>JAEEGL017218419.1_pt1 | contig 18644 bp, 17 predicted proteins | sample 9134231 | NCBI WGS metagenome assembly JAEEGL01 (sample SAMN16246548, study PRJNA631951) | gut metagenome | biome: gut microbiome; feature: rumen; material: fiber-attached | host: Bos | place: Iran: Karaj | collected 2018-10 | reverse complement strand
TCCGGTGATCTCGAGAAGCCCTATGAGTTCGAGACTGAGGTTGTGGGCGGTGCCGTTCCCAAGAACTACTTCCCCGCAGTGGAGAAGGGCTTGCAGGATTCCGTCCTGAAGGGACCTTTGGCAGCATATCCCGTAGTTGGCGTTAAGGCTGTTCTGTATGATGGTTCCTACCATCCCGTAGACTCTTCGGAAATGGCCTTCAAGGTTGCAACGATCCAGGCCTTCAAGAAGGGCTTCATGGAAGCACAGCCCGTACTGCTTGAGCCCATCGTATCCCTGAAGGTTGTGGTTCCTGATTCCTATACCGGTGACGTTATGGGCGACCTCAACAAGAGAAGAGGACGCGTTCTGGGCATGAACCCCATCGCCGGAGGAAAGCAGCAAATCGAGGCAGACGTACCGATGAGCATGCTCTTTGGTTATTGCACGGATCTTCGTTCCATGACTGGCGGACGTGGCACTTATTCCTATGAATTTGCCCGTTACGAGCAGGCACCCAGCGACGTGCAGGAGAAGGAAGTTGCAGCAAGAGCGGCAAAGGTTGCAGAGAACGCAGTGGAAGAATAATTTCATTAACGTTAATTCAAAGGAGTCCCGCAATTGCGGGGCTCCTTTTTGCATTAGGAAATTTTAAGAATTTTCAGTATTGATTATTTAGAAATATGTTATAAGATAGTTATGTGAGAAAAACGTGCACAATTTGTCATAACGTAATAATTATGTAATCTTTTGTTATTTGGTGGATACAATGAAGAAAAGACTAGTTCCGGCGGAGATGATACTTCCGCTAATGATTACCGTTATCGTTAATTTTTCGTCCTATTTTGGTTCCAGGATCTTTACCACGAGCCTAACGCATCATGAGATTACCTTCGCATGGGAGAATAAGATCCCTCTCTGGTCTTGGACGATCGTGATCTACTGGGGATGCTATCTGTTTTGGATCGTTAATTATATCATTGCTGCGAGACGGGACAGGGCGGTTGCATATCGTTTCTTTTGTGCGGAGGTTTGTGCCAAGCTGATTTGCCTGTTTTTCTTTATCGTGTATCCTACGACGAACGTGCGCCCGGTCATTGAAGGAACCGGAATTTTTGACAAATGGATGCTTGCGCTGTATCAGGTGGACGCGGCGGATAATCTTTTTCCCTCGATCCATTGCTTGGTGAGCTGGTTTTGCGTCATCGCCGTGAGGGATAATGAGAAGATCCCCAAATGGTATAAGTGGTTTTCGCTCATTACGACCATCGCCATTTGCCTGTCAACCCTGACGACGAAACAACATGCATTCGTGGATGTGGTGGGAGGCATTGGTTTTGCCGAGCTCTGTTATTTCCTGGTGCATAAGACGGGGCTGGATCGCAGATATGAAAGGAGATTAACTGCCATTGGAGGATTTTTCGGAAAACGAATTTCAAATAAAGCTTAAATCCTTGACGGTTTTGGGACTTTTGATCCTTCTTGCGGTTGGTCTAAAGCTTCTGATCAAGGATAAGATCAGATCCGTAGAGGATCTGCAGATTTACGTCAAACAGTTTGGGGTGTTTGCGCCTGCATTACTCACGCTGATCCAGGCATTTCAGGTTGTGGTGCCAATTCTCCCGGGATATCTTGGATGTGCCGCGGGTGCCATCGCTTTTGGAAGTGCCACGGGATTTTGGTGTAATTACGTTGGGATCAGCATTGGCTCCATCATTGCATATTTTTTGGCACGCAAATTTGGAATCGACATTGTGCTGACCATGTTTTCCAAAAAGTTTTACGACAAATGGTCCCGAAGGATCGAAAAAAGCAAGTCTTACGGGGTTTTTCTGTTTTTTGCAACGCTGTTGCCGCTGTTCCCTGATGATTTTTTATGTTATTTTTCCGGTTTGATCAAGATGAACCGTCGCAAGTTCATTGGGATCATTCTCTTGGGAAAGCCATGGTGCATTTTGGCGTACAGTCTCATTTTTGGAATGATTAAATAGAGAGTGAAAAGGATTTTCGCGAATATGGATAGAAAACAAATTGGCTATTATGATTATACGGTAGTGCTTACTTATCTTGGTTTTATCATCTCCCTCTGCGGGATCATGCAGGTAATTAACGGACAGTACCTGAATGCCGTTCTTTGTCTGATGGTCACGGGCATCTGTGACATGTTTGACGGGGCCGTGGCGGCGACCAAAAAGAATCGCACGCATCAGGAAAAGCGCTTTGGCATCCAGATCGATTCCCTGAGTGATCTTGTAAGCTTTGGCGTATTTCCCGCACTGCTTGTATATGAAATGTCCGGAAAGGCCTTGGCCGTCGGCATTGTCAGCATTGTTTACGCGCTTTGTGCCTTGATCCGTCTTGCATATTACAACGTGCTGGAAGAGGAGAGACAGGATAGGATCACGGAGCATCTGAAGGAAATGGCGGACCAAAGCCTGGAGACGCAGGTGATGGAGGAAGAGAAGAAGGTATATATGGGATTGCCCGTGACCTTTATCGCCATCACTTTGCCGGCAGTTTACTTTTTCTATGACGATAACATTGTGCATGCAAAGCTCTGGCTTGGCGGACTTTTGGCGATCATGGCGGTTGCGTTTGTAACGCCCGTAAAGATCCAAAAACCTAAGGTGATGGGAAAGATCGTTCTTCTGATCCTTGGAGTCCTTGAGATCATTGCCATGACTTGGCTTGCGCTCGTGGGGGCAACCTGATGAAACAAATCAATCGTAAGCCTTCAGAGAGTATTGCACTTCGGTTCTTGTACCATACCGTTGCCGGAAGAACGGTTCTAAAGGTTCTTGTATGTCCGTTTGTCTCGAAAATTGCAGGAGCCGCGCTGGACGGTAAGGCATCGGCCGCATTGATCCCGTGGTTCCGGAAAAAGAACGGCATTTCCATGGAGGGCGTGATCGTTCCAAAGGGTGGATTCCCGTCATTTAACGCTTTCTTTTGCAGAAAGCGAATGATGGGCAGCGTGGAGGAAAACAAGGCACTGACAAGTCCCTGTGATGCGTACCTGACCTGCATCCCAATCCATAAAAATCAGATTTTTGACGTAAAGCATACGAAATTTAGCCTGAAGGATCTTTTGCAGGATAAGGATCTGGCAAGGGAATTTACGGATGGAATTGCATTGATATTTCGCCTTACGCCGTCCCATTATCATCGGTATGCCTACGCGGCAGACGGCAGAGTTTTAAGCTGGCGCAGGATTCGCGGCGTCCTCCACAGCGTTCGCCCAATCTGCACGAGGAAGGTTCCAGTGTATGCCCAAAATGCCCGGGAATATCAGGTGATCGAGACAAAGGAACTGGGAAAGATTGTGCAAATGGAAATCGGCGCGATGATGATCGGACGTATTTCAAATGAAAAGCCGGTGGACAGAAAAAGCGTCCGTGGCAAGGAAAAAGGGAAATTTGAATTTGGCGGTTCCACGATCATGCTCTTACTCCAAAAGGATTGCGTCTCCCTGCGAAAGGAAGTCTTGGAAGCGGGAAGGGATGGCGGCGAATTGGCCGTAATCTACGGAGAAAGCTTAATGGAATAAAATACTTTGGCTCCCTGAAAACATTCTACTTCAGGGAGCTTTTCCATGCCTTGACATTGCAGGGAAAAACGAGTAAAATAATGCTTTAACAAGATTCAAGGGAGGACGAAATTATGGCAGTTCCTTATAATCATCATGAAGTAGAATCAAAATGGCAGGGAATCTGGGATCAGGAGAAGGCATTTGCCACCTCCAACGATTATTCCAAGCCGAAGTTTTACGCGTTAGTTGAGTTCCCTTATCCTTCAGGACAGGGCCTCCACGTAGGTCATCCCAGACCTTACACCGCACTTGACATCGTAGCCAGAAAGAGAAGAATGCAGGGCTATAACGTGCTGTATCCCATGGGTTGGGACGCATTCGGTCTTCCTACTGAGAACTATGCGATCAAGAATCACATTCATCCCAAGATCGTAACGAAGAATAACGTTGCAAGATTTAAGATGCAGCTTCATTCCCTGGGTTATTCCTTTGACTGGGACCGCGAGATCAACACCACGGATCCCCAGTATTATAAGTGGACCCAGTGGATTTTTCTGAAATTATTTAAGGCAGGCCTTGCGTACAAGACCGAGATGCCCATCAACTGGTGTACCTCCTGTAAGGTTGGCCTTGCAAACGAAGAGGTAGTAAACGGCGTTTGCGAGCGTTGCGGAAGCGAAGTTGTACGTAAGGTAAAGAGTCAGTGGATGCTGAAGATCACCGAGTATGCGGATAAGCTTCTCGAGGGTCTTGACACCGTTGATTACATTGAAAAGGTAAAGGTTTCCCAGAAGAACTGGATCGGCAAGTCGACCGGCGCCGAGGTGGATTTCCAGCTGGCAGGAAAGGAAGATAAGCTTCGCGTTTACACGACCCGTCCTGACACCCTGTTTGGCGCGACTTACATGGTTATCTCTCCTGAACATCCTCTGATCGACAAGTATCAGGCAGAGATAGGGAACATGGACGAGGTGATCGCTTACAGAGAGCTCGCCGCAAGAAAGTCTGATTTCGAGCGTACCGAACTTGCAAAGGATAAGACTGGCGTTCAGATCAATGGTCTTTCTGCGATCAATCCCGTAAACGGAAAGGAGATTCCCATCTGGATCTCTGACTATGTACTGATGAGCTATGGTACCGGCGCGATCATGGCAGTGCCTGCGCATGATGAGCGTGACTGGGATTTCGCAAAGAAATTTGGTCTTCCCATCATTGAGGTTGTTGCCGGAAGTCCCGTTTCCGTACAGGAGCAGGTATTCACCGACGTTCAGACCGGAATCTTAGTGAATTCTGATTTCCTCAACGGACTTTCCGTTGCAGACGCAAAGAAGAAGATCATTACATTCTTAGAGGAGAAGGGCATTGGCACCAGCAAGACGAACTTTAAGCTTCGTGACTGGGTGTTCTCCCGTCAGAGATATTGGGGTGAGCCCATTCCCATCGTAAAGTGTGAGAAGTGCGGTTACGTTCCCATCGATGAGAGCGAGCTGCCCTTAGAGCTTCCCGAGGTGGAGAGTTACATGCCCACCGACAACGGAGAATCTCCTCTGGCAACCATGACGGATTGGGTAAATACCACTTGTCCTTGCTGCGGCGGCCCCGCAAAGAGAGAGACGGACACCATGCCTCAGTGGGCTGGTTCTTCCTGGTATTTCCTCCGCTATACGGATCCTACCAATACGGAAGCCCTTGCAAGCAAGGAAGCATTAAAGTATTGGCTTCCCGTTGACTGGTACAACGGAGGCATGGAGCATACGACTCTGCACCTTCTGTATTCCAGATTCTGGCACAGATTCCTGTATGATCAGGGCGTGGTACCCACCGCAGAGCCTTATCAGAAGAGAACGAGCCATGGCATGATCCTTGGATCCAACGGCGAGAAGATGTCCAAGTCCCGCGGAAACGTGGTAAATCCTGACGACATCGTGCAGGATTACGGCGCAGACACCCTTCGTACCTATGAGATGTTCATCGGTGCCTTTGACCTGTCCGCAGCATGGAGCGAGGACGGCGTAAAGGGTTGCCGCAGATTCTTAGAGAGAGTTTGGAAGCTGCAGGACATCCTTGTGGACGGAGATGTTTACAGTGCTGACTTAGAGACGAAGATGCATCAGACCATCAAGAAGGTTTCCTCAGATTTTGAGAGTCTGAAGTACAACACCGCCATTGCGGCAATGATGGGACTGATCAACGAATTCTACAAGAAGAATTCCATCACGAAGGCAGAGTACAAGACCTTCCTGATCCTCTTAAATCCCGTTGCGCCTCATATCACTGAGGAACTTTGGCAGGCTGTCGGATTTGAGGGCAGGGTATATCAGCAGACCTGGCCGTCTTATGATGAGGCTAAGACCGTGGAATCCACCGTTGAGATCGCCGTACAGATCAATGGCAAGGTGAAGACCACCATCATGATCGCGAAGGATGAGGCTCAGGCAGATGCCATTGCAAAGGCAAAGGAAGCCCTTGGCGATAAGCTGACCGGCAACGTGATCAAGGAGATCTACGTTCCCGGAAGACTTGTAAACATTGTAGCGAAATAAAGAAGATGAATAAGGGGGGCGTGTCACTGGACACGTCCCCCTGTTACGTTCTTCAGTAACTGATCGATCTGGGCGTTATCTTCTGCGGAGCCGTGCTTTCGGATGGCGGTAATGGCGGCGGCCATTTCCGCTTGCGTGAAGGTAAGCCCGTCTTCTTTGGCTTTTTTGAGCAAAGGGAGAACCTCACGCATGAGTTCCTTCTGTGATTTGCCCTCACTTTGCGCGAAGAGTTTTGACAAAAAGTCTAATTTTTCTTTGGGAATGGATTTTGTGAGATCATCCGACATCCATGCTTCCATCTTCTTCCCCTTTCATAAGATCTTGCATCATCTGTGCCATTTCCATCGTATCTTTTAACTGCTCAAATTGCTGCATTGTCTGCCGCATCTGGAGTATTTGTTTTTCCATGTCGGGATCGCAATAGGGAAGTAAGGCATCATAGAGGGCGTCTCCTTTTGGGGGCGGATCCATTTTTACTTCATTCCCTGAACTTTGTACGTATTGAATGGTGTATAAAAGCTCCTGCATCCGGATGAAAACGGCAAGTCCTCCTCGCTTGTCCGCAGGAAGACAAGGGAGAAGGATCTTAAGCATCTGAAGTTTTCCGGAGGTAAACAGAGTATCAAACGTGCCGTTTTCCATGTGAAGCCCTTTCTGCATGAGAAGCCGCAGATTTTCCCTCAAAAACAGGCTCCCCGAAAAAGGGGGCCTGTTTCGGCGCCGGAAGAGGGATCAATTGCCGGCGCGCAGCAGCGGATTAATTGCAGCCGCAGCCGCAACCGCCATTGTTATTTCCGCCACAGAAATTGCTCAGGAGCAGGAGCCAGATGACCCAGTCACAGCAGGAGTTGCCGCCATTGTTGCAACCACAGCCTCCATTGCCGCCCAAGATGCCATTGCCGTTTCCGGTCAGGGATAACAGCAGGATGATCCAGATCAGGTTGTTTCCGGAACAGGAAGTATTGTAGCCATTATTGCAGCCACAGTTTGTTGCGGATAAGTCACTCATGTTGAATGCCTCCAAGATTGTTTGTAGTTTATACTATGCAGTAGCCGGCGAAAGGTTGACGTCTTTTTCTCAGCCGATTATCATGAAGTATATGGAGGAGACATCCCTATGAAAATCTTACTGGCAGCCATTAATGCAAAATACGTTCATTCCAACCTTGCGGTGCATTCCCTGCGCGCCAGCGCCGGAGAGTATAAGGACGGCGTATGTATTGCGGAATATACGATCAATCAGATGAAGGATGACATTTTAAAGGATTTATATCTTCAAAGCCCTGACGTTCTCTGCTTTTCGGTATATCTATGGAATTTGGAGTACGTGGAAGCCATCTTGAAGGAATTTCATAAAATACGCCCGTCCGTTCCAGTTTGGATGGGCGGTCCGGAGGTTTCCTATGAAACGGAGGAGTTCTTAAAGAGGCATGAATCCGTTACGGGCGTCATGATCGGCGAGGGAGAGGATACGTTCCGTGAATTATGCGCTTATTATCATGGGAAGGATGCGAAGGAACTTTCGGAGATCAAAGGGATTGCCTATCGCGACGCAAACGGCGGGATCTGCTTTACGGCTCCCCGGGAGCCTAAGAACCTAAGTGACGTTCCTTTTTGCTATGATGATCTGGAGGAATACGCAAACCGCATCATTTACTATGAGAGTAGCCGCGGATGCCCGTTCTCCTGTAGCTATTGCCTGTCCTCCGTGGATAAGAAGTTGCGCTTCCGCGATCTGGAACTGGTGAAAAAGGAACTGCAATTCTTCCTGGACAAAAAGGTTCCGCAGGTAAAATTCGTGGATCGCACTTTTAATTGTGATCATCAGCATGCCATGGCGATCTGGAGCTATCTGGCAGAGCATGATAATGGCAGTACCAATTTTCATTTTGAAATCTCGGCAGACCTGTTAAGGGAAGAGGAAATAGAGCTCATAGAGTCTATGCGGCCGGGATTGATACAGTTGGAGATCGGCGTCCAGTCTGCAAATGAGGTGACGATCAAGGAGATTCACCGGACCATGAAGCTGGAGCGCGTGAAGGAAGTGGTACGGCGCATCCGGAAGGGTGGAAACGTCCATCAGCACTTGGATCTGATCGCGGGTTTACCCTATGAGGATTATGAGAGCTTCCGCCATTCCTTTGATGAGATTTACGCGCTTTGGCCGAACCAGCTTCAGCTCGGTTTCTTAAAGGTGTTAAAGGGTTCCTTCATGTACGAGAACGCGAAGACTTACGGGATCGCATATCATGATGCGCCGCCTTATGAAGTACTTTACACGAAGTGGCTAAGCTACGATGAGATATTAAAGATCAAACGCGTCGAGGAAATGCTGGAAGTCTATTACAACAGCGGCCAGTTCGAGGTCACGATGAAGCTTTTATACGCAAAGACGGACAGCATGTTTGACCTGTTTTTGGAGTTGGGAGAGTTTTACGAGAAGAAGGGCTATGCAGGCATGCAGCATTCCAGACTGAAGAGATGCGAGATATTATTGGAATTCCTGGAGGAGAAGGATGCGCCAAAGGAGCTCTTCCGGGAAGCGTTGACGTTTGACCTCTACGCCAGAGAGAATTGCAAGACCCGCCCTGACTGGGCGCCAGCGGTGGACGTGTTGCGTGAGGTGACAAGAAAATACTGCACAAACGGAAAGCTTAGCCATGCGGAACCGTTTCACTACCGGTTTCCGGGCAAGAATGAAATTGGCGTAAAGGAGTTGCCTGAGCGTTTCGCTTTCACTGTCTGGGCACTGTTTCATTACGAGGAGCGAGATCCTCTGGATCATCAGGCCAAGGTGGAATATTTGGAGATAGAATAGAAGATGAACGGAAAAGATCCAATAACGTCTGGAACCTCAATTTTTATTCTGCGTAATATGTAGGATAGACGATGGGAGAATACGACGGAATGGAGCGGGTCAGAAGGCAACTAGGTCTCACAAAAGAATATGATCTTGTCGGGAAGAAAAACGGTGTTGTCATTGCGGTTTTAGATAGCGGCGTGGCAATGCATCCTGACTTGAATGATCAGATCATGGCGTTTCATGATTTCTCGGGCAGACTCGGGAAAGACGGGAAGCGCCATTATTTTTCCGGGGCTTATGATGATTATGGTCATGGGACGCACGTATGTGGCATCCTTTCAGGAAATGGTAAATTGTCAAAAGGCAGGTATCGTGGCATTCTTCCGGAAGCAAAGCTGATCGTTGGAAAGGTATTGGATGCGCGTGGAGACGGAGCAGCACAGGACATGATCGAAGGAATGCAATGGATTTTGGACCTGAAGGAACATGAGGATGTCAGATTGCTGAATTTGTCCGTGGGTATATCGAATTTAACAAATATAGATAAGCAGGAGAAACTGCGAAAGATGATAAGACGCCTTTCCGATGCAGGGATTTTGGTGATCTGTGCGGCAGGAAATCAGGGACCGGCCCAGGGAACGCTTTCTTTTTTAGGAGAAGGAAGCCAGGTTGTATCCGTGGGATGCGATGACGGGGAATACTTCTTGGGAGATCCGGCCAGGTGTGAGTACCATTCGGGAAGGGGAAGAAGGAACTCGATCATTCGAAAGCCTGACGTTGTTGCGCCTGGAACGAAGATTATGTCTTGCAGCAGCTTGTTCGGATTTCATAATAAAGGATATGAGAGAAGGAGTGGAACTTCGATGGCGGCGCCGATCGTTACGGGATGTCTTGGTAAAGTATTGCAAATCGATCAAAATTTATCAAATCGGGAATTGGTAAGGCTTTTGACTTCGACGGCCGTGGATCTGCACAAGCCCTGGAATCAGCAGGGATATGGGATGGTCTGTCCCCGTGGGATGCTGAAAAAGGTAATGGAAGCATAAAATAATAAGATTTCCAAGAAGTTTATGAAAACGACTTGACACTTTTCGTATGATTGTATACAATCATACAAGTAAGCAATCTTGAACGAAACGGAAAGGCAGGTCAAGGTACGATATGAGTTATTTGGGTGAAGATGAAAGCATGTTTGCCAACAGGCCGGTTACTATGAACAGCAAGAACAATCTGTTGCAGATAGAGGAGCACATGTATATTTTGGATGACGTGGAAAAGCCCAACGTTTTCCGCAACATGTTCCCTTATTCGGAAATTCCGAAGATTCCTTTTAATGACAGGATTGTGCCTCATGACATGCCAAAGGATATATTTATCACGGACACAACGTTCCGTGACGGTCAGCAGTCCAGGGCTCCCTACACCACGGAGCAGATCGTAAAGATTTATGATTATCTTCATAAATTAGGCGGACCCAATGGCATGATCCGTGCCAGTGAATTTTTCCTGTATAGCAAGAAGGATCGCGACGCGGTTTACAAGTGCATGGAGAGGGGCTATAAGTTCCCGGAGGTGACGAGCTGGATACGCGCCAGCAAGGAAGACTTTAAGCTTGTCAAGGAAATTGGCATGCCGGAGACGGGAATCCTCGTCAGCTGTTCGGATTATCACATCTTTATGAAGTTAAAGATGAATCGCCGTCAGGCCATGGATCACTATCTCAGCGTTGTGCGTGACTGTCTCGAGGAGGGTATCAGCGTAAGATGCCATCTGGAAGACATTACAAGAGCTGACATCTACGGCTATGTGGTTCCCTTCTGTCTGGAACTGATGAAGCTGATGAATGAGTATAAAATTCCAATTAAAGTAAGGGCTTGCGATACAATGGGGTATGGCGTGAATTATCCTGGCGCTGTTATTCCCAGAAGCGTGCAGGGTATTATTTATGCCATTCACGTGCATGCAGGCGTGCCCAGCGAGTTGATCGAGTGGCATGGACATAATGATTTCTACAAGGCAGTGGTAAACTCCACGACCGCTTGGCTGTATGGCTGTTCCGGAGTCAACACTTCCCTGTTCGGCATCGGCGAGAGAACGGGTAATACGCCCCTTGAAGCAATGGTATTTGAGTATGCGCAGCTTCGCGGCGACTTAAACGGCATGGACACCACGGTGATCACCGAACTGGCGGAGTACTATGAGAAGGAGATTGGCTATCACATCCCTGAGAGAACGCCGTTTGTTGGTAAGAACTTTAACGTGACCCGCGCCGGAATTCACGCTGACGGACTCCTTAAGAACGAGGAGATTTACAATATTTTTGACACGGAGAAATTCCTGAACAGACCCGTGCTTTGCGCAATCTCCAATACTTCCGGACTTGCCGGCATCGCTCACTGGCTGAATACCTATTACAAGCTGAAGGGCGATAAGATGGTTCAGAAGACGGATGATCTTGTAAAGGATCTGAAGGCTTGGGTGGATGAGGAATATGCCGGCGGCCGCGTGACCGTCATGACGGACAGCGAGATCATTGCGCAAGTGAACAAGGTGTGCCTGGAAAAGGGTTATAAGCTCGGACAGTAAAGGGGGCATCGTTATGGGGTATGACGTAAAAAAGGAAGTAACGGACAAGTACTCCCTGCGAGGCAGGGTTTTTAGCAAGCTTCGCGATGACATTTTAAGCGGTAAATATGAAGAAAACGAGGAACTGAAGGAAGTTGCCATCGGAGAAGAACTTGGCGTGTCCAGAACGCCGGTGCGTGAGGCATTCCGTCAGTTGGAACTGGAAGGCCTGATCCAAATCATCCCTAACAAGGGTGCTTACGTCACGGGGATCACGGAGAAGGACATTCAGGACATTTATCTGATCCGTTCCCTTTTGGAAGGACTTTGCGCAAAGCTTGCGACGGAGCATATTACGCAGGAACAGCTCGAAGAATTGGAAGAGAACGTTTATCTTGGCAAATTCCATGCGGAAAAAGGACATTTGGATCAGATGACCGAGTTGGACAACCGCTTCCATGAGATTTTATACGAAGCGTGCGACAGCAAGATGTTGGAGCATCAGTTAAAGGACTTCCACCAGTACGTGCTTCGCGTACGGAAGAAGACCTTGAGCAATAAGAATCGCGGACCCAAGTCGAATCTGGAGCATGAGGGCATCCTCAATGCCATTAAGGCAGGGGACGCGGAGTTGGCCCAAAAGCTTGCGCATGATCACATGATCAATGCCTATGAAAACATGCTGAAGTGCGGATTGCATGAACTGTTTTCTGAAAAGAGCACGGATGAAAAGAAGTAGAAAAGACTTGAATAAAAAGATTACGGGAGGAAAACAAGATGGCTAAAATTGCAATGAAAACCCCTTTGGTGGAGATGGACGGAGATGAAATGACCCGCATCCTTTGGAAGATGATCAAGGATGAGTTGCTCCTTCCCTTTATTGATCTCAAGACTGAGTATTATGATCTTGGATTGGAGCACAGAAACGAGACGGACGACCAGGTGACCGTTGATTCCGCAAACGCAACGCTAAAGTATGGCGTAGCCGTAAAGTGTGCGACCATCACCCCCAATGCGGCAAGAATGACCGAATATAACCTGAAGGAAATGTGGAAGAGCCCTAACGGAACCATCCGCGCGATCCTTGACGGTACCGTGTTCCGCGCGCCCATCTTGGTTAAGGGCATTGTTCCCTACGTGGCAAACTGGAAAAAGCCCATCACCATCGCACGTCATGCTTATGGCGACGTTTACAAGAACGTGGAGATCAAGGTTCCCGGCGCAGGTAAGGCTGAGCTTGTATTCACCGGCGAGGACGGCACCGAGATCCGCGAGGTGATCCATAACTTTACCGGAAGCGGCATCATCCAAGGCATCCATAACACGGACAAGTCCATCTCCAGCTTTGCAAGGGCATGCTTCGGCTATGCAATAGACACAAAGCAGGATCTGTGGTTTGCAACGAAGGACACCATCTCCAAGAAATATGACCATAACTTCAAGGACATCTTCCAGGAGATCTATGACAAGGAATATAAGGCTAAGTTTGAAGAGCTTGGCATTGAGTATTTCTACACCCTGATCGATGACGCGGTGGCACGCGTGATCCGTTCCGAGGGCGGATTCATCTGGGCATGTAAGAACTATGACGGTGACGTAATGAGTGACATGGTGGCAACCGCATACGGCGATCTGTCCATGATGACCTCCGTACTGGTAAGCCCGAACGGAGCATATGAGTATGAGGCTGCACACGGAACCGTACAGCGCCATTATTACAAGCACTTAAAGGGCGAGGAGACCTCCACAAACTCCATCGCAACGATCTTTGCATGGACCGGCGCATTAAAGAAGCGCGGCGAGCTGGATCAGATCCCTGAGTTGGTAGCTTTCGCGGAGAAGCTTGAGAAGGCTTGCGTAAAGACCGTTGAGGACGGCAAGATGACCAAGAGCCTTTCCCTCATCTCTACCTGCGAACATCCCGTGATCCTGAACAGCCTTGACTTTATCAAGGCCATCCGCGAGACGCTGGAGAGCTTGCTGTAAGACTGGTTGGACCGTTACTAAGCGGAAATTGAATCGAAAAACAAAAAGGGTACGTGCTTAAATTACGGCGCGTACCCTTTTCCATTCCAAGAAAATACAGTAAAACAACAAGATAATCATTGACTTTTACGCGAAGAATCGGTAGGCTGAATATAGAACGTAAACGGTTACGTAATTCGTACGTTTATGATGAAATCTAATGGATTCAGGAGGAAAGGCGATGGAGTTTAGGAACGACAACGGCGCGCTTGTGTTTAAGCGTGCGGGCGAGACGGTCCGCATCGAAGCTTGGGGAGAGAATTCCCTTCGCGTGCGGGCAACAATGTTGCCGGAGTTTACCGGAAATGACTGGGCGCTGACGGAGAAACCAGGCGTGACGCAAGGAAAGGTAGAGTTTTTTGAGCGGGATCATTGGGTGGGAGACGGAAACATTGACAAGCGGGAATATGCGTCGATCACTAACGGAAAGATCCGTGCGGAGGTGAACTTTGTTGGCATTATTTCCTTCTTTGAGGGAGAAAAACTCTTGCTGAGAGAGTATTATCGCTCCTATGACGGTACCATTTCTCAAGGAAGCAGATGCTTAAAGCTCGTAAACCGTGAGTGGAAGGGTATCATTGGAGGCACCGGATATGAACTGAACCTGAAGTTCGATGCCAATGACGGCGAGAAGATCTACGGCATGGGACAGTATCAGCAGAGCTATATGGACATGAAGGGTTGCGTTCTGGAACTGGCGCAGAGAAATTCCCAGGCCTCCGTTCCGTTTTATATCAGCAACAAGGGTTACGGCATGCTGTGGAATAACCCGGCCGTTGGCCGCGTAAGCTTTGCCAATAACTACACCGAGTGGATTGCAAGATCTACGAGACAGATGGATTATTGGATCACCGTTGGTGACACGCCAAAGGAGATCCTAAAGACCTATACCGGCGTTACAGGACGCGCTCCGAAGTTCCCTGAGAGTTTGATGGGACTGTGGCAGTGCAAGCTTCGATACCGCACCCAGGAAGAGGTTCTTGAGGTTGCCCATGCCTACCAGAAGGAGGGCATCAAGATCGACATGATCGTGATCGACTTCTTCCACTGGACCGTACAGGGCGACTGGAAGTTCGACAAGACCTATTGGCCGGATCCCAAGTCCATGGTGGACGAGCTTCATTCCATGGGCATCAAGGTCATCGTTTCCGTATGGCCTTCCGTGGACAGAAAGAGTGAGAATTTCTATCCCATGATGGACAGGGGACTCCTCATCAAGACGGAACGCGGTGCAGCGCAGACCTATGACTATCAGGGGGACTGTGTGGAGATCGATCCGTTTAACCCTGAGTGCCGCAAGTATGTTTGGGAAGTATGTAAGAGAAATTATTACGATCTTGGATTTGACGGATTCTGGCTGGATAACTCTGAGCCTGACTATGGCGTATATGACTTTGAAAACTATCGTTACAGCATTGGGCCGGCTCTGGAGTGCAGCAATCTCTATCCCCAAATGTACAGCCGCGTGTTTAATGATCCCATGAAGGAAATGGGAGACGGCACGGTGGTGAATCTGATGAGATGTGCCTGGGCGGGTAGCCAGAAATATGGCAACGTGATCTGGTCCGGCGACGTGCCCAGCACCTTCTATTCCTTTAAGGAGCAGGTGATGGCAGGCCTGAACATGGGCCTTGCGGGCATTCCCTGGTGGACCACCGACATTGGCGGTTTCATGACGGATGACGTGGCAGATCCTGACTTTAGACAGCTTCTCATCCGCTGGTATCAGTTTGCAGTCTACTCCGCAGTCCTTCGCATGCACGGCGACAGAGGTCCTTACAACATTCCGCCTCTGGACAATCGCGACTGGGGCGGCGGATACCTGCACACCGGTCAGCCCAACGAGCTTTGGAGCTATGGCGAAGACAATTACAAGATCATGCGCAAGTACTATGATCTTCGCATCGCCATGCACGACTATATAAAGAGCCTATACGAAGAAGCTTCGGCAAACGGTTCTCCTCTGATCCGCGCCATGTTCTTCGAATTCCCTGACGACGCAAAATGCTGGGAACTGAATGACCAATACATGTTTGGCTCAAAATATCTTGTTGCTCCCATCTTTGCACTGAACCAGTTTAAGCGCGACGTATATCTGCCTGCCGGACAGTGGAAGCTCACCTCCGACGGAACCATTTTCGAAGGTGGCCAGAATGTGACCGTCGATGCACCTATAGACTACATGCCCGTATTCGAACGCTGTTAAAATCTGTAAAAATTATTTCGAACCAAGTGACCGCAAAAGGCTCCTCCGGGAACAACTCTTGGGGCCACGTGAATGCTAAAGGCCCCTCTGGGAACAATTAGCCGGCAGCACTTAGCGAACCAAGGACCTCAAAAGACATCTCCTGAGATTTATAATCGAAGGAGTGTCTTTTCCTGAGGGCCGAAGGTGAGCTTAGTGCAGTCCGAGCCGTTCCCAGAGGGGGCTTTTGCAGTTGCGTGGTCCTTGGATACATTCTGGAGAGGGGTCCTTCGGCGGTCACGACAGTTGACGAGAATCCAATTATTTGCTATACTTTTGGGGACGTAAAAAGCTAAACGAAAAGAGGAAATGCAGTGAATTCAAATCAATATAAATCGGGATTTGTAACCCTTATCGGCCGCCCAAATGTGGGAAAATCCACGCTGATGAATCATTTGATCGGGCAGAAGATCGCAATCACTTCGAATAAGCCTCAGACCACGAGAAACCGCATCCAGACCGTTCTGACGACGGATGAGGGACAGATCGTGTTTCTTGACACGCCTGGCATTCACAAGGCAAAGAATAAGCTGGGAGACTACATGGTCAACATTGCGGAGCGGACGCTGAACGAGGTGGACGTGATCTGCTGGCTCGTGGAGCCCACCACCTTCATCGGCGCAGGCGAAAGGCACATCATCGAACAGCTCCAGAAGACGAAAACGCCGGTGATCCTTGTGATCAATAAGGTGGATACCGTAAAGAAAGAGGAGATCCTTCTCTTTATTGACACCTATCGCAAGGAATATGACTTTGCGGAGATCGTGCCTGTTTCCGGACTCAAGGAGATCAACACGGACGAGCTGATCAAATGCATTTTCAAATACCTTCCCTACGGGGATCCCTTCTATGACGAGGATACCGTGACCGATCAGCCCATGCGTCAGATCGTTGCGGAGCTCATCCGCGAGAAAGCCCTTAGGAGCCTTGACGAGGAGATCCCTCACGGCGTGGCGGTGACCATCGAGAGCATGAAGGAAATGGGGAATATATGCCACATTGAAGCCACCATCATCTGCGAGAAGGATTCTCACAAGGGAATCATTATCGGTAAGGGCGGTCAGATGCTGAAAAAGATTGGATCCAAGGCGAGACCTGAGATCGAGGACATGCTTGAGATGCAGGTGAATCTGCAGCTTTGGGTCAAGGTGAAAAAGGACTGGAGAGACAGCGACGTATTGATGAAGAACTTTGGCTATAATCCCAAGGAAGCCAAGGGAAATGATTAAATAAATCGGAAAGGGGAGGGCGTGATGCAGGATTTTATCTTTGTGACCGGAATTGTTTTGAAGCAGTCGCCCTCCGGTGAATATGACAGAAGAGTGACGATCCTGACGAAGGAATGCGGGAAGATCGTCGCCTTTGCAAGAGGAGCTAGAAGGCAGGGGAACAAACTGGCAGCCGCCACGAATTCCTTTGCCTTCGGCACGTTTAAACTCTATCAGGGCCGGGATGCCTATACGCTTGCGGATGCTGAGATCAAGAATTATTTTGAAAACCTGATGAGTGATTTCGAGGGTGCGTATTATGGCATGTATTTCGCCGAGATTGCTGATTATTATGCCAGGGAGAACAATGATGACAGAATGCTCCTGGGACTCTTATATCAATCCTTAAAGGCACTGTCCGCGCCCTCCATACCAAGACCTTTGGTCAAGGTGATCTATGAGTGCAAGGCCATCGCGGTCAACGGGGAATTCCCGGGGGTGCCCAGGGACCGGGAGCTGTCCGCGTCAGCCGTGTATGCATTGGAGTATATTGCAAACAGCGGCCTGGAAAAGCTCTATACCTTTACGGTGACGGAGGAGGTTTTGGCAGAGCTTACGTCGGTTGCCGAAGAATATTGTAAAAAATACCTTAGACGTGACTTCAAAAGCCTTGAAATTCTAAAAACTCTCTGTTGAATTTTTCCGCGCGAGCGGTTATAATAGATTGAATTAACGATGACTTTTTGCGGAAAGCTGGTTCATGCATGAAAAGATTGAGAAAATTGCTTGCCAGTCTGGGCGTCGTTTTGATCATGGGAATGGCATTCTCCGGTTGCGAAAAGGACGATTCCTGGAAGAAATGGACGCAGGAACAAATGGCGATTGATAAAGACGGCCAGATCATTTACTGCGTAACGGACAGCTTTGACAAAAACTACTATGATCTGGAAGAGTTGACGGGAATGGCGGTGCAAGAGGCCGCGCAGTATAACGGAGAGCATAAAAAAGGCGACAGTACCCCCGTAACGATCGCGGAGATCGCTAAGATCGATGAGTCCGGTAACGTGGTTCGCGTGGTCTATCAGTTCGACGGGTATGAATCCTATACGGGATTTGTGGGTACGAAGCTTTATTACGGCACGTTGGAAGAAGCAATCAGGCAAAAACTCATTTTCACTGGATCTGAGCTGTACGGCGCATCTGGGACGATCACTCTGGACGAAGCGACAAAGGAGAAAATGAAAACAAGACACGTTCTTGTGACGGATGCAAAGACGTTAATCAGTTTACCCTATGATGCTCAGTATTACAGTCATGACGTAAAGATGCTGGAGAATGGAACGGCCGATACGACGGGCTGTGAAGACGCGGCAGTCATCCTGCTGAAAAAGTGAATGAATCTTCCCGGGCAGCGCCTAGGATGATAAAGATAAATATTTAAGAGAAGAGAGAAGAGGAAAGACTATGGAAAAGACAATGGAAAAAATCGTTGCGTTGGCGAAGGCCAGAGGTTTTGTGTATCCCGGTTCCGAGATTTACGGCGGACTGGCGAATACCTGGGATTACGGTAATCTCGGCGTGGAACTGAAGAACAACGTAAAGAAGGCCTGGTGGCAGAAATTCGTTCAGGAGAATCCTTATAACGTAGGCGTTGACTGCGCGATCCTGATGAATCCCCAGACTTGGGTGGCCAGCGGACATCTCGGCGGCTTTTCCGATCCTCTGATGGATTGTAAGGAATGTCATG
>JAEEGL013855856.1_pt1 | contig 18644 bp, 12 predicted proteins | sample 9134231 | NCBI WGS metagenome assembly JAEEGL01 (sample SAMN16246548, study PRJNA631951) | gut metagenome | biome: gut microbiome; feature: rumen; material: fiber-attached | host: Bos | place: Iran: Karaj | collected 2018-10 | reverse complement strand
TTTTTTGAAAAAGTTCAAAATAAAATATCAACTTAATGAATAACTGCTACTAGATTAGGTAACAAAATTAAATGGGATAACCCACAAAAGGAGAAAACACTATGGCATTCGATCCATCAAAGTACACAGTAGCAAAGGCAAAACCTCTTCCAGTCGTATTACTTCTGGATACGAGTTCAAGTATGAATGCAGGCGGTGAACAGTCAAAAATCTCAGAACTTGATTCAGCTGTTCGTGAAATGATTAAAGATTTTGCTCATGAAGAGCAGCTTGAAACAGAAATTCAAGTATCAGTTATAACCTTCGGATATAATGGAGTAAAACTTGCTTTACCATATACTAATGCATCCAAGGTTGAAATGAAAAAATTGGAAGCACAGGGTAATACTCCAATGGGAACTGCTCTTCGCATGGCAAAAGATATGATTGAAGACAAAGAAACAACACCTTCCCGTGCCTATCGTCCTTTAGTTATTCTTTGTTCAGATGGAGCTCCAAATGATGACTGGCAGGAGCCAATGGATAATTTTATAAAGGATGGGCGTTCTTCAAAATGTGACCGTATGGCTATGGCTATTGGCAGTGATGCAAATGAAGCTGTGCTTAAGCGCTTTATTGAAGGAACAGAGAATCCGTTATTTTATGCAAAAGATGCATCGTCTATGCACAAGTTCTTTAAGTTTGTAACAATGAGCGTAACAACAAGAAGTCATTCTCAAAATCCAAATGTAATTATGAAAATTGAACCACCTAAGGAAATTGTTGAACCAATAGCAGCAACTACAGATACCGGAAGTTATTGGTAATACAAGGAAAAAGGCTGGGGTTATGAAAAATTATCTTGTGACATGGTACGGTATTACAGATTTTAAGTCATCACTTGGGTTTGAAAAAAGTGGCCCTGTATTGGGAGCTATAACAGACGGTGATTATACTGATGTTATAGTTCTTGGCTACACAAAACAAGATGACAGCATTTCAAGTGATGAATTTGCATCGAGATTAAATGAAGTTAAGAATTCAGCGGATTCCGATACACAATTCAAATTCACATATGAATATGCAAACTGTTCTGCCGCCCACAAGCATTTCATAAACTTCATTGAAAAAAAAATCTCAGAAATGGGGAAGACTGTTTCGGTGGGCTTAATACCTGTTTCACTTTCTGAACTAAATGATTCTGAAGGAATTTATAGTGCAGCAGTTCAGGCGTTACAATACATTTCAAATTTACAAATTGAATGTCGTGTTTCTATTTTCTTAAGTCCAGGAACTCCATTAATGGCATTTTCATGGGTTCTGGCTGCCTTCAAATTTCCAGGACTTTCAAAACGTCTAATTGCCAGTTCTGATCCTAGGAAACCTCCCGTACCGGTTATGCCTCCAAAGGAATGGTTGGCCTGGAATTCTAAACAGAATCCAAATCCAAAAGATGAAAACAAAGCTGATACTTATGATGTTATATATACTTTGTTTGGAGAACAGAGAATTCCTGCTTTGCTTGGTGTAAATCATTTTGATTGCAAAAAACATGTATTTGTTTCATCTGGAAGTTTTGACGCTGAATGCATGAAACAATTTCTTCCAGAAGGTTGTGAGTTTTCACAAATAAAAGCTGATCCGTATAATCCAAGTGATGTGTTTGATAAAATAATTCAAGACACCGCAGGCTTAGCATGGGATGCAAGGATTGGGTTTAATTTAACCGGTGGAACAAAGTTAATGTATGCAGGTGCAATGAATGCTTGTCGTAAACTAGGTGGTGTTCCCTTTTACGTTGGTGGAAAAGAACTTAAAATTACTTACTTAAATGATTTTATGACGGAAGACTTAAAGCCAATTAAAAAAGTAGAGTCGTTTATTCTGTTAAATAGTAATGGGCTTAGAATTGGTGATTATGGTCGCTCTGGGGCAGATGATGAAGATTCAATCGCAATGACTGATGAGATGTGGAAGGCTAGAAACAAAATCAATTATCTTTATAAAGATATACAGGAGATAAAAAAAAGGGATTGCTATTATTCACTTTCTTTGGAAAATCCAACAGAACCGGAAATAATACCATTGGCACAGGGGCCTTACTGTGTAAGTACAAAATATATTGATTATGCTTTTGAAGATGAAACCCAGTTTAGTACATATATAAAAGGCGGTTGGTTTGAAGAATATGTATACAATCATCTTTATCCTCTTTATGAAAAAGGAAAGTTGCTTGATATACGGCATGGAATAAAAGTTGATTATAATAAAGCAACTTCAGAATTTGATTCGGACCACTACATTTATCAAGAAATGGATGTCGTTTTTACGAATGGTAAACGGTTATTTATTGTTGAATGTAAATCCGGTCGTCCTGAAATTGAGCATATAGAAAAGCTTTCAACGATTGTTCGCTATTATGGTGGAATTGAAGGTAAAGGAATACTTGCATATTCCAGGACTCCAGATTCAGATATTTTGGAAAAGAAAATCAAAGAAACTCCGAATGTAGAGATTGTTTCTGGAGATGACTTAATTGAGCAGATTAAGAAAATTATTGGATGTGAAAATGATTAATGTAGTAATTGATAAATCAGGAAGTATGAATACATTGGGGAAGCCAGAAATAATTCAATCAATCATTAGAGAATTACAATTAACAGAAGGAATTGATTGTAATTTTTTCCTTTGGGGCGAAGATGTAAGATTAGCGTCTGAAACCGAAGATCGAATAAGTATTGATTTCAATGGAAAGTCTTCAATTCATGCTTTGCTAGATTTCTTAAGAAATAACAATGATGCATGTTTGCTTTTAACAGATGGTTTTTCTGATGATGATAAATCAGATCTTACTGCATTTCTTATGGATAATTCTGGTTCAAAACTTAGAATTGTTTTGGTTGGAGCTGATTCAAGAGCTTTAAACGGAAAATCATTTTTTCCTGAAAAAATAATGGCTAGTGAACAGAAACAATATGTTTTTAGTTCGATTGAGGTTTCGGCAGCAGTCGAATCATTAAATTCTTAGGATATTAACTGTATGAGGACTACAAACTGGAAAGGAGCATGTGCAGAATGCATTGGCCCTTTACATTTACGTCAAAAACTTCCTATGCAGGATTCACATAGAATAAAGTTTCTAAATGATGGTTTTATTGCAGTTGTTTCAGACGGTCTTGGAAGTAAAAAGCACTCGGATTTTGGTTCTGATACTGCGTGTAAACTTTTCATAAAATCAGCAAAAAAATTTTGTAATCAAAAGAATAAATCAATAAAAAAGATGTTAAAGTGTTTTTACTTTTCATGGTTAAAGGCTGTTGGTCTCACAAATTATGGGGTAAAAGAATGTTGTGCAACTTTATTGGGTGTGATATGTCTTCATAAAAAAATGTACCTTATCCGTTTAGGCGATGGTATGATAATATGCCTTGCTGAGAATTGTGAAAAAAATGTTTTAATGTCGGATATTAAAGTAGAATCTTTTTCAAATATTACAAAGTCTTTAGGCTCTGATGTAAAGTTTTCAGATTTCGAGATTAGAACTATTGATACGACAACTATCAAAACAGTTTTTTTATGTACGGATGGTATTTCTGATGATTTACAAAAAGACAGTGTAGAACAGTTTGTAAAAGAACTATCTGCTCAATATAACCAGAATACATCAAAGGAAATTGAAATTGATATGAAACACTGGATAGCCAACTGGCCAGTTCCGCGTCACACTGATGATAAAACTGCAGTTTTTGTAACAAGGGTTTAAGAAATAGAGGAGTGGGATTATGGAAAACATAAATGGGAAAAAGGAAAATACTGAAGAAAAAGAACTTCAGGTCATTGATATTGATAATCGAGTATATACTCTCGGAAAGCAGATAGGACAAGGTGGTCAGGGGGCTGTATATCTTGTAAAAGATGATTCTGATATAGCTATAAAGTTAGTTACAAATAAAGAAGGAGCCCCTGTTACAGATATGGAATCAATCAGAAAGATTTCCAAAAAATTGACAGAGCTTAGAGAACTTCCTATACCGCAAAAGATTAATCTTTCGGTTCCTCTTGCGATTCTAAAAAGTCATGCAGGGTATGTAATGTCGTTTATGAATGGGATGAACAGCCTTGGCGAGTTTCTGAAATTAACAGTTTCTATTAAAGACGATGAAGTTCCTTCATGGTTATTAAATAAAGATGGAAGTTCGATTGAAGATGCTGAACTTTGGATAAATTATTGTAAAACCGGTGGTCTTAGAAGCCGATTTCTGGCTTTATATAAAGCCTCGGAACTGTTGGCATGTATTCATACAAAGGGGCTTTGCTATGTTGATATTTCTGACGGGAACTTAATGTATAAAGAAGACGAGGAAGGATTTTCTGCAAGTTTAATTGATACTGATAACATTTGTTTTTCCGGTAAAGGAGAAACCTGGATGACAAAAGGGTATGGAGCTCCTGAAATTGTAACTGGGAAAAGTTCTGCAACTATTTATTCTGATTCATATTCCTTTGCTGTTGCTGCATTTAAAATACTGACAATGAAACATCCTTTTATGGGGAAAAAAGTTTATGATGCAGAAGATGATGGCTGGTCAAAAACAGAAACTAAGACTCAAAATGAAAATAAAGATGAGTTCTTTGATGATGGTTCTTATCCCTGGATTTATGATTATGAAGACGATTCAAATGCTTATGGTAATCGGGAACAGGATATGTCATTGTTTTTAAATCCACATTTATTTGCTTTATTTGATAATACTTTCTCTGTCGGTCACAATAAGCCCGAATTACGGACTCCTCTTATAAGCTGGCCAAAAGCTTTTGCTCAGGCCGCAGATTCAACGATAAAATGCAAGTCTTGTGGAATGTCTTATTTTTATACATACAAAGAAAATAATGAATATTGTTGTCCTTATTGTTTAAAAAAACGTGGACGCATTCTACTGGTAAAAACATATTTAACTTCAGATGAAGAAGGACCTTCCTATGTTTTTTCGCATGAGCTAAACTCAAAGGAAGTTATAATTCCATCCCGATGTTTTTATCCTTTTAAGATTAATGAAGGAGACAAGCCTGTAGCAGGAATTACACAGAAAGAGGATGCTATAGAAATTAGAGCAATTGGCAGAGACAGACAAATATATGTTGAAATAAATGGAGTAAAAGAACCTTTTGTCGGAACATACAAGTTTATCTGTTCTAAAGATGAAAATTTTAAATATAAACTAAGTTTGGGTAATAGAATTGTAATTATTTCTGGAGAATACTGATATGAAGTTGAATGAATTAAGATATGGTGAACACTTTACCTGCAGATTTGAACCTTATTCTGATAAAACAAAAAAACTTGTAGACCCATCATATCCTTTGGGAATAATTCTCAGTAAACAGTCAAGCTATGATGATGCTTATATACTTAAATTTGGTACGAAGTCAGAAATGGTACGATTGATAGATTGTTCTGATACTGTGGCTTTTGAAAATAGACTTCTTGCCCGTCAGACAAATTTATATGAAGTAACTGCAATGCTGTCAAAAGATAATCAGATTAATGTTGAAGTTGTTTTCTTCAGAGAATATAAGGAATTTACAGGTCCCTTTATTGTAAATGTAAGTAACGAATTTCAGGATCCGGAAAATCCTTCTTCTGCAAAAAAAACAGGTTTTAGTAACAAAAAAGATGAAGAGCTATGTAAAATATTAAAATCTCAGTTTACATTGGGTTCTTCAAACTATCCATATTTTTTATTCATGGGAAATGGCACAGGGGCCTATACCATTGTGAATAAAGAATATCAACTTGAATTAAAGTCGGGAACAAAAAATGGGGAAACAGAACTTTTTGCAATAGGACTTAAAAGACATAAACCACGTAATACCGAAAAAGCAGTTTGTCTTGCGAAGGGCTCTCTTAAATTTAATTATCTAAGTCCGGAAAAAATTTCCCTTCTCAATGCAAAAGAACTCGAGAAGAATTTACAGGGGGGTGATAGTTATATTGGTGAATGGGATCAGTATAATTCTGAAATTGGAAAACGCCTTCTTGAATCTGCTAGAAAAGTTGGGTATGCCGTAGTACGGGGGGCTCCGGAACGGGTTGGAAGCCATGAATTATTGTTTCATACAGTATTTACAGAAAATGAAAATGTTCATGGTGATTTTAGCAGCCTCGCAGAAAATGATTGTTTAGATATTGTACAGGAGCTACCTGATTATCTTCAAAAACCTGAAATGACTTATGAGCAGTGGATAGATGGCATTGATGCAGAATTAGAAAAGGAAAATATTACTGCTAGAAAAACTAAGAAGGAAGAGAAACAAGAGCGCGAAGAAAAAAAATGGAGTAACCAAAGTATAACAGATATCAGTAATGATACAATTACTATTTCCACTAATAACAAGGGCCTTCCTGTTCATGACAAGGATGGAAAACTGTATCTAATACTTTCTATAGTTGGTGAAAAAACTCAGGTTGTACGAAGACGTAGAGCAAGAAAACTAATTATGAAAGGTGAAAGTGAAATTAGTAATCTTGGTTTGATTTTGGATGGAAAAGGAAATCTTAACTCAAATATGCCTGCAATTTCTGGAAATAAGAAAAAAATCTCTGAGAAGCAGCAGGAAAGAGTTTATAAAAAAATATTTAAATATGAACCTACGGATAATCAGAAAGCCGCTATTAATATGGCCCAAGTTACACCGGATATTGCTGTAATTCAGGGACCTCCGGGAACGGGAAAAACTACTGTAATCTGTGGTATTATTGAGTCTCTAAATGAAAGTTTTCAAAAAGACAATAATATTGCCGGAAAAATTTTTGTTACTAGTCTTCAACATGATGCAGTTGAAAATATTCGAAAGAGACTTTCAATAAATGCTTTACCTACTGTAAAATTCGGCCGCTCAAGTGGTGAAGATGAATATAGTCTTTCAGCAACACAGGAAAGAATTCAAAAATGGTGTGAAGAAACTGCTGAAGCAATAGTGGCTAAAACACCTTCTCTTGTTGAGTCCGCAGAACTTAATAGATTACGTTCTCTTTTTCTGGATTATAGAAAGTCTCCTTCTATTTCAATGGAGCTGACACTTCTTAATGGTATTAAAAATCTCAGTCCAAGATTTACTACTCCTGTAATCATTGAGAAAATTGATTCAATAATCCAAAGTATTGATGATAAAGAACAGAAAGAAAATGAAGCTATTCTTTCTTATCTCTATGCTCTTAGAACTGATAAACAGTCATTCCTTGATGATGGAAAACAGAGAGCTATGGAACTGTATGTACTATTAAAGGAAGAGCAGATTCCAATTCCATTATGTCTGGAAAAGGCCTGTTTCTATAGTGAAGGTGAAGGTCTTGAGTTTCTGAGTGAACTTAAAGACTATAAACATCACTTACTTGAACAGTACATTCCTCATACAGAATTCAGAAAGGCAAAAGAAAACCTTGTAATAACAAATCTTGTAAAAGAGGTATCCGAGCGAATTCAACAATATCCTTTTGACCCTTCTGAAAAAAAGAATATGGCATTGGCAGACTTTGTATATGAGTTGCGAAATAATCCGGATGGGATAACCAATACTTTATTAAATTATAATCCGGTACTGGCAGCCACAGTTCAGCAGGGTGAAGGTAAAGAAATGATGGATGCCCGAAAAATGCTTGGATTAGAGGGACCTGAAAAGTCAATTCCGTATGAATATGTAATTGTTGATGAAGCAGCCAGAGTTGCTCCTCCAGATTTATTGATTCCTATGTCTAAAGCAAAGCATATTATCCTTGTTGGAGACCATCGTCAGCTACCACAGCAGATAGACCAGGAAATTGAAAAGAAAATGGAAGAAGCTGCCGCTTCAAAAGAAGATATTGCTTTCTTAAATAAAAGTACTTTTGAAAGATTATTTATGCAGCTTGATGTTACAAAAAAGATTACGCTTAATAAACAGTTTCGTATGCATCCTGTGTTGGGACAGTTTATTAGTAAAGAGTTTTATGAGGCACATAATAAAGAAGAAGCATTTGAATCTCCTTTGGGACCAGAAGATTTTGTTCAGAATCTTTCTTTAATCAGTAAAAAGCCTGCTGTCTGGTATGATGTTATAAACGATGCCGGTAATGGAGCTGAGTGTAAGAACAAATTAAAAAGTCACTTTAGAAAAGGGGAAGCAATTGCTGCTGCCAAGTTACTAGCCAAATGGCTTGAAGATGATTCTGAGAGAAAACTGACTTTTGGTATAATCAGTTTCTATTCGGCTCAATGTTTGGAAATCAAAAAACAGTTGAAAAACTATGGTGTTTTTGATGATAAGCTGCAGATTAAGGATGAGTATAAATATACAGCTCCTGATAAAAATGGAGACTTTGAAGAGCGTATAAGAATTGGAACTGTAGATGCATTCCAAGGTATGGAATTTGATGTTGTAATACTTTGCGTTGTTCGTACTGCTAGGAATGAAAGAATAATCAGTGCTTATAACGAACTTCACAGAAATGCCGAAGAAGGACTTAAAAAGCAGCAGTCTATTTTTGGCTTCTTAATGTCTAAAAACAGACTTTGCGTAAGTATGAGTCGTCAGAAAAAGTCTTTGGTTGTAATAGGCGATAAGAATCTTTTTTCCAGCAAACTTGCCCAAGAAAGTGTTCCTGAGCTTTTTGATTATTATAAGCTCTGTAATGATAATAAAGAATTCGGTTTAGTTCTTGAAGACAGACAATAAGATAAAGGATAGAAAATGACAGAAAAATTGAATATGGATTTTACAAATAAATCGGTTATTTATAATACACCTCATTGGGATGGATTTTGTGCTCAAAAAAATAGTATTAGTGGATTAATCTGGCCTTGTGTTATGTATCAGGTTGAAATACAGACAGGGATTGGTGGACTAGATATTTTTGAAAAAACAATCTTGAAACTTGCTGATTGTGGCACAACGAATACTGCTGAAATTTCAGAAATTCTGAATCTGAAAAGTGAAACCGTAGGTTTTATTCAGGACAGACTTGTTGCAAAAACTTTACTTGAAGACGGAATATATCACATAACAGAAAAAGGTCAATCCGTACTTAACCAATATCTAAACATTCAATCAGATAAAACAGAAGTTGTCTGTCTGTTTAAGAATTTGCTGACAGGTGAGTTTATAGATCTGGTTGAAAAAAATCCGCATAGAAATAGTTTAAATATAATAGAATCAAAAAAAGGTGAGTTTACTTTACCTGGAGATAGTAAAAAGAATGGTTATTTGGTTTTACCAGATGATGATGAATATGAAACTTACTTAAACACAAAACCTAAGACGTATGAATTATTACGTACTATTAAAAAGTATAATAATAATGCTCCGAGATATAAAAGAATTGATTTAGATAAAAAATCAAATAGTATAGATATAAAAGCAGAAAAAGAAATTGTATTTGTTTATACAACAGTTTTTACAACTGTTTCTGGAGATATCTACTGTACAGATGCTGCTGGGTTTGGTGTTTCAGATATATTTACAGATTATATTCGTAAGGCAGATGAACAAAAGTATCCTTGGATAAAAGAAATAATTGATAACGGTAAAACAAAAGTAGAGGAAAATTCTCCTGAAGAAAAAGATATAATATCATTTGCATTTTCGAAAATATCTAAGCTTATCTTTGATGCAAAAAAAGAGTTAAAAACATTAGAAGGTTTAGATAAAAACACTTCAAATGATAGAGAAATCAAAAATCTTGCAGAAAAAATTTATTACAATTGTTTTACCGCATTTGAATATGCATTACAAATGTATTATGCAGATTATAATTCTCCGGTTGAAGAAGATTTTAAGATTAAGCAATCAGATATAAATACAAGAAACGATTATAAAAGTATTATAGAAGAGATTGGCAATATTGAAGATAATATTCTTTTGTTTTTGGAATTGTCGGATAATCTTTCTTTTAATCCGCCGGAAAATGATGCCTGGTCACTCTTAAAAGTGTATCCGGGTAAAATTAAGGCCATGCGTAATGAAGAAGAACCAGAACTTGTGCCATTATTATGTCTTTCCCTGGCTTACGCAAACGTAAATCCTGCATCTCCCTTGTGCAAGCTTGCAGAGGATGAACCAAATTTTATAAAAGATATTTATGCTTTAAAAGCAAGTCGTGATAAAACCTCTATGGCTCATGGACCTGGCTTAGAATCAAAGGATATTAGTTCTAAGAATTGCGCAGAATGCATTGATTTAGTTATGTATTATATAAGTTATCTAAATACGAAGATTAAAGAAGATTTTACGCGAATGGAAGATTTCTTTAAGGAAGAACATAAAAACTTAAAGTATTCTACGTTTATAGAAAAACGTTATGAAAAAAGAGTTGAATTATATGAATTATTTGGTAATTCAAGAATTAATAATTTACCAAAGGCTTTAAGAGAGCAACTTATTGATTGTCTTATGACTTTTAAAGAAAAAAAATTTGTAGCTGGAACAACCTGCGCTGTTTTACAGCATTTTTTTGAATATGCAATTCAAGGGATCTTGGAAAATACAAGTATTCCTGATAAGAACTCTAGAACGGCGACAGTTGCAGAACAAAAATGTATAAAAGCTGGTTTTTCATTAAGAAAGGGATGTCTTCCTATTTCATTACAGACTGTAAATTATAAAAGAATAAATAAAGCAATATGTGGAGGTGGTTGTGAAACTATTGGAGCTGGAATAATAGGCTTTATTCTTTTGATATCTGATGACGAACTTCTAGATATAGCAAAAAGGCATCCAGATTTTATTTTGCATCTTGACGCTATGATTAATTCAAGGGGGCATAGTGATGTAAAAGAATATTCTGATGAAGAAGTGTCAACTTATAAAGAAAATGTAACGTATATAGTAAAGGAATTAATTAACTACATATACTAAAGGAAGGTAATTTATATGGGAATGTTTAGTAAAAACAAAAAAGATTTGATTAAACGCGAGAATGCAGTAAGTGTAAAAGAAGAACGTTTGAACAACGAAGAAGAGCTTCTTAAGCAGAGAACTGCTGAATTTGAAACTTATAAAGAAAAAGAGAATGAAGCGATTAAGAATGAATTTTCAAAATTGGCTTCTGATAAAACCTCTTTTGAACAGAAAAGAACTGAATATGAACCAAAATTTCAGGAGATGCAGAATAATTTTGCAGATAAATATGCAGAGAATGAAGCTGATATTCAAAAAATGATTTCTGATACTTCTGAAAAGAATATGGCTCGACAGAAAGAATTTGCTGAAAAGCTTTCTGCGGAACATCAGCAAGCAGAAAAGAAACATGAAGAACTTCTGGCAGAACAGACAAAAAAACGTATAGCCGAAACAGATGCGGAATTAACAGAAAGACGCAATGAACTTGCAGAAAAAGAAAAAAAACTGAGAGAGGATGAAATTGCACTTCAGAATGATAGAGAGAAGTTCTCACAAGATGAAAAAGAATTAAATCAAAAACAGGTTTTATTGAATGCAGAAAAACAGATTTATTTAGATAAAGCAGCATCATTGAAAAATCAGGCAGAAGAACTTGCTGCTTCTGAAAAACAGAGATTGGAAGATAGTTATGCAGCATTAAGAGATGATTATGCAAGAATAAGTAAAGAACGGGCAGACCTAGAATCTCAATTAAATGCTTCTAATGAAATAAAAAGTCGTTTAGGTGGCGAGGATCCGGCAGTAATACTTGTAAAAATTCAGACACTCCAATCTGAACTTAAAGAAAAAGCAAAACTGTTGGCTTCGTATCCAGATAATGTTGTAGAAGAACTGAACGAAAAAAAACAAATGATCGACAATCTTAAGGAGCAACTGGATGATGTAAAGAACAAACTGTTACAGAATCAGAAGCTTGCAAATACAAGTGAACTCAATGAAGTAAAATATATTGTACTTGAATCTGAAAAGAATGAACTCATTAGTGCAAAAGAAAGACTTGAACTGGAAAATGCGGAGCAGGCAGAAGTAATACGTCAGTTCAGAGAACTTTATGATAAGAAATCATCCTATTCTGAAAAATTAAAGTCTATAATGGTTCCCCATGAAAATTTTACTCCAGATAAGATTCGCCAAGAACCATTAGAGATAATTGTCAAAACAGGGAAACCGAATGAGATACAAGAAGAAATGCCTGTTGAAACTTCAGTTGAAAATTCTGTGATTGAACAAATGGAGAATAATACAGTAGCTTCTGCAAAAAACGAGGTAAACGGCAATAATGAGTCTCAGACCAATCCTCATTCAGAAGAAAATTCAGAAACTGCTGAAGATTTATATCAAAATGATGAATTAGTTTGGCTCGAAGGTATAAGCAATAAAATACAGGAGTGCGGATTAGTTTTTCCAAAAAGAATTCTTTATGCCTTCCATACTGCCTTAAAAACTGCAGAATGGTCTCCACTTGCAGTTCTTGCAGGTGTAAGTGGTACCGGTAAATCTGTATTGCCTGAACTGTATGCAAAATTTGGCGGCTTGAACTTTGTAAATATTCCGGTTCAGCCAAACTGGGATAGTCAGGAATCATTACTGGGTTATTACAATACAATTTCTGGTAAATTCGAAGCACAGCCACTTTTGCAATATCTGGTACAGACACAAACTGCAAATTCTGATGGTACAAAAACTACAGAAGATGAAGAAACCACAGAGTCATACAATGCAAGTTTAAAAAATCAGATGAATATTGTTCTTCTTGATGAAATGAACCTTGCTCATATTGAACAGTATTTTGCAGAGTTCTTAAGTAAACTTGAAGAGCGCCGCGGAAAAGAGGAAGATAGCATTCGCTATCCAAAACTTTCTGTAAAACTTGGTGGGACCGATTCTTATTCATTGCCTCTTGGGCGAAACGTTCTTTGGGTTGGAACTATGAATCAGGATGAAACAACAAAGAGTCTTTCAGATAAGGTTCTTGACCGTGGAATTGTAATTAACTTCCCAAGACCTACTCAATTCAAGCGAAGAAATAAGGTAAAGAAAGATGTTGCAGAAGAAGAAAAGTATCTTCCTGTTAAGACCTGGAAATCATGGCAACTGGATTTTACAGAAGAACAGATTGTACAAACAGAAAAAATAATTGAACCATATAAGAAACTTGTAGAAGATATAAATGCCGAAATCTCGAACATTGGCCGTGCACTCGGTCACCGTGTTTGGCAATCAATTGAAAACTATATATGGAATTATCCAGAAGTTCGCAAACTGCTTATTTCAAAGAATGCAGATCTTGATGATGAAGAGTTTCAGAAAGAATTGTGCAAACAGATTGATCCTGCTTTTGAAGATCAGCTTGTACAGAAAATTATGCCAAAACTCCGTGGTATTGAAACTCGTTCTACATCAAAAACAATTCTTGGAAATATTAATGAACTGATAGGAAAATTTAAATCAGAAAATCATAATATCAATATCCAGAAAGATTTTGACAATGCTATGAAGTTTGGAGATGGACAGTTTCTTTGGGTAACTTCAGAATATTTGAACATGGAGACAGATAATCAATAATGGATAAAGAATTAGATTATTCAAAATTTCTTAAGATGCTTACAGATACAGACTCTGCAGAAAAAAAGAAGGCAAATTTTGTCCTTGAGCTTAGAGACTGGTTCTATAGATGCATAGAAATTGATGCTAAAACAGGTGAACCTTTGAATGACGATTTAACACATTTCCTGGATAAGCTCGCTGCTTCAGAAAATGAAAAGGAGATCCGCGACAATGAAAAAAATGTCTGCGACTGGCTTTTTAAAATCCTCTCTTATGCAGAAAAATCTGTTTTGTATCTTTTTGATTCTCCGAAAAAAGAAATTTTACGTTTTCATGAACAGCTTCCTGTTTATAAGGCAAAGGAAATTGATTCAACTGGTATTATTGATATTTCCCGAAGACCTGGAAGATCAGTTCGTGAAAAGATAGCTTACAAACCTTCTGTAATTGCTGTAAAGAGAAACCAGAGTATTGATACTATGGAAAACAGATTGTTTAAAAAGTTTGTCAAAAAATGCATTGTTATTCTAGAAGAACGACTCGATTGCTATGGTGATGCAAAGCTAAAGTTTGAAAATGAAGAATCTAATCTTTTTGGGTTTTATTCGAAGCTTTGCAGATGGCTTAGTAGTGATGAAGCAGATGAAATAGGAGAGTGGCAGAATCTTCCCCCAAATAATATTCTTTTGTGCGATAAGAATTATAAGAAGATTTGGGCTGCATGGCGTGGACTTGTAACATTGGAAGATCTTATTCAGAATGATTTTAAGAATCTGGATCAACTTATTGCACTGTGTATTTTCTGGAAAACTGCGGCTCTTTTGCAGAGTAAAAACTGTCTGTTAAAACAGCAGCCTCTTTTTTTTGATTATGATAAATTTCAGGTTAAAACAGCCCGCCACTCAAATGATAATAATTCAGATGAGGTTGATGCAGCCATTTCTACAGATGATTTTATTTTTAGTATTAAAGATAATGTAATATTATGGCAGCAGAAGAATAAAATTCAGCATGTTATCAAAGTTGGTTTCGACCTTTTTGAAATAGATGGAAAATTTTATTATGAAAACCTCACAAGCCTTGAGTCTGTTATTAAGATTTCAGAAAAGCTCACAAGATCTATCTATAAGGAATGGAACGGACAATATAGAAGTCTACCTGCAAATTATAAAGAAAATCAGGCATATACTGTATTTGATTTTTCAGATAATCCATATTTCTCTATTTCAAATACTTCTTTTGATTCAACATCAAAAGAAACTGAGGAAAATTATCCAAAGCAGCTGTTGCGACAGTTCTGGACAAAGAATGATTCATCAGAAAGTATTAATCTTGATTGCGACGTTGCTCCATCTCTGTATAAAACTCATTTGAATGAATTTGAAATTAAAGAGATTAATGCTGATGATATTCTTTATGAAAGTATTGAATCGCTGGAAGAGTCTTTAACGGAGCATAAGATTGAAGCTGAATACAATTTTATGAATTCAATTAAGGAATATTATAATACAAATAGTCTATATTATATACTTCCAGATTATCTTGAAGACTTTTCTTTAGGCTTAATTCGTTCAACTGCCAATATTGTTTTTATGGATTCAAATCCTGTTCCTGCTAGTGTAGGAGCAGTGTTTGATTTTCAGAATAGTGCAGCATTTAAAGCTTCGTCTTTGAAAAATAACGATTTTGTATTTGTGATAGAGAAGAAGTCTTTTTCTGGAAACAGGACTGTTTTATCAATTACTCCACTTTGTGCAAAAACACAGTATAAAAAGGATGATAATTCTAAAGTTGTAAATCTAAATTCAATTAAAGAAATTCCGGGAGGAATAAGATGGGAACATCATCCTTCTTTAATTGTAAATGATTACGAACCTTCCAAAATAATGGATTATATAAAAGAAGCAGAACAAAAAACTGAAGGAATGCTTTATTCATCTTCGATTTATATTATTTCAAATCAGGAATCAATAAAGAATGCTCGTTTGGCGCTTCCTTCTGAAAGATGGCATTTTATTACTACTCCTTTTAATTCTGCAAAAGGTGTTGCATTCAGTGTAAAATTACAGCACTTTGTGAGTGATATTCCTATGTGGAGTGAGCATCTTCCAAATCTTCAGATGACTGTTATTGCAGATGGAAAGAGAAAATTTATAAATCTTACAAATGGAAAAACTGTACGCCCAATTCGAAATCAAGCACAAGATTTGGAGGTTTCGGAAGTCTTTACTTTGAACAAAAATGTAAAGGAATTCCATTTCAGATTAATCAGGGGTGTTGGGGAAAATATTCCGGCCTTGAAATATGAAGCTTGCCTTACAAATCCAGCTTTCCCCTTAAAGAACAATACCAAGTGTCAGCTTAAGATGACATACTCATATGGGCAGGCACATCCTTTTGATTTGAAATTTGTTCCAGTTACATCATCAAACTTTGTGCGGGCCACAGTTGAATGGAGAAAAATAGATGAAACAAAATTTCCTGTTCCCAATTTTCCTGAAAAAAGGAAGTGGACTGAATTTGTAAATTGGAAAAATATAAAAACAAATAAACTAGAAGATCTTACAGAAAAAAGTACTGGGAATTTTAGTTATTTAAATGCGTTAAGTAATTATTGTCTTGGAAAGATAAAAGGGAATTGTAGTGATATTAACCGTTATACAGCTCCTATACCTTCTAATTTAGATAGATATCGAATGAATGATTATCTACCTATAAAAATCGATGATAACAAAATTGTACGAGTTGTTTGCAAAAGACTAAAAGATTTAGTAACTCAAAGTGATACAAAGTATAATGAGTTTTCTTTTTCTGTAGATAAAAAAACAGGCCGTACATTCGGCATCGCATTAGGTTCATATCTACATCCTTCAATGTTTAAAAGCATATCTCGATTAAGATTTCCTGTAATGCAAATATGGAATAATAGAAAAACTATTAATACAGGGGATGTTCCAGCTGAGTTTAAACAAAATGTAAATAATGTAATTACATCTGTAAAGGAACTCCTGAATAATAAACAAATTAAGACAATTCCTTTCTTATGGAATGAATTACTTCTGCTTGGTTGTATAATGCATGAAGATGGGAAGTGTATTTCGGAATACTTGATAGAAAGTAAACTCGCTGACGGAATTGATTTCTCTCAAAATTGGAAAGTTATTGAACAGTCTTGTTTTCAATTTGCTTATTTTATTGATGATGCGGGTTCTGAAATTCAAAGAAAGGTTTTTGAATGGGCTCTAGAGTTTTCTAGAAATGACGAAAATGCATCGCTGGATTCTTTTAAATTACAGATACTGACAATTGCTTTATGGCGAAATGAAACTCTTCTGACAAAGATCTCATTACAAAAAATGAAAGAATTATTGATTATACTTTCTAGACTTATAGATGTAGAAAATAGAACTCTTATAGAATATAGAAATGAAGGGAAGCTTTCTAATCGTAAGTTGAATACGTTGCGTTCTTATTTTGAATTATTATGTGCTATGTTACGTTCTCGAAAACTTTCTTATGATTATCAACAATTATTATCACCTTTTTCCGATGATGTTCAAAAACTTATATCAAAAATTGAAGAAATTTATCTATGGTTGAAAGTTTGGCTAACAGAAAATAATAGAGTATTTTATGCAAAACAAATTAAATTAATTGTTTCAGATACAAGTTATACTTTTTTGGACTATCTGTTATTGTGGCTCGATGGTGAAAAATCCACAGAGATGCCAAGAATTGAAAGTGCAACTTCTGATAATCCGGATGATGAAGAAGATTCAATAGAATCAGACGAAGAATAAAAAAAAATCGCTTTATTTAAAAAAAATATCAACTCCTCCCCCTTAAGCTCCTAGTTACAGTATCAGGAGGATTGATATGAAAGATCAAAATCAGAACGATATTATTTGTTATCAGGAAAACAAGGTTTGCTATACTCAGCGTGAGGCTGGCTCCATAGTGAATGATTGTAAGAAACACAATTATCACAGTTGGGGTGTAGGACAAAAATACAAACCTATGCGCAAATATTACTGTAAGGAATGCGGATTCTATCATGTAAGCCATCTTAAATCTTATGTATTCGAAGCTAAACAGTTTAAGCATCGTGATAGAGAGTTCTACGCATATCGTTAGGCATGTGATTAACTTTATAGTGGAAAAATTATCAGGAAGGAGAAAAACGCCATGAAAGAAAATTTGTATTCGCTTGAAAGAAAAATAACTGCATTAGAATTTGAAATTAAGGCATTGAGCGCGAGATTTGATATTTTGGAACACAAAAAAAATCTGTCTGGCAGGCAAATCCTGTCAAAAACAGATAGACAAACTATCAAAGAATTATTTAATAATGGATGGACAACTCTTGAAATAGCTGCTCGTTTAAAAATTACAGTAACCGAAGTTGAATTACTGCTGCAATTACCAGATGATGAAATTGGAGAATCTAATTAAAAAATGGGAGTGTAGACGAAAATGAAAAAAATAACAGTATTTATTTTAATATTGAGTACCTTCTTTATTTCATGTAAACCCAAGACAACTGATAATACAAATAATGAGAGTGTATCAATAAAAATTTCTGAAGAACTGAGTAATCATCTTGAAGAACAAATCTCTGAGTTAATAAAACATCATTTGGGAAAGATTATGAATCCTGATAGAATTGAAATAAGAAAATGTAATGTTCAAATAAATAAGGAAAAGAGAGAAGTTAAGAATATAGAGGTTGCTGTAAATATTTTAACGATATCTGAGAATAATAAAAAATATCCACCCCTTTCAAAAGCTGATTTGGATTATGTTGAAAGGATAATAAAAGGATGTGTTGGTTATAATCAAGAAAGAGGAGATGTTGTTATTGTAACAAATGAGTGAATTTAAATATCTAAGAGATTCACCATCTCCTTTTTCGCCCCTCATTGTCTAAATCCTCATTTCCTACTATAATACACATTCATATTACATTTTTTATAGAGGTACTTTATGGCAGACAAAGAAGTTCGTGTACGTTATGCTCCTTCTCCTACGGGAATGCAGCACATTGGTGGTGTTCGCACTGCGCTTTTTAATTATCTTTTTGCACGTTCACAAAATGGAAAATTTATTCTGCGTCTGGAAGATACAGACCGCACACGCTATGACGAAAAATATGTTCAGAACCTTTATGATACAATGGCCTGGCT
>JAEEGL016130210.1_pt1 | contig 18645 bp, 18 predicted proteins | sample 9134231 | NCBI WGS metagenome assembly JAEEGL01 (sample SAMN16246548, study PRJNA631951) | gut metagenome | biome: gut microbiome; feature: rumen; material: fiber-attached | host: Bos | place: Iran: Karaj | collected 2018-10 | reverse complement strand
TCGTTGCGGCCGAGGTTTTTCTTGGTCTCGGTGAAGACAACGTGCTTGCGAAGTACTGGATCGTACTTGCGAAGGCTGAGTTTGTCAGGAGTGTTCATGGTGTTCTTCTTCGTATAGTAAAGGCGAATACCAGATTCCTCAGAAACTAGACCGACAAGCTTGCGCTTGGTATTATTTTTCTTTGCCATATTGCGTTCTATTTTAGCACAATTTTTATGTTACCGCAACAGTTCGCGGCTGATATAATGGAGTTATGAAGATCGTAGAAGGGATGGCGGATAATTTCGAGGCCGAAGTGCTCGGCGCGAAAGTGCCGGTTTTAGTGGATTTTAACGCAACTTGGTGCCCACCGTGCCAGGCGCTGCACCCGATTTTGGAAGAGCTAGCCGACGAAACGGACAAGTGCAAAATTGTGACGGTCGACGTTGATGCCGAAGAGCCACTCGCTGGCGCTTATGGGGTTTCTTCGATTCCTTGCTTAGTGTTTTTCCGCGATGGCGAAGAATATGATCGCCGGGTTGGCCTGCAGCCAAAAAAGCGCTTAATGAAGATTCTAGGAGTGAAATAATGTACGATATTGCAATTATCGGGGGTGGTCCAGCCGGTTTAACTGCTGCTATCTATGCCCGTCGCGCCGGCAAGAAATGCCTCGTGCTCGAAGCGACCGCTTGCGGTGGCCAGATTTTGAATACGAATAAGATTACGAATTATCCAGCACTCGCCTCGGTTTCCGGGCCGGAACTTGCTAAGAATATGGAGCAGCAGGCTGCAGAATTAGGTGCAGAAATTGAATTCGATAAGGTCACGTCTATTAGCCGGACAGATGAAGGTTTCGAGATTGTCGGCGAAGAGGGTAAGTACTCCGCTCGCGCCGTTGTTATTGCTGCCGGCACCACGCCGCGCAAGCTTGGCTTGCCACGCGAAGACGAGCTCGTTGGTCGTGGCATTTCTTACTGTGTGACTTGCGACGGTGCCTTTTATAAAGATAAAACTGTAGCCGTTTACGGCGGTGGTTATTCGGCCGCTTACGGGGCACTCTATTTAGCTGATATCGCCGAAAAAGTCTATTTAATCCACCATCACGACAAATTACGCGCTGTAGGCGATGTCATAGACAAGCTTCACAATAATCCAAGGATTGAGATTCTGCTCGGTTCAGATATTGCCGAATTGCTTGGCGACAATATGCTCTCGGGCGTTAAGCTTGCGAATGACAAAGAAATCGCCTTAGACGGGCTCTTCGTTGCGATTGGGCGCGAGCCGCATTGTGACTTCTGCGAGGGACTCGAAACAGACGACGAAGGCTATATTGTTGCCAACGAAAGCTGCGCGACAAATATTCCAGGCGTTTTCGTTGCCGGCGATATTCGCACGAAGGCGCTGCGCCAGATTGTGACCGCGACCGCCGATGGCGCCGCTGCCGCCGAGGCTGCAATTGATTTTTTGAACAAACAATAAACCCGCTACAATCGTAGCGGGTCTATACGAGGTGCTACATAAGGAGTTTGCCGAGAGACTCCTTAAGGCTGTCTTTGAGTTTGTTTTGCATTATGCCCAAATCCTTATTTCTGGTCTCATATTTCCGATAAACCTCCGCCTCGACTTTTACGGTATACATGCGGACTGAGCCGCACTCATGCTGGTGGTCTATCTCGACCCTCCCCCAGGCGAATCTGAATAATAAGTCAAGGGGCTTAGCATGTTGCTCGATTCTGTTACTGAAGTCTTCTTCTGTCATGATATGAGAGCTATACAATTCGTTCTCGCCGTCGAGTATCTTAAGTCCTACGCCATAGGCAATAGACGACTCAAATATTGAATAAAATGCCACCCAACGGCAGCAGGTTTTCTCGATTTCCTCGATTTTTTCTGCGAACCGTACAGGTCCCAGCGATGCCCACTTACACGGATCATTTGACACTATCAGTTTAATATCCAATACACTCACCTCTTTCTGAAAAATACTTGGCCGCGCAATGACGGACACTCAATATTGTTATTATGGCATATTTATGGGTATTTTTCAAGGTGGCGCATTACGCTTGAATCTCGGGCGAGTTTATGCTAAAATCATTGAAGGTTGCCGCCTTAGCTCAGTGGTAGAGCACTTCCATGGTAAGGAAGGGGTCTCGAGTTCAAATCTCGAAGGCGGCTCCATTTTTTATTGCCCCGCTTCGGCGTGGGCCTTATTTTTTGCTTCACCCCCGCATGCCTCTCGACTGAGTTAGAATAGTTCAACTTTGCAACTTGTTAACTAGTTAACTTAGTTCAAAGTTCAACTTTTCTAACTCTCGCGAGCGAGCGTCGCCCCGCCACCCGCCTATTCCGCGCCAAAAGAAAAAGCCCCAGCTGGCTGCTGGGGCTTGTAGAGAGATTAGGCGATCCTGTTCACTTTGGCAAGATAGAGGAACATATTCGACGAAGGATTGTCTCCGATGAAATAGTACTTGCTGCCAGACTCGGTCGTGGCACAAAAGATTTCTTTCTCAGCGAAAGCCGCTACTTCTTCGAGCGGATATTTTCCACTGAACCAGGTGCTACTGTCGGGTTTCCAGTCTACTCGCTCAATTTTGACGACGTTCGACGTAAAAATGTCTTCTCCGTCTTTGAATTTCTTGTGTCCGTAGACCATGCCTCTGATTGACATTTCGCCGATTGCTGATACTTCGAGAAGGTTTTCTTTGCCCAAATAGAGCTTCTTGTTGAAATCGATGAGCATCTGCTTCATGATTTCTAATGACTGCTCTTTAGGCCAGTTGAACTCCCACTTTTCGAGCATCGGCTGGAATCTTTCTCTGAGTGTTGTCTTTGTAAATGTGTTTTCCATAGTAAAAATCTCCTTTTTATATGAGGTCGGAACACCCAAAAAATAGATCGAAATAATCTCTCTATTAATGTGCGTATTCCCAAGACTGAAATATACCCTTATTATAGCATAAGCTTGCAAATTTGTCAATATATATGAAGCTTAACATATTATTAACAAAACCATTTTGGCGGTGTATAATAGAGGTAGTAATCCATGCGCCAACTGCGAATATCCGGCGCTTTTTATATACGTGGAGATTTTTGTGAGTAAAGGATCTAAGCACAATTTGGCATACCTTGGCGTCAAACGCGGTTTTGACATCCTCGTATCTGGGGTGGGCTGTGTGTTTTTGCTCCCATTTGCTGCCGGCATCAAGATTGCGAACCTTCTCCATGGCGACAAAGGTCCGCTTTTTTATAAGCATCCACGCATTGGAAAAAATGGCAAGATATTCAATCTTTATAAGTTCCGCACAATGGAGGTCGGAGCCGAAGATAAACTTGATGATTTAAAGAAATCTCCGAAGTATCGCGAGGAATGGAAGAAATACGGAAAAATCCAGGATGATCCGCGTGTCACGAAGGTTGGCAAATATTTACGCCACTCTTCGATGGATGAATTACCGCAGCTCATAAATATCCTCAAGGGTAACATGTCCCTGATTGGACCGCGTCCACTCGTCGAGGGTGAGCTCGAGGAGTTCGGCGGCGATCACAAGCGCTACGAAGCGATGCGCCCAGGTCTGACTGGTTGGTGGGCGGCAAATGGGCGTAGCAATCTCGAATACAAGCGCCGTCTCGATTTGGAGTATTATTATGTCGACCACGCAAGTATCGGATTGGACCTGAAGACGATTGGTAAAACTTTTGGTGCCGTTTGCGGTGGCGAAAAGAAAGGCGCGAAATAATGCCAAAGGCAGTAATTGTCGTAGCGACGCATAAGCAATACGAGATGCCGAAAGACAAGCTCTATTTGCCAGTACGCGTTGGCGCGGCGCTTGCCGATGACGATTTTGGCTACCAGCGCGATGACGAAGGCGAGAATATCTCGAAGAAGAATCCGTATTACTGCGAGTTGACAGCGCTCTACTGGGCCTGGAAGAATCTAAAGGCCGATTATATTGGTCTGGCGCATTACCGACGCCATTTCGCCATGAAGCGCTCGCGCGCGAGAACCCCGCACGGCCGCCTGAAATCCGTACTTAAAACCAATGAGTTAAACGCCCTACTCTTCGATTACGACATTATTCTGCCGAAGAAACGCAATTATTACATCGTTAATCTCTACGATCATTATGCGAATACGATGTACGTCGAGCCGCTTGATGAGTTGCGCAAGATTATTATGTCCGATTACCCTGAGTATTATGCCGAAATGCGCAAGCTCGAGAAGCGCAAGACGGCGCATATCTTCAATATGTTTATTATGCGCAAAGACATCTTCGACGATTACTGCTCTTGGCTGTTCGAGATTCTCGGCAAGCTCGAGAAGGTTGTCGATGCGACTAAGTACAATGCGTTCCACGCGCGCGTCTACGGGCGCCTATCCGAGTGGTTGTTGGACGTATATATCCGTACAAATAAGCTCAATTATGCAGAAATCCCGGTCATAAATATTGAGGGTGAGAGTTTTGTGAAGAAGGGTGTTGGCTACGTAACCGCAAAGACCTTCGGCAAAAAATACGAGAAAAGCTTCTAGCCTTTTTTAGCTTTATCCATTATCCACTCAACTGCTTTTTCAGAGGCATGCCCGTCGTCCATTATTTGAGCCTCTTTATTCATTTTATCTACTTTTTTAGCGTAGTCTTTCGCCCTGAATGCCAAGACTTCCTTTGTCAGCTCATTTATGCTCTTATTGAATCTAAGTGGAATATCCAGGAACTGCCGCGAAAGTCCTCTCCCTGACGAATATTCATCGTAATCGGGTGTATACAAGAATACCGGCTTAGACATAATAACAAAGTCAAACATGCAAGATGAATAGTCGGATATGCAGCAGTCGCAGGCAATAGCAAGCTCCTGCATGTCGGGATACCCGGAAGCATCGATAACTCTATCACTATACGTAACTCCGACAGTATTTTTATCAACATTTGGATGAAACCTCACCATAATTATGCTATTTTTTCCAGTCATTTCATCAAAGGCGTCTAATACTTTTTTGAAATCTGTGATATAAGCATCAGTGCTACCATCATCCCTAAACGTAGGAGCATAAAGCACTAAGTAGTCATCGCCTTTCGTTTTAAAGATTTTTCTTACTTTTTTCGATACTTTATCCTTATTCTTCAAATCAAAGAAAACATCGTTACGCGGTAGGCCATACACTAAGAATTCGACATTGTCATTCAGCCAAAAATCGCGTTTAGCTATTTGAACCTGCTGTTCGCCGTCAACAATAAACGCGTCGGTAACGCTTCCGTCGTATTTAGCCTGCGTTATATAATTATCCGAGAGTATAGCCCGAGCCTCCTTCTCGACCATTTTCGTGTGTCGAGCGCCGTGCCACGACTGAAGATAGTACTGTCCCCTCCTTTTTTTGCAAAAGTGCGCATTGCGTATGTCTTGGACTATCACTTTTGCGGTTCGATATTCATAAAGACATCTGACCGAATTGGCTCTCACTTTTCGCATACCCTTAGGCACGGCCTGAAGCGGATCTTTAAGAATCCATACTGCGTCCATATCCGGATGTTTACGTATTAGTTCTTCTGCGATATACTTAGGGTTCCCGCCATAGCTTTTGCCTCCAAAAGAACAGAAAATGACCTTATTGTTGTGTATAGGAAATACTAAAAATAGTGTTTTAATAATGCTTTTGACAATCTTCTTGATGGGTTTCATTATAGATACTTTTCTATTATTTTTTTATATATCGTGTCCGGTTTTCGGGAATAATCCGTATGCCTTTCTAACTTGTGGAACGGGCACTCATTAATCAGCCGCCTCCAATCTTCGGCGCTATACTTATTGCCGAGCTCAAACATCATTGAGTGTGGGCTAGAATTATTCATCATTGGAATCTTGTCCCACTCTTCTTCATAATATCTACTTGAAATCGTGAAGAATAGATGGAAGACAAAATAGTCTATCAAATAGTCATAGCGCTCCCAATAATAATACAGACAGTTTCTCGTTTTTGCGATAATCGAATCGTTAGCTTTAGCGAATATGAACCAACTCGACATTCTGCAGTACTGGAAAGCACCTCTATCTAGACACATCTCCTTGAACACGAACAGTGGCCCGCTAAAATAAACTTTATCTATGTCTTTTTCTTCCGCTGTGCATAGTACAGTAGCGTCAACCCACAAACCGCCATATCGATATAATAATTCCGCACGGAGTATATCTGAAAAATGCGTTTTTGTTATGATCCCGTTTTTTACTTTTTCGGTGATAAATTTCGGGAACGACACATAGTTCGAAAGCTCCTCGTCCGTCAAAACAACTACCTTTTTTGAGGGGAAGTTTTTCTTAAATGATTCTATGCATGCTTTAACGATTTCCGGAGCCCCTTCTAACCCCGTGCCCCAGTATATCCAGACAGTATTGTCGCCTACTATTTTATCTTTCCTCAACGCAGGAAGAGCCTCATACTCCCCTGCTTTTCCCGCCATTTTTTCCAATCTCTTGTAGACACGCCTCGTTCTCTCAAGTGCTTTGGCTCTAGGGTCCTTTATGCCAAGGGTCCCTACGTGGCTTTTTAGCTCAAATATAAGAGTTCCGCTTTTTATCCAACTAAGAGCCTTCGATATTTTAGCCATTTTTCCTCCTCACTTTTCTAAAAATCATCAAAGCCATATTCTTGATTTCTGTAATTTTCATGACTTTTACCAGAACCACATATGAAGCTATAAATAATGCGCTCTGTGTAAGCACGAGAGACAATGGAGGCATGCCAAATAATAAAGCCGCTAGTGGAAGAATACAGCACAATGCACCTACTAAGTACCCCTTCAACATATCACGTATTTGCAGCGACAAAGTATAACCTGTAATTTTAGACATCGCTTTCGAATTAACGATAGTGCTATAGATTGCATACAGCAGCGAGGTTACAGCAACTGCCACGACACTAATATTCATCCCAATGACTAACAATAATACATATACCGGCTTTTTAATAAACTCAAGTTTGAGCAAAATATCACTACGCCCCACGGCTTTTACTGTCTGGAGACTGATATTACCAGTTAATGAAATTGCCGCAGCCATGCATAATAATTGCATATATATCGTAGCATCGGACCATTTTTCCGTAAGCAAGACAATTATTAGCGGCCTAGCCACCAAGCAAAGTAGGGCCGCAATAGGAATAGTTACGTATGATATTGTTCTTACGAGCTGCCTCGTTAGTTGCTTCACGCGATCCATATTATCATTTGAATTAGCTATGGCCGGAAATAGCACTGCCATAATTGAGTTATTAGCATTATCTATCACCAATGACGGCAACTGCTGTCCCTTGTTATATAACGCCAAATCAGCCGACGTATAAGCTCTTCCTATAAGCAATGAGCGCAACTGATCGAAAAATGTACCAGAAAAATCGGCCGCTAGGACTTTCCAGCCAAATTTCATTAGCCCCTTGACCGACATCCATGAAAAATTCCGGCCCGGGTGCCATTTGATAGTGAACGATAGCACGATGCTGTCTATGACTGTATTAGTTAAGTATTGTGCAACTAGCGCCCAAACGCCCGCCCCCTTTGTTGCCAAATATATCCCGACTACACCAGACACCAGAGTGCCGAACAATGTCGAGAAAAAGAACTTCTTGAAGAGCATGTGGCGCGAAACATATGCGTGCTGAACGGAATTATAGGAAGATATGACTATCCTTAACGAAAACACCCTAATAACAGGGATTAACAGTGGCATTGAATAAAATGACGCGATCAGCGGAGCGCAGAAGAATAGGACCAAATACACTATAATTGACGTAACTAGACTACAGTAGAAAATCGAATCAAAATCTACTTTCGTCGCATCCTTCTTCTGTATTAGCGAGGCGCTATATCCGCTAACCGTAAGCACGTCAGCGAAAGCAATAAATATTAGAACTATAGCAATCACGCCATACTGCTCTGGCAATAAGAATCTAGCCAGTACTATCGACACTACGAGTGATACCGATTGTGCCAAAATTCTTTCGCCAAATTTCCAGAAGACACCCGAAAAAATTGAACTCGACGATGATTTATCCACTGCTTTCTTATCGTTTCTCATTTTTAACATTCTTAAACTTAGCGTAAATAGCGTGAAACCTTATCTTGATAAAGGCCTTGGCTTTAACCTTATATGGGATTTTGGTTTTCCATTCCTTAGCGACACAGGCAATTTGACGGTATTCTTCTTTTAGCCTCTTTATTACCTCATTATTCTTTTTCTTATTGTCGCTAGTCGCATATTTTATAATAATCGACGGGATAATTGACGATAAAATATAAACACAGTCTGCACGCAACAGTTCAATATCTCCGCGTTGAGCGAAAAACTCATTCTTCGCGTTGAATGCATCTATGACATCACGATAAGCAGCGCTATACTTGCCGCCCTTCATAATGCCAGATGGGTTCTGAGTGTACTGATATAGGCATTCGTGCACTAACGCTACTTTTTCGTCATATAATATTTTATACGTAAAAAACTCGTCCTCGTGTATCCTTTTCTCTTCAAAAGAATTCGCAGATAATAAACTTCTATCATAAATTCTATTCCAGACGACAACATTTTGCGTGTTGCCGCCATGCAACGAATCAAGGACCAGTTTCCTTCCATCAACTACATTTGATTTTGTTTTAACCTTCCACTCCGCTAAAGATTTGCCCGTATTCTCGTCCACTAGCTGCACGTCGCACTGAGATATCCTGGTGCCGTTGCTAATTGCCGCATCTAGAAGCTTTTCTACAAACAGAGCAGAAATGCGGTCGTCCGAATCTACGAAACAAACATACTCACCGTTTGCCTCTTTAATGCCGACATTGCGCGCATGCGACAAGCCTTCATTCTTCGTGTGGATTACTTTTACTCTGGAATCTTTTTTGGCATACTCATCGAATAATAGACCAGTATTATCGCTCGAGCCGTCGTTAACGAGAATTATTTCTATCCGACGATGCGATTGGCTGAGGATGCTGTCGATGCATTTATTTAGGTATTTCTCAGCATTGTACGCAGGCACAATAATTGATACTACATGTTCATTTTTTACTTTCACTATAAAAAATATTTTACCATATCGGGAGGCGCAGGGAGGCATATTCGGAGGCCAACAAAAGCCAGCAATCGAGCCATATCGGCCTCATTTTGATCAAAGCTATCAATGATACCGGCAATAATTACAATACGATCTTCGCGCGCCACTAGATTTACGAACTTATGCTTGTATTTTTTTGACAGAACGATCCTGCGGCAACTTCGCCACCGCTCTTGATATAAGTACCCAGAAACCATCAAACAGAAACGCAAAGGTATACGATATAGCCAGAAGCACTGCATAGCATGCAATAGCATATCTAGGCCAAACAACTGCCTGAACTACTGGGTAGAAATAATAGCACCAGAACGTATGCGTGAGCCACATTGTAGTGCTATGTTTTCCTATCGACATAAGCATGCGACCAATGACCGGCAATGATTTTGCTGTTACTATGACACAAATAGTAACAGCCGGCGCGTAAAGCATATCAAGGCTTTGTCCGGTGACTTTTTGTCTCAGAACAACCATAGCAGCGATAGCTATTAAGCTCGTAACTAAATTAATTTTGAAATGTTCCCGCAATAGCGCTTCGGCCTTCGCTAACCAGTTATATTTGGCAAAGAGCATGCCTATCAAAAAGCAGGCATAAAAACACCCGTCCTGACATAAAAACGCCCTATACAGATAGTTGCGGTTCATCGACCCGAGGCTGTCCATACTGCCAATTGCGGGAAAGATGTACTGCATAGCGAAACAAACAGCGACCACAAGCAAGACCGACATCTGGGCACTGATTTTATTAAATATATATTTCCATAGCGGAAAAGAGATAATCGCTACGACATAAGCCGACAAGAACCACCATTCCGGCTGTAACGTTGACGAGACGCCCAAAAAATTCTGCACAACTTCAAGCAAACTGAAGCGATTATATTTCGAATAGATCACCGATTCGCCGCAATATGCTATCTGGTTACTAAACAATAGAAATGCGATTGGAATAAAGATAATAAAAACTTTCCAGTAGGCTAAATACAGTTTTTTTATACTGCTCAATATTGTATATTTTTTATTTTTCGCCTGGATATAAATACCATACCCGCCAAGAAACAGGAAAAGCGGAACGCATATTTTGCAAAAATTACCCAATAGACTAATATGGCCATCATGAGAGGGTCCAAAAAACGACCATACCCCACCGCCAGCAATTCTAGTCGGGAAGGCGAATAGGTGATGCAACAGCATCGCCATTATAGCAAAGCCTTTGACTTTTTTCGTGTCATCGCGCGAAAAGGAGCAGTCATTCTTTCTAGGCATAGAAATATTATATAATCCGGGACCTCTCGCGTCTAGCGTACAGTAAATTCAGCGTCCATACCGTGAAGACGACAAACACATCCGCTCAAGTGCCCCAGCATTATATGCGGGCGCCGCAATCGATGCTATATGTTTTTAGCTTCGGCTTTCGCTATTAGTATTTTTGTCATGCCGAGCGGAACGAGAGGCTCGTTACGCCGAAGTCGCCGCAGGTATCCTAGCTAGCAAACAAGAATGGAACCGTTTCGTTAACATTTAGATAAACGTAGTAATAATACCAGTAGACAATGATAGGCAATGCATACAGCATAGACGCTCGGATAAACGCCTTCTTGTCGTTAATTTGTTGAAGGCCGAATGGGATGAATATATACAGAATAATGTACTGGAAATATAACAGAATTCTTCCGGAAAAATGCACATAGTAGTTTAGAACAGCCGTGAACGGCGATATCAATAAAATAATCAAATAAAACCGGCAGAGCGCTGCATTTTTGACCTTCGGGAGTATTAGAATAATCGAAATAGCGGAAATCGCGCCCCAGAATAGCAGCTCCGCAAAAGAAAAGTTTCTAATCTTAGTAAATTCGCTCAAATAGACTGGTGATAGTATTTTAGGAAATAGAGCGCCAAAAAATTCGACAATAGGTATAAAGAATATAGCGGATAGCGCCAAGCCGCATGCAAACAAAGAGCAAACAATAGCGAAGACCTTTTTACTCCTAATTTTCAAACAAATATAATAAATCAAAAGAATCGGTAGCATAATAAGCGCGAAAGAATGGAATAAGAATGCGATTATTATTTCCGCTATTGCCCATGCTCGTTTTTTATCTAGAATATTATAGAACGCAAGCGTACAGAACGAGAGCGCAACCGCCTGCCTCATCATATTCATGGATAGATTGTATGAGAATAAATAAAATATTAGAAACCCAATTATTGGGATTTTTATGTCTCTGCGCTTCCTCGACTCTCTATCCAAAATTAGAAACACTGGAAGTACGCATAAGAGTTGGGTTATGAATAATAGAAGTGGGAAACTATTAAATACGCGCGAGCATACATAGACTATCAGATAATACAGATACTCGAACCCCACCAACGGCTGAGAGAGAAAGTGCGCTATGTCGTTATTTTTTGCAGAGTTAAACGCCGCAAGCGGATAATTGTCCGTATCGGTGCCGATCGAAGAATCTCGCATGGCCGAAATTATACAGGGGATAACTATCGACACTGCCGCGAGAGCGTAAGAAATTACCGCGTTGCTCTTCTTTTTTCGCATATGCAGCGACGCGCATAATAACGCTATAGATATTAAGTATAAACAAACATAAAAGACCATCTTATTTGCCCCTATTCGTCATGTCATAAATGCAATAATACGCTCGAATAAGTAAAGACGACTTCAATCTCATAGCCGCAACAAAGATTTTGTCGTTTCTGGATTTGCCGGAATAATGGTATTGGCCAATTTTTCCCCTGTAGTATCTAATCAACTTTTTTCTATCTTTCCAGTTTCTACATTTATTCATTTGCCATCTCAGCATCCTAATTTTACAGTCAGAAATTTCGCTCTCATATGCCCTGTTCGTTGCATCGTTAATACAGTCGAGAGATAAGCAGATACTTTCATACGCTTCCACGCCGCCATTATTCGACGCAGATGCATTGTTGTTATTGTAAGTATATTCAGGAGTTGGGAATATTACCACCTTACTCAAGTCGCGTTTAGCGGCATATCTGACCAGGTAATCAACATCTTCCATATAGTGAATTTTCTCATTAAACAAAACGGTCGCTCCCGCCGTCTTAAAAAGAAAGCGACATATCGAGCCGTGAACGCGACTCTCTATGATTGCCCTTATATAATCATCCACAGAGAAAGTTATCCTGCCAGCGCTTTCCGAAATAAGAGTGTCCACCTGCTTCTTGTTCATAAAGGAGATACTTGCGCCATTCAAGACGCCAGACTGCTCATCCGAGCCGTTCGCTTCGAGTAACTTTTCTATATAGTTAGAGGAGATTTTATCATCTGAATCGACAAAAACTAAATACTCGCCTTTGGCATGCTTTATGCCGTTATTCCGCGCCGACGACACACCTCCGTGTTTCTGATGGAAAACCCGCACTCTCCGATCCGCGTTTGCATACCCCTCACATATCGACGATGAGCCATCAGTACTACCGTCATCGACTAAAAGTATATCCAGGTTATCGTATGTCTGTAGCGTGATCGAATCTACGCACGCACGTAAGTATTTTTCCGTGTTATAAACCGGGACACAGACTGTCACTAGTGGCCTATTTTTCATACGTCGATTTGTCCGGGAAGAGTTTTTCGAATGCGTTTATGATCGCCGCTTTCTGATTATTGAAATCAGCTTCATTCTCAAAGGCATTCACGTCGTTAATGCACGCAATTCTACATTTCTTTTTTGTTACTACTGAAATTATTTCGTCATCAATTCTCTTTTCGAAATGCCTGCCCAAATTCGGTCTCCTTGGGATGAAATCGCCCTTTACTAGATACCAATCCGACATAAGCCAATGACTATTGTCTTTTTCGGAACGAATGTGATGGCTGCATGACGCATCGAGCTCTTTACTGAATTTTTTCCACATTTCATTGAAATATTTTTTCTGGTGAGGTACGGCTAGATGAGACTCAAATAAACGAGGAAATTTCGGCCAAGGGAGGAGACAAAAAGTACGAATAATCTGCGGGAAGTACTTTATATTAAACCACTTCGTAATATTTTTCTTTAGCACCTCGTTCTTAGAGAATGATCTATTTAGTAACACCGTATTATTGTATTCAGAGTGGCCCATGTCGTCCGGCATTACAAGATTCAGAATCGCTGCCCCTCTCGGCATACCGTTCTTGAAAAAATCTTCCTTTTTAAGCTTTTTTAGGACAAACATATCGTCGTTGAAGTACACGAAATTTTCCGACAACCCATTTATCCGGTGGAGGTTCAACTCGATTGCATTAGAATTGAAAGTCGGGAGGTATTTCTCCGGGATAAAATCTTCGTGTTTTACGACTACTAACTTCTGGTTGTCTACATTTAACCACTCTGGCAAATGGCCATACGTAACAAAAAATATCTTACGGACCCACTTGCAGTTTTTTTCAATTCCTCTGAACCAGTATTTGAATAAGCCCCAGTCCCTATATCTTGCGCTCGAGTCATTCCAGCTTCTCAGAAGTGAATCCTGGCCATCGTTCTTAAAACGCTCCTTGTCCTTAATCCATTCAGGATCGCTGCCGTCAACCCACGTAACGACTATATCGATGGCGCCATCTTTGCCATTATTCCGTTTCATTATTCATTATTTTAACGCTTTTTTTCGTAGTAGCCAACCCATTATGGTGTTAACTTGGCTAAAACTTAGCGTCAGAAGTTCTCTCAGATAATCCAAAATTAGCTACCACAGCCGTTCTAGCGTTTTATGCTACAATTATTTATATATATTGATAGCATACTATGAAAAAACAAACTAAAATTAAAATCGCCAAAATCGTCGCCATCTGCCTCGTCGCAGTGCTCTGGATGGGCGGTATTTTTAAACTTTCCAGCATGAACTCAGATAATTCCAATGGCCACAGCACCGATATTCTCGCCGTCTTTATCGAAGATACCCTCGAAGTCACCAACAAGGCCGGCATTACGAGTTCGACCCCGAGCGAAGCCAAGCTCGCGAAGGCTACCCGTCTCATCAACGCGCCGCTGCGCAAAGTCATGCACGCAAGCGTCTATTTCGTCCTCGCCTTTATCGTAATGCTCGTCTGCGGTATTATTTTCGACCATCGGCGCTATGCGCTCTGCATCATCATCGCGTTCGCCGTGGCCGTGATTTTTGCCTGCACAGACGAATTCCATCAAACTCTCGTCCCAGGTCGTACCGGACAGGCATTGGATGTTCTGATTGATTCTGCCGGCGCTGCGCTCGGTATCTTGTTCTACTCGACCTATCACTTCGCATTTTGGCTTGGTGCAAAGCAACAGAAGCAACTCAACCGTAGCGATCCACGCGAAAAGTAGCCTACTCTGCTATAATAGAGTTATATGGAGGTCAAGAAAGCGAAGAAACGCTACCCGTATATCGATGTCCTCAATATCGTAGCAATCTTGGGCGTTCTTTTTCTGCACCACAACTTTGGCGCCATCAATTACGAGCCAAACGGCCGCTGGGCATTAGACGTCGTCACGAAAGTTCTCTTCCGTTATGCTGTACCAGTGTTTATCATGCTTTCCGGCGCCACTTTGCTAGGCTACCGCGAAAAATACGACACGAAAACTTTCTTTAAGAAGCGCTTCATGAAGCTCCTCGTGCCAGCCATTTGCTGGATTGTCCTCATGTATCTCTGGCAGGCGTTTGTCGTGCGCGATCCGCAGTTCCTGACTTTCTCCCCGAAAGCCATCTTCAACAACATCATGCTCAGCCGCGAAGACGCGAACTACTGGTTTATCTTCATGATTCTCGGCGTTTATCTGACGATTCCGGTGCTCTCCCATGTCGCCGGTCGCCAGAACAAAAAGACGCTCCAGTACGCCATCGTCGCGATGTTTATTTTCAACTCGCTACTGCCGACGGCTTGCTCGCTCCTCGGCCTCGAGTTTAACGCCGACCTCTCGCTTAATCTCGGCCAGTACATTATCTATATCTTGCTCGGCTATTATATCCATACCTTCCCGATCAAAAAGGAGCGCCGCCACCTCGTCTACGCCGCCGCAATTGCCGCACTCATCCTCAATTACACCCTCACGCTCATCATTTCGCACGACCGCGGTTCTTTCTTTAATCTTTGCACCTACAACACCGCACCGCTCTCGATCATCTATTCGGCCGGGCTATTCCTGTTTATTAAGAACGCCGCCAATCGCATTCGCCGCAAAAAGACCATGAACGTCCTCGCGACACTCGCCGGCTGCAGCTTCGGGATTTACCTCTCACACCTCGTCGTCATGTGGCACATGGAGTGGTTCCTCAAGTATATCTGTCATATGAGCCTCGGCTCCTTCGCTTACCGCTTCCTCTTCCCGTTCGTCACTTACACGCTCTGCCTCGCGCTGGTCTTGATTATAAAAAAAATCCCCCTCGTTAAGCGAATCGTGCCCTGATTTATGGTAAAATAATAATAAGCATTAATAGTCTTGTGGCTGTTTTTGTGGAGTGAAAGTAATGACAAAGGAGAGTCATGCCAAAACAAGTTAAATCTGTCGACGGTTTCAAAACCTCGCCAAAAAGCGCAGCACTAAAGAAGACCGCCGCGAAGAAAACTACCACTACAAAACCAGCCGGCGAAAAGATTACGGTTCGCCGCAAAGTTAAACCTGCTACCGCTCCGGCACCGCTCAAAGAAGATATTGCCGTTAAAGAGAACGTTGCCCCAATCCAGTCTGCCGACGAACTAGCACCTGCTGTAGCCCCGGAAGAATTGCCAACCGAGGGCGATGCTATTATTGATGAAATTAACCGCCTCGAAGAAAGCGATCCAGACATGGCCAAGGCCGACGACATTCGTGAAATGCCAAAAGGCAAGAAGCTCGGAAAAGCCAACAAGCCACGTACTAAAGCTGAGATTATTTTCTCCATAATTGCCCTGCTCGCCGAAGCCGGCGCGGGCGCTCTCCTTATTTATGGGCTCTTAAAGCTTAACATTCTCCCGGAATGGCAGAACTACTGCATCATCGTAGTAATGTCCCTCCTCTTTATCTTTACGCTCCGCAAACTCACTAAACGCAAAGCTCGCAAAGGTACACGCATTTTCTGCATCGTGCTCGCATTTTTACTCGCTGGCGCCTACGGCTACGCCTACTGGCACGTCAGTAACATCGTCGGCTTCATTGAAGATATAACGAAGGATGAGACTGAACAAATCGAATATTCTATTGCCGTCCTCAAAGATAGCTCGATTAAAGGTATCGACCAGCTAAAGAGCAAGAAACTCGGTTTTCAGAGCACTGATCTTCATCTAGAGCAGGCAAAATCCACCCTCAAGAATTCTCTCAACTATACCGGCGCAGATTACAATGATCTCGCCAACATGTTCATCGGCCTTGAAGACAAGACATTGGACGGTATCGTGCTCGTTTCGAGCTACCTTGATGTGCTTCGCGAGGATTCCGAGGACTACTACAACAAGCTCAAGGTTGTTTACACTTTCAATATCGAGATCGAGAAGGAAAAGAAAGAAACCTCCAAGATCGACGTCAATAACCAGCCGTTCGTACTCTACCTTTCCGGTACAGACTCACGCGGCACCGTCCGCGCAACCGCTCGCAGTGACGTGAATATGCTCGTAGTTATCAACCCTAAGACTAGCAAAATCTTGCTCGTCTCCGTTCCGCGCGACTACTACGTTCAGCTCCACGGCACCACTGGTACGAAAGATAAGCTCACCCATGCTGGCATCTATGGTATCGATATGAGTAAAAACACTATGGCCGATCTTCTCGGCATCGAGATTTCTCACACAATCAAAGTTGGCTTCGCTACCGTTAAGAAGCTCGTAGACGCTGTAGACGGTGTAGATATTTATTCCGATCAGAGATTTACCGCCTGGACCGATCGTAGCTGCCATATTCCAAAAGGCGACATCCATCTCAACGGCAAGTGCGCGCTCGCTTTCGCGCGCGAACGCTACGCCTACTCGACTGGCGACCGCCATCGCGTCGAAAATCAGCAGGCCGTGCTTACCGCTATCTTCAATAAAGCAACTTCTTTGAAATATATCGTAAACTATACCCGCCTGCTTGACGCCGTAAAGGGCACTTTCCAGACCAGCCTCAGCTACGACGAAATTACTAACTTCGCCAAAATGCAGCTCAACACGATGAAGAAGTGGCAAATCGAGTCCTATAGCCTCAACGGCAAGGGTGCGAGCATGCCAACCTACAGCATGGGTAGCCAGAAGCTTTACGTCATGATTCCAGACCAAAAGACGGTCGACGAAGCAAAGACGAAGATTCAAGAAGCCCTCAAAACAGAATAATAAACGTCCTTAACTTACTTTCTCGGAAAACGACGTTCGCTCGGCCCGTCTTTACGGGCGAGCGCCGTCTCGTACTCGGCTAGCCGCCTCCGTATGTTTCCTACGAAAGAAGTTAAGGCCTTTTTTATCCTGGATTGACGAATTCGTGTATCTATGGTATAATTATTATATTGCGGGGAGCTCTTTTTTATTGATTGAGATTCCCCAAATACTTTTTGGGAGGTACCATCCATGTTCGCGGAATGTTCTAAAGAAGATTTAGTCAAGTTGTTGAATGAGGCGGCCAAGGAAAAAGCGCTCTCTCTCGGAATCGAAAAGGGCGGAATGATTATTTGTCTCGAAGCGCGCTCTATAGAAGCAGCAGAGTGGATTGGCACGAGAGAGCGTTCCTATTTCTATTATTCCTTTGTTGGCGAAGACGACAAAGAATGTGTCGTTTACCGCATGACCGATAACGAGATAACTATGATGGTGGACGGGGCCAACTTCACACTTCGCATGGCGCCTTACGATGATTACCGGTTCTTCTCTGCTAATTCCGGTACGAGTTTCTGCTATGAGATTTGCCATACATTCCCGTTCGCAATACCGATTGCGGGAACATCATTCATCGCCACCGTAATTCCTTGTTGTTCAAATTGCAGAGACGAGCGCGAGATTTGTATCGCCCTTCATGAACCGCTCAATAAGTGGTGCATAGAGAATAACAAATCTTTGCCGGAGTTAAATTTTAGGTGACCGAGAGAATCTCATCAAAAAACTGGAGCTAGTTTGCTCCAGTTTTTTCTTGCCTAGTCGATATTAATCGTAACTTGATTCGGCTGGATGTTACTGAGCTTTACGAAGACGACGCCGCCAATTTTTTCGGTCTTCGTCTTATCTTTCTCAGCCTTGAGGTCGATCTGGATATTATAATTCTCATCGCGCGTAACACTCTTTACGCTAAGGTTCGTTAGGCCCGCTACTTCGTAAGGGACTGCCACGACGGAGCTAGAATTAAAGAATTTGTCTTCAACCTGGTAGAATGGCGTCTCGCCGTTGTAGCCAGTAATCGCCTCGATGACCTTGCCGAGTTCGTCCTTGCTAATAATCGTGTAAGATTTTTCATTCTCGCCGGCATCAAGCTTTTTGAGTAGGGATTCACCGCCATCTGGGATGGTATAGAGGAATTCGTCAGCCTTATAGTCGACCGCAATAATCGATTCGACGTGATCTTTAGCTTGTTGCGCCTCGACTTCACCGTCAAATTTACGCTGAACGTTCATGCCGAAGTTCACGAGCGCCAAAATAGCAACCGCGCCCAAAAGCACGC
>JAEEGL013453973.1_pt1 | contig 18645 bp, 18 predicted proteins | sample 9134231 | NCBI WGS metagenome assembly JAEEGL01 (sample SAMN16246548, study PRJNA631951) | gut metagenome | biome: gut microbiome; feature: rumen; material: fiber-attached | host: Bos | place: Iran: Karaj | collected 2018-10 | reverse complement strand
TCGGTCTGGTACTTCTCATTGCGGCAATCATGGTGCTTTCAAGGAAATCAGAGGCCTAGATATAAACAGCGCAGCTCGCGAGGGCTGCGCTTTATTGTTAAATGCATTGTCTATTTTGCAACATCAATATCCACATATTTTAGCTTTATATGGATATTTGTTGCCTCAGGGTTCATAATAATATAGAAAGGTCGAAAATGATGCTATGGTGTCATAATCTTACTAATGGAGGGAATGGTGTTTATGAAAAGAATGGGTAAGCTATTGTGTATGTTGATGATGTCAGTGGCGTTAGTCTGGACAGTTCCGTTTACATCTCATGCTCAGATGAATCCGGCAACAGAATTGGAAATGGGAAAGCCATTTGGCAATATTCAATTCTGTACAAATAACGATAGCGGTTATGCGCGGGTACAGTTCTTTGGGGGATATACTTCAATAACTGGAGGCGTGACGTTCAAAAGCAATTCACATTGGACTCTGGACAATGTTCCTTACGTAGACCAAAGTGGCACGTATTATTTCACGATTACAATCTGCGAATCTAAAAGTACTGAGGATATAAAAAACGGTATAACCACTAAATCCGAAGAATATGTGTATACAAGACCGGCTGCAGAAATGGGGACTCCCACAAATCTCAGGTGGAGTGAAACATCTGTCGGGACCGCTGAATGGGATGCTGTTCCGGGAGCAAAAGAATATCGTGCATTCTTATATGATAATGAAGGTCATTTACTCGCACATTCATTTAGTGATACCACAAGCACCAGCTTCTCAAGATTTATGACAGATCTTGGAACAAAGCAGTATTGTTTTTCAGTAATAGCACTAAGCGAGAACGTGGAAGAAATTGCACATAGTCAAAGAGCTGAGAATTCGGCTTTATATCCCGCTGCTTCTAACGAAAACAAAGATGACTCCAAAACAGATGATAACCAGAATGGGCAGGATGCAGGAAATCAGAATCAGGAATCCGGAAAAAACAATACAGATACACAAGACAATACAACGACACCTTCTGATACAAAGACTGACACTCCTTCTAATACAGATGAGAATAACCAGCCCGCTCAAAATGAAGAACCAACTAAAGCGGCAGTAACCAAAGTTACTCTCAGCAAGAAAACTGTCAGCATAGCAAAAGGGAAGACCTTTACGCTTAAGGCATCGATCAAGCCCAGCGACGCCACCACTAAACTCACATGGAAGAGCAGCAATACAAAAATCGCCACTGTAAGTAAGAGCGGTAAAGTCAAAGGCATCATGAAGGGCACAGTCATCATCACCGCAACAACTGAAAATGGGAAAACCGCCACATGTAAGGTTACGGTTACAGAACCGGTCAAGAGCGTTAAGTTTGCCAAAAAGAGCTATACATTAAAGAAGGGGAAAACCATCATCCTAAAGCCCACTATAGCTCCTAAGACCGCCTCCAATAAGGATGTGACCTGGAAGAGCAGTGATAAAAAGATTGCAAAGATTGATAAGAACGGCAAGGTCAAAGGGCTCAGAAAAGGGACCGTGACCATCACAGTAACGACTAAGGATGGAAAGAAAACTGCCAAGTGCAAAGTGATCGTCAAATAATTATTTTATAAAAACGGAAGGGGTTCCCTTATGAAAAGTATAATAAAAAAATTATCCCTCATTGCCATAGCAGCAACACTATTTTGGGGAATCGGCAGCGTCAAAGCATACGCTGCATCAGCAAAGCCGGGATTTGTCGAACCAAAGACGGTTTCAATCTGGATGTATGAAGATGCAGAACCAACAGGATATAGCATTCAAAATATTAAAAAGACTGATAAAGTCAAAACATCCATCTCCGATAAATCAGTAGCAGAAATATGCAAGACTGAGTATTATGGCGATAAACTATGGATTTTTATCAATCCCAAAAAGGAAGGCTTCTGCAAAATCACCTGCACTGTTAAGCGAGGTAAAAAGACATATAAATCATACAAAAACCTGTATGTTGTAAAATATACAAATCCCTTTAAGTCATTTAAGGTCGGAAAAAATGACTATGCCTCTATGTTTGCAACCTACTCCAAGATGGAAGGATTGTCAGCATCATCAAAATCCAAAGTGGCAATAAAGCTGAAAAAGGGATTCAAGCTTGAAAACATTTATCTATATGACGAAAATGGCAATTACACCATATACAAGAACAACAAGACGATAAATATGAAAAAGTATAACAGAATATGTGTTGGAGTCCTGAGCACCAAGAACAGCTCAATAAGACTATTTCTGAATCTCGCCAAAGCAAGATAATAAAATCAGCGCAGCCCGCGAGGGCTGCGCTGATTTTATTACTAATGATGTGCGAAAGGGTGCACCTCTGTTTAGACATATCGTTGTTGTAAAAAAGGGAAGGTGTTATACTTAAATGATTAAATCAAAAAACGGATTGAAGTTTAGAAGTCTTCATCCAGGAGGAAAATAAAGACATGGTATATGATAATGTTCTGTCGGCTGTAGGACACACACCGATGATAAGGCTGAACAGGGTGCCCGATCCCGAAGGAGCGGAGATACTGGTGAAATTCGAGGGCATAAATATAGGCGGTTCCATTAAGACCAGGACTGCGCTTAATATGATCCTTGAGGCTGAAAAGCAGGGACTTATAAATAAAGACACTGTAATTGTTGAGCCGACAAGCGGCAACCAGGGCATAGGCCTTGCTCTTGTGGGTGCAGTGAGAGGATACAAGACCATAATCGTCATGCCGGACTCTGTCAGTGAAGAGCGGAGAAAGCTCATTCGCCATTATGGAGCGGAAGTGATCCTGGTGCATGATGATGGGGACATCGGGAAGTGTATTGAGGAGTGCCTTAACACTGCGCTGAGGATGCAGGATGAGGATCCAAATGTATTTGTCCCCCAGCAGTTCGAAAATCCCAATAACACCATGGCCCACAAGAACCATACAGCCCTTGAGATAATGGCCCAGGTGGAAAGTCCTATACACGGATTCTGCTCAGGAATCGGGACCGGAGGGACCATAACCGGTATAGGGAAGGTGTTAAAAGCCCAGTACCCATCAATTGAGATATGGGCTGTGGAGCCGAAAAATGCAGCGATCCTTGCCGGAGGAAATATTGGAACCCACCTTCAGATGGGTATTGGAGATGGGATAATACCGGATATTCTGGACAGATCGATCTACGACAGCATCTGTGTAGTCTCAGACAAGGAGGCCATTGGCATGGCGCAGAGACTTGCCAGAGAAGAAGGGATAATGTGCGGAATATCAAGCGGAACAAATGTTGCTGCTGCGGTAAAGCTGGCCAAAAAGCTGGGTCCTGGCAAGACAGTGGTTACAATTCTTCCGGATACGGCGGAGAGATATTTTTCAACGCCGCTGTTTGATGAATGAAGCTTTCTATAATTAAGGTACTTTGGAGGATGATATTATGAAAAAAAGCTGGATCAGGTTTATGGGGATTGCCCTGGCTGCACTAATGGTGCTGGGGGTCGTTTCTTCTGCACTGCTTCAGATAGTTGGTTTTCTTGAAGAGGAAATCCAGCACCTGCCGGAGGTGTTTTACAGTAATGACAGTGTCGTTTCCTGTTACTTAGACGGCGGGATGCTCTCTGTGAATATCACAGATCCGGGCCTGTACGAATGGCGCTATTATCCAGAGAACAGCACGGCCATACTTCAGGATGAATTATCTGATTTTGATGGCTATCACTTTGCGGTGGGAGCATCTGAAGGAAGTGACAGCGGCTACGCGGTTGTAGCAGAGTACGACACCGAGACAGAGGCAGAAGCAGAGCCACACTCCTATGGGATTGTGAAGTTCTCGCAAAAATCAGGTAATGTGACAGAAATTAACGAGGTGGTTCATGTCTCGGATTTATCCGAGTATAACTTTTGAGGCATACTTATGCGTGAAAAATCAACTATAAGGGATCTTACTGTTGGCAACCCCATGGGGCTCATCCTGGGGTTTGCCATGTCTTTGTTCTGGGGAATGCTCTTCCAGCAGCTCTACAACATCATTGATACGGCCATCGTTTCCTGGTTTATAGGAAAAGAGGCATATACCGGAGTCGGGACCACAGGCGCCATAAACTTTCTCATAATGGGATTCTGCATGGGAGTCTGCAACGGCTTTGCGATACCCGTGGCTCAGAGATTTGGGGCCAGGGACTATAAAAGCATGAGGCGTTTCGTTTCCCATGCCATCATCCTCTGCTGCATTTTTGCGGTGATAATGACCTTTTTTGTCAGCATGTTCTGCCGGCAGATACTGGTGGTCATGAACACTCCGGAGGATGTAATGGAATATGCCTACGGATATATCATTGTGATATTCCTGGGGATTCCCGTCACCTATATGTACAACCTGCTGTCCGCCATCATAAGGGCTTTGGGTGATTCCAAGCACCCGGTGCAGTTTTTGATAATTGCTTCCATAGTGAACATATTCCTGGATCTTCTCTTTATAATCCCTCTCCACATGGGGATAACCGGGGCTGCACTGGCAACGGTTCTGTCTCAGGGATTGTCTGGAGTGATGTGTCTTGTCTTTATTATAAGGAAGATAGAACTGCTCCATCTGAAAAGAGAAGACTGGACCCCGGACCATTCACATTTTTATATACTGTTAAACATGGGCGTTCCCATGGGGCTTCAGTACTCAATCACCGCGATTGGAAGCGTTATCCTTCAGACGGCCATCAACGGGCTGGGTACAGACGCGGCAGCAGCTGTGACCACAGCTGTCAAGGTCGGAATGTTTTTCTGCATTCCCTTTGATGCCCTGGGCTCCACCATGGCGACCTACGGCGGACAGAATGTGGGAGCCAGGAAGCTTGAGCATCTGCAGCAGGGACTTGTGGCTGCAGTGAAGCTGGGCTGCGGATATGCCCTGATTGCCTGCGCCGTCATCTTCTTTTTTGGCCGGTACTTTGCGATGATCTTTCTTGATTCACAGGATATCGCCTGCCTGGACAATGCGCATCTCTACCTTATGATAAACAGCGCCTTTTATATCCCGCTGGCGCTGGTGAATATTGTCAGGTTCCTGATACAGGGAATGGGATTTTCGCTGTTTGCGGTACTTGCCGGGGTTATGGAAATGATCGGCAGGACCCTTGTGGCAGTGGTTCTGGTGCCAATCTTCGGATTTCCGGCCATCTGCTTTGCAAGCCCCATTGCCTGGATACTGGCGGATTTATTCCTGATCCCGGCTTATATTTCGGTGAAGAATAAACTGAAGCGCATTTTCGCTGTCGGTGTGGACAGTTCCTACTGACGAGGCTTATGGGTAACGGCTTGAGCGCTTTATAATGGAGAGTTATGGAAAAGATAAAGGGTTACATCGATCATTTTATATACAGGGGAGAGGAGAGCGGCTTCGGGGTGCTGAACCTGGTGCTTGAGGACAAGGCGCTGATCTGCACCGGGACCTTCCGGGATGCGGGAGTTGGTGACACCATCGAGGCCACAGGCGAGTATGTGACGCACCCGGTCTACGGTCACCAGTTCAAGGTCTCGGAGTATCAGATAGTGATGCCCGACGACGCGGTGTCCATGCAGAGATACCTTGGGTCCGGGGCCATAAAGGGCGTCGGGGAGGCCCTGGCCGCCAGGATAGTTAAGAAATTTGGCGATGAGACCTTCAGGGTCATCGAGGAAGAGCCGGAGCGGCTGGTGGAGATAAAGGGCATCAGCGAGAGGATTGCCACCAGCATCTCACTGCAGATGGCGGAAAAGAGAGAGATGAGGGATGCCATGATCTTTCTCCAGAAGTACGGCATCGGAGACGCGCTGGCAGTAAAGATATTCAACACCTATGGCAGCAGGATATACTCCGTCATAAGTGAGAATCCCTATCAGCTCTCAGACGATATCAGCGGCGTGGGATTTAAGACTGCGGATGAGATTGCAGAGAAAGTCGGGATCGCAGTGGATTCGGACTTCAGGGTAAAGAGCGGCATCCTGTATACTCTTCTGCAGGCAGCTCTTGACGGCAACACCTATCTTCCAATGGATGAACTTGTGAAGAGAACGGAGTCCGTGCTGGCCACCAGACCCGACTATTATGTGGACGAGGACAGCATAAGGGTCCAGGCCGGGAACCTTGCCATGGACAAAAAGCTCATTATAAAGGGCGATGGACAGGTCTTTTCCTCAGGCTACTACTACGAGGAGCAGGGCTGCGCTGCCATGCTTGAGGGCCTGTGTGGACCCATGGGGACGGGGTTAGAGGATCATTTTACAGATGCCGCAGATGCTCAGGATATTCTGGCCCCGGAGGACTTCGAAAAATGGACCACAAACCCCGTCCCCAAGGGCTCAGAAAAATGCACCGCAAACCCCGTCCCCATAGGCTCACTTGATGAGAGGCAGCTGGAGGCGGTGAAGGCCAGTGTCACCAATGGCGTTGTGATAATCACGGGTGGACCGGGTACCGGTAAGACTACCACTATCAATGCCATTATTAATTACTACAGGCGGATGGATATGGATATCCTGCTGGCGGCGCCCACGGGAAGGGCGGCCAAGAGGATGACTGAGGCCACGGGCTATGAGGCAAAGACCATCCACCGGCTCCTGGAAGTGTCGGGGGAGGTGTCTGATGACGAGAAGGGCCGCAGCCACGGAGCCCACTTTGAGAGGAACCGTGAGAATCCCCTGGAGGCGGATGCCATTATTATTGATGAGATGTCCATGGTGGATATACATCTCTTTTACGCCCTGCTGAAGGCGGTTGTTCCGGGGATGCACCTTATTCTTGTGGGTGACAGCTCTCAGCTGCCCAGCGTTGGACCGGGGCAGGTGCTTCGGGATCTGATAGAGAGCGGAAAATTCCCCACCATACGCCTTCAGAAGATCTTCAGGCAGGCCGAGGAGAGCGACATCGTCATGAATGCCCACAGGATCCACGACGGTGAAAAGCCGGTGCTGGACAACAAGAGCAAGGATTTCTTTTTCCTTGAGAGAAACAACCCCGACGTGATCTACAAGCACATGATAGAGCTCATAAGGGACAAGCTGCCGGGCTATGTGAAGGCGGAGGCCTTTGACATACAGGTGCTGACGCCCATGAAGAAGGGCCCCCTTGGGGCGATACAGCTGAACGAGGTGCTCCAGAAATATCTCAATCCTCCTGAGTCTTCCAAGAAGGAGTACGCCCAGGGCGACCATGTTTTCCGGGAGGGAGACAAGGTCATGCAGATAAAAAACAACTACCAGATAACCTGGGAGATACCGGGAAAATACAACATTCCCATTGACTCCGGAACCGGTGTGTTCAACGGTGACATGGGCATCATCAGGGAGATAAGTGAGTATTCCCAGGAGATGGTGGTGGAGTTTGACGAGAACAGGAGGGTCAGGTATCCTTTTTCCGATCTGGATGAGCTGGAGCTGTCCTATGCCATCACAATACACAAATCCCAGGGAAGTGAGTATCCCGCGGTGATAATGCCGCTGCTGGGAGGGCCCAGGATGCTGCTTGGAAGGAATCTTCTCTACACGGCAGTCACAAGGGCCAGGAGCACGGTGTGCATACTTGGCAGCAAAGAGATGGTCTACACAATGGTGGATAACGACCAGCAGCTTCGCAGATATACAGGATTAAAAGACAGGATCATAGAGATTTTTGATGTATAAGATGATTGACAGGACGCTGGATTTCTTTTACCCAAAGAGATGTCCGGTGTGCGATGAAGTAATAAACGCCTTTGAGCTTAGGGGCGGGAGGATAAAGAGAGGCCCCCTGATACACAGGGAGTGCCACAAAAAGATAAAGTACATAAGGGGAGCCACCTGCCTTAAGTGCGGCAAGCCCATGGGGAGGGACAGTGACGCGGAGTACTGCGATGACTGCAAAAGGAGAAGACACTACTTTGAGAGGGGCTTTTCTGTCTTTTCCTACAGGAGCATTGCCGGATCCATTTACAGGTTCAAGTACATGGGAAGGCAGGAGTACGCGCGGTTTTACGGGGCCGCCACCAGGAGGGCCCTGGGGAAAAGACTGTCCGGCCTGGGGATAGATGCCATCGTCCCGGTGCCCATGTACAGGGATAAGGAGAGGAAGAGAGGTTACAATCAGGCCCGGATTTATGCCCGGGAAGTTTCGCGGCAGCTTGGTATTCCAATGTACCCCGAAGTTATACGTAGGGTTAAGAATACGGTCCCGATGAAGGAACTAGATGCAACAGGACGCCGCAATAATTTGAAAAAGGCTTTTAATATAGAAGAAAATGATGTAAAATTTAAGTGCGTGCTAGTAATTGACGACATCTATACAACAGGAAGTACTATTGACGAGATCGCCCATGAGTTTTTGATGGCCGGGGTTAAAAGGGTTTATTTTCTGACCCTGGCTATCGGTCAAACTACTTAAATAGACGGAGGTCAGTTTTATGAATTTACGGAACTGTTCAAGGTGTGGCAAGATGTTTAATTATGTCTCGGGTCCTCCAATTTGTGATTCGTGCAAAAAGGCTATCGAGGAGAGTTTTCAGAATGTTAAACAGTACATTGAGGAAAACCCGCGCGCCAGTCTGCAGCAGATTGCAGAAGAGAACGGAGTAACTACCAAGCAGATCCAGCAGTGGATCCGCGAGGAGAGGCTTATGTTCTCGGCAGATTCACCGCTCAAGCTCTATTGCGAGAAGTGCGGAGCGCCCATCACCACGGGCAGATTTTGCGTGACCTGCAAGGGCAAGATGGCCGATAACTTAACCGATACTTTTGCCAAGCCCAAGGTTCAGTTCCCTCAGCATGACAAGGCGGCTCCCAGACCTGGTATGCGCTTCCTGGATCCATAAGGAGCAAAAATGTTAAATGAAGAAAAAGTCATTTTGATGACCAAAATGGCTGCTTTCATAGATCGTGAAGGCAAGAAGAACGACGCCATTAATACATATTTCAAGAGCGATTATGTGGGGTTTAACGTTATCAAGTCCGTTATAAGCGCCACAATTGTATTTGGCATCTGCGTAGCGACCTATGTACTTATCAATTTTGAAATGGTTTTATCCAATCTTTACAATACGGCAAATTTACTGACAATCGGCAGGAGGTTTCTTTTCTACTACCTCCTGCTTGTTGGCGTGTATTCTCTTGTATCATATGTCATTTATTCCTTAAGGTACACTAAGATGCGTAAGAGTATGAAGGCATATTATGGAGATCTAAAAAAATTAGCCAGAATCTACGAAAAGGAACAATGACATGACGACTTTACTGGAATTCAAGCAGTCTATTTTAAGATTTTACAGCAGGTATGAGACATACCTGGCCTATGTATGGAAGTTTCTCCTGGCCCTTGTCAGCATAATGGTGATCAATTCGAGGCTGGGATATATGGATGCTCTCACAAACGGTGCTATTGTAATGATGGCATCTTTATTATGTGCGATCCTGCCACCCAACTTTATAGTGCTTGTGGCCGCAATGTTTGTGGTTGGGCATCTCTATGCACTGGCGCTGGAGTGCGCCCTCATTACCGTGATAATCTTCCTGCTGATGTTTCTTTTGTATTTCAGGTTTTCACCAAAAGACACACTGGCAGTTCTTTTGACGCCCCTGTTCTATTTCCTCAAGCTCCCTTATGTGATGCCTCTGGCAATGGGCCTTCTGGGAACGCCGGCGTCGGTTGTGTCCGTATCCTTCGGACTGGTGATCTCATACATGCTCACCTACTTTTCATCCAATGCCAACAGCTTTGGAATTGAGGGTGTCGAGGAGGCGGCCAACAGCTTCCAGACCATAATAAACGGTCTTATCGGCGACAAGTCCATGATAGTCATGATAGCTGCCTTTGCGGCGGCACTGGTGATCGTCTACATCATCAGGAGGACATCGGTTAACCATTCCTGGAAGATAGCTGTGGCGACAGGGGCTGTGAGCCTTATAGTGTTCACTCTGATCGGTGATATTGTCAGCGACACACATATTTCCATCCCCGGAGTCATAATCGGGACTATTATCGCCGCGCTGCTGATGCTGATCGTGGAGTTCTTTGCCTTTAACCTTGACTACTCCAGGACAGAGAAGGTCCAGTTTGAGGACGATGAATATTATTACTATGTCAAGGCGGTACCCAAGGTGACCGTGGCAGCTCCCGAGAGGAGAGTAAAAAAGATAAATCGCGCCAGATAAAAAATAACTGCTGCAGGGAAGTGCAATGGAGCAACTGGATTACATTTTTGACTTCAACAGAACAAGCCTTCACATGCCCATGATCAGATTTTCTGATGTGCTGGAGATCCTGATAATAGCCTTTTTGGTCTATCACATACTGGTATGGGCGAGGAACACCAGACTATGGTCCCTCCTTAAAGGGGTCATAGTTATTCTTGTGTTTATTTTGATCTGTGCCCTCTTTAACATGTCCACCATTCTGTGGATAGTTGAGAGGGTCTTCAGTATTGCGGTCATTGCCATTGTGGTCATCCTGCAGCCTGAGCTTCGTAAGGCGCTGGAGGAGCTGGGACGTAAGAACTTCTTTTCCAATTTCCTGGCGCTGGGGGATGTTAAGAGTGAGGGAAGGTTTTCTGACAAGACCCTCAACGAGATCACCAGGGCCTGTGTTGAGATGGCCAAGGTCAGGACAGGAGCCCTCATTGTAATAGAACAGAACCACCCCCTTACTGAGTATGAGAGAACGGGAATTGATGTGGACGGCATAGTCACAAGCCAGCTCCTCATCAACATCTTTGAACATAACACACCCCTTCATGACGGAGCTGTCATTGTCAGGGGCGACAGGATAACTGCAGCCACCTGCTACCTTCCCCTGTCTGACAACATGGGAATAGGGAAAGAACTGGGTACAAGGCACAGGGCCGGTATCGGTGTATCGGAGGCAACGGATTCTTTTACCATAATCGTCTCCGAGGAGACAGGCAAGATAAGCGTGGCCTACGAGGGAGAACTTGAGAGGTCACTGGACAGCGACAGGCTCAGAGAGCGCCTTCGTGTGATCCAGGGCAAACATGAGGAGGAAGCACCGATAAGGTATTTCGCCAGAAAGGCCAGGGCTAAAAAATGAAGAAACTTACGGCCAACTGGGGACTGAAGCTTGCCTCGCTGATTTTTGCAATGGCTGTGTGGTTCCTGGTAACAAATATAAACGACCCGATCACATCGGTGAGATACACCAATATCCCGGTGACGCTCAAGAACACCAACCTGATCACGGATCAGGGACAGGTATATACGATACTGGACGGGAGCGACACCATAAACTCGGTAACGATCTATGCTCCCAGGTCCATCATTGATTCACTCAGCCAGAACAATGTGGTGGCGACGGCGGACATTCAACAGCTCTCCAGCCTCAATACCATCAGTGTCAATGTGGTGACCAACAAGTACTATGACAAGATAGACAAGATAGTGACCAGCTCCGATGTGGTCAAGCTCAGTGTTGAGAGGAAGGCTGCCAAATCCCTGGCACTTTCAGCCACCACCTCCGGATCCCTTGCTGAGGGGTATGTCATTGGTGAGGTGACTACCGAGCAGAACATGGTGAGGATAAACGGTCCTGAATCCGTTGTGGACAGCATTGCTTCCGCCACGGTGGATGTGGATGTCACCGGCTTTACCTCCAATATCGGAACAGATGCGGACATTGAGCTTCTTGACAAGGACGGCAATCCTGTGGATTCCTCCCAGGTTACCATGAATATCAAGGCTGTCCGTGTAAGCGTAGTGATCTATGAGACCAAGTATGTTCCCATTGTATACGCGGTTACAGGGGAGCCGGCATCGGACTATATGTATACCGGTGCAATTGAGTCCAACCCGGATCAGGTTTTGATAGCAGGCAGGAGCAGCAACATCGCCAATGTGAATGAGATCAGGGTGGAGGATGACACTGCGGATATTTCCGGACTTACCGGCAATCTGGTGAAGAGCTTTGATATCACGGATTACCTGCCGGCAGGTGTGACCCTTGGTGACAAGGAGTATGACGGAACCGTTTCCCTTTTGGTCCATATATCTCCCATCGAGACCAGGACCTATGACGTGAGGGTTGACAATATAAGCGTTGAGGGAGCGGCAGAGGGCTATAACATCTTTGTGGACGACAGCGAATATGAGACTGTATCCCTTACGCTTCAGGGACTGGGAGAGACCATGGACGGAATATCTGAAGGGGATCTCAGGGGAACAGTCAGCGTGGAGGATGTGCTCGCACAGGCAGAGAACGGGGAGCTTGCCCCGGGAACCTACAGTGCGGATGTGAGCTGGCAGCTTCCGGATAAAGTAACTGTCAAGGGCACGGTTAGTGTATATGTCACTGTAGAAGCAAACGAATAAGAGGACAATTATGGTAACGAGAAAAGTAGTCATAACAAACCCCACGGGACTGCATCTTCGTCCTGCCGGTAATCTTTGCAAAGTTGCGATGAACTATAAGTCACACATAAATTTTTCCTATGGGGACAACACTGCTAACGCAAAGAGTGTCCTGAGCGTCCTGGGGGCATGCATCAAATGCGGCGATGAGCTGGAGTTTCGGTGCGAGGGACCTGATGAGGAAGAGGCCATGGAGGCCATCATTTCAGCGATAGAAACAGGACTTGGCGAGTGAGCCGTACTGTGTTAGAATCATAGGGCTAAAAAGGAGAGAGGAAGAATAGGTATGAAGAGATATAAGGCTGCCCTTGTGGCAGGACTTGCTGCACTTATGCTTTTTGGCTGCGGCAAAGAGGAGGAAGAAACTGTTACAGGTCTGAACATTGAGAAACTTGAAGATATACAGGAGCCCATTCCTGAGGTCAAGGAGGAAGAGGAACCGGAGCCTGAGGAAGAGGAGCCTGAAGATGATGAGGCTCCGCCTGCAGAGGGCATGGTGAGGAGTTATTTCACCAACCAGTGGGTTGACGAGGAGATCAACAAGAACAGACCCCTCGCGGTTATGTATCCCATCAACAAGGAGGCCCAGCCCCAGTACGGTCTCTCCAATGTGGCCGTATTCTATGAGATCATGGAAGAGGGCAGCATGAGCAGACAGATGGGTGTCCTGGAGGACTGGGAGGATCTGGACCGCATCGGCAACATCAGGAGCATACGTGATTACTTCGTATATGCAGCTCTTGAGTACGACCCGGTTATCGTTCACTACGGCGGACCGGAGCTCTATGTAAAAGAAATACTGACCCGTTCAGATGTAGATAACCTTAACGGTGTGGGCGGCGTAATGGGACCTGACTATGGCTCATTCTTCCGCGTACCTGAGGGAAGCCGCTCAGAGCACACTGCCTTCACTGATGGCAAGCACGTGTCAGCAGGTATTGAGAAGGCCGGTTTTGCCAAGGAGCACAGGGACAAGTTTGAGGGTGAGTCACACTTTACCTTTACAAATGCATCACATCCCAATACCCTTGAGGACTATCCCGATGCTGTGGATGCCAAGGAGATCAACATGGCAGGATGTTTCCCTGTGACCAAGTCAGCGCTCAAGTATGATGAGGACAAGGGAGTATACTTAAAGAGCCTTTATGGCGTGGCGCAGAAGGATGCCCTGACAGGAGAGCAGCTCTCCTTTGCAAATGTGGTTATCCAGAGGGCTTACCACGAGACCCGTGACGACAACGGATACCTGGCATATCAGATGCACGACACCACCAGGGACGGATATTTCATCACCAAGGGCAAGATGATCCACGTGACTTGGGAGAAGACCGGAGATTACGCTCCGACAACCTACTATGATGACAACGGCGACGAAGTTGTATTCAACACAGGAAGAACAATGATCTTTGTCATCCAGCTTGAGGGCAAGTCATTCTCCAAGTTCAAGATTGACGGCACAGAATATACCAAGTGATTGAGCTGATCCGGGGCGAAAGTTCTGCTTTGGGGCTCGTCATTCATATAATATGATGTTGCGTTTTTGTAAGAGGAATAAACATGGAAAAAATCATAGTTACAGGTTGTAACGGACAGCTTGGAAGAGCAATTAACAAAGAACTTGATCCCGGTAGATACGAGATCATTAACACGGATGTGTTTCAGGGAGAGGGCATCACAAATCTCGACATAACAAACGTTGATGCGGTTCTGGAACTGGCCAGGGAGGTTAAGCCTGCGGCCATCATCAACTGCGCTGCCTATACTGCTGTTGACAAGCAGGAGAGCGATATTGACCTTTCCTACAAGATCAATGCCATAGGCCCAAGGAACCTGGCAATTGCTGCTACCGAGGTTGGAGCAAAGCTGGTGCATGTTTCAACAGACTATGTATTTGAAGGAAACGGGACAAGGCCCTACACTGAGTTTGACAAGACAGGACCGGTGAGCGTATATGGCAAGACCAAGCTTGCAGGTGAGCTGATGGTCAGGCAGTTTGCCAGGGATTTCTTTATCATAAGGACTGCATGGCTCTACGGCGATGGCAAGAACTTTGTCAAGACGATGCTGTCATTGTCAGAGAAGTATGACGAGGTGAGCGTTGTTAAGGACCAGCTTGGAACTCCCACAAGTACCAAAGAGCTGGCAAAGGCAATCCACTACCTTATGGGCACAGAGAATTACGGCATCTTCCACGGAACCTGCGAGGGTGATACCAACTGGGCAGATTTCACTGAGGAGATTTTCAGGATTGCAGGAAAGTCGACAAGGGTAAATCATGTGACCACTGAGGAGTATACAGCCAAAAATCCTCAGGCGGCTCCGCGTCCTGCCTACAGCATTCTTGAAAACTATATGCTCAGGCTGACTTCTGACTTTATGTTCGCCGACTGGCACTATGCCATTGAAGAGTATCTTAAGGAGCTGTTGTGATGGCTTTTATTGAAGGAATACTGCAAAATAAGATACTTCTGGCCTCGTTCTGGGCATGGCTGGTGGCCCAGGCGCTTAAGACAATTATTTATGTGATAGTCAATAAGAACTTTAATCCCGAAAGGCTGTTGGGAGACGGGGGAATGCCCAGCTCCCACTCGGCTACTGTTATGGCGCTGGTAACGGCAACGGCTTTCCACTATGGGTCAGATACCTTCCAGTTTGCCATTGCAGCCATCATGGCTCTGATCGTTATGCACGATGCCATGGGCGTAAGGCGTGAGACCGGCAAGCAGGCCAAGGTCATCAACAACATGATGGACTGGTTTGTGGAGTTTGGAAGCGATATCCCTCCCGAGGAGAAGCTCAAGGAATTTGTGGGACATACCCCCACGCAGGTTTTTTTTGGAGCACTTCTTGGCATTGTGGTGGGATTTGTGATCTGCGCACTATAAAAAAGACTTTAATAATGATGTTGGCGCCCACATCATAAACAACGCTTTGGAGAAGATGCTGCATGCTGACTGTTATTCTGATCTGGCTATATGTAATTGCAACTACATATCTGACAGGATACGGCTTTCTGACAGTCCTTGGGAACAGGCCCTCCATGCATTCAAAAAAGGGCAGCAGGGGAATGAAGCAGTATGATTTCAGGTACAAGGAAAGCTACATGGTGGCCGGAATTGTACTTGTTACAGTATATGCCCAGGTGATAAGTATCTTTACCGGGGTGGGGCTTGGTGCGAACCTTGCCCTTTTGCTTATCTGCATTTTTATCGCGTTCCGCTACAGATATGAGCTCTTTGTTGACATCCTTGATGAGATGAGAGTCATATCCTCCCGGGGGAACATCTATATTTATCTCGCAGTCTTTCTGATCATGGCCTATGGTGCCTCCCACGGCATTATGCACTATGATTCGGATCTTTACCACGCCCAGGCAATCCACTGGATAGAAAAATATGGAATCGTCAGGGGACTGGGCAACCTCCACGTGAGGCTTGCCTACAACAGTGCCGCCTTTCCGCTGACAGCTCTTTACAGCTTCAGCTTTATCAGTGGGCGCTCTTACCACGTCATGGCCGGTTTTTTCGCCCTTCTCCTTGCGTGGCAGTGTGTGGACATCAAGAATATTGTAAGGAGAGGTCATCCTGTCATTTCCGATTTTGCAAGACTGGTGGCCATTTACTATCTTTTTACCATCTATGATGAGATGGTGGCTCCTGCATCTGACTATTTTCTCTCAACAATTGTTTTTTATTTTATTATCCGGTGGCTGGATATGCTTGTGCGGCATGAGAAGTCCTATGTGCCCTACATTCTGCTTACGCTTCTTGGGATATATGCTGTCACCATCAAGCTCTCGGCGGCGCCCATAGCACTTCTGGCGGTGGTTCCGATATACAAGATATTTAAGGGAAAGAACGGGCAGTCGGGCGTTGCAGCTGGTCGGAGTAAACGTTCCGGAGTCGAGCAGACAAAGCATGAACGGGATGACAGGAAAGAAAGGACTGTGGCCTTCTGGCTCTTTGCCGGATTTGGTTTTGCGATATTCCTTCCGTTCCTTCTTAGAAACATCATTATCTCCGGATGGCTGGTATATCCGGCGACCTTCCTGGATCTTTTTAATGTCCCATGGAAGATACCTAAGGGGCTGGCTTCCTACGATGCGCTTGAAATAAAAACCTTTGGCCATGGCTTCAACGATGTGGCGGCCTACGGACATATGGCCTTTAGGGATTGGGTTCCGCTATGGTTTAGAGGAATCACAGGAATCAGTAAAGTAATGCTGATACTTGATATGATTTCTGTTGTTGTCTATGTGTTGTATCTGTTATACATTGCTGCTCAGGGTAATAAGAAAGGTGCAGGGATAAACGCAGAAAGAGGCAGAACAGATGGCGCTAAGGGGGCTGTCGCCCACAGAGGCAGCAAGGTCTTTGCCCTCGCGAGGAGAAGTGTGCTCGGGGATGCAGATTTTTTGATGATTGGAGCAACTCTCATCTGCTGTCTGGCCTTCTGGTTTCTAAGTGCGCCGCTGATCAGATACGGCGTCGTATATGTGTGGCTGACTCCTGCAGTAATCTTGGGGAGGATGTTCATACTTGGATATAACAGGATGGGAGACCAGGTAAAGACTATCCTCAACAGGACCATGGTATTCGTTTTCATGATATGGCTGGCCTACAAGGGAATGAACCTTATCGGGGACGACATAGGCAGGTTCAATGCCGATTACCTCTTTACCCAGCAGGACTACGGAACCTATGAGACCCGGGAGTTCATGATGGGGGATGAAACCATCTATTACCCCGCTGATGGGGACCAGATTGGATATTACCCATTCCCTGCCGCCACTCATGACCTAACCGGTGAGGTGGAGCTTGCTGGGAGCAGCCTTAAGGATGGTTTTGTGAACAATGATACCCCGTAGCCTGGCTGCGGGGTATGTTGCGTGATTGAAAGAATCGGGCATTCAGTGTACAATAAAGGTTAAGATTGCGCATATTATATGCTGTGAGGAAGTACGTTTTATGAAGCTGTTAAGCGTTATAGTGCCATGCTTTAACGAACAGGAGAATATAGAGGATTTTTACAATGAGCTGATGCTCAACGAGGCCTTCTTTAAAGGGCATGATGTTGAGATGGAGGTTGTGTTCATAAATGATGGTTCCCGTGATGAGACTGTCACCAGGGTCAAGGACCTTGCAGGAAGGGATGCGCGTGTGCACCTTATCAGCTTTTCCAGGAATTTTGGCAAGGAGGCAGCGATCTACGCCGGACTCGAGAGGGCTAAGGGGGACTACACAGTCATCATGGACTGTGACCTTCAGGATCCGCCGGCTCTTTTGCCAAGGATGTACGAGCTTATAGTCAATGAAGGATATGACAGTGTGGCCACAAGGCGCGTAAGCAGAAAGGGTGAGCCGCCCATCAGGTCCTTTTTTGCCAGGATGTTCTATAAGGTCATCAACAAGATATCCAATGCTGACATAGTGGACGGCGCCAGGGACTACCGCATGATGACCAGACAGTTTGTGGATGCGGTGCTCTCCGTTGAGGAGTACAACAGGTTCTCCAAGGGTATCTTCGGATGGGTCGGATTCAGGAACAAGTGGCTTGAGTTTGAGAATGTTGAGCGGAGGAAGGGCGAGACCAAGTGGAGCTTCTGGAAGCTCTTCATATACGCCCTTGACGGGATCATGGCCTTCTCCACTGCGCCTCTTTCCATAGCTTCGTTTTTGGGCGTGTTCTTCTGTGTAGTTGCATTTATCTTTATTGTGGTCATCATCATAAGGAAGTGGACAGTTGGAGATCCCCACAACCTTGTGGGCTGGACTTCAACTGCGTGTATCATACTTTTTGTCAGCGGTGTGCAGCTCTTTTGCATAGGAATAGTGGGGCAGTACCTCTCAAAGACATATCTGGAGGTCAAGAGGCGCCCGCTATATATCGTTAAAGAGGAGTTGTGATGGTAAGCATCGTTGTGCCCGTATACAATGCGGCAAGCTACATTGAAAAGACAATTAAAATGGTCTATGAGCAGACCTACAAGGACTGGGAGCTGATCCTGGTTGATGATGCATCCACTGATAACAGTGTCGAGATCATAGAACAGGTCATGGCCAGGCATAAAAAGAGGCTCCGTCTCATCAAAAAGAAGGTCAACGAGGGAGCTGCCGAGGCCCGGAACACCGGTATAAATGCCTCTGGGGGAAGATATATCGCCTTTCTTGATGCTGATGACATCTGGAGACCTGAGAAGCTGGAGAAACAGGTGGCCTTTATGGAGAAGACCGGGGCTGCATTTTCTTTTCACGCATACGAGTTTGGGGATGAGGACGCCAATCCTACGGGGAAGATAGTCCAC
>JAEEGL013328147.1_pt1 | contig 18645 bp, 11 predicted proteins | sample 9134231 | NCBI WGS metagenome assembly JAEEGL01 (sample SAMN16246548, study PRJNA631951) | gut metagenome | biome: gut microbiome; feature: rumen; material: fiber-attached | host: Bos | place: Iran: Karaj | collected 2018-10 | reverse complement strand
CCAAGTAAGCCTCAACAACCGAAGCTGTTCCCTGAACAATAACCTGAATGAGGAGGAATACAACCATATACCATATCACCTCACCCGACATTCTCAATAGTGACTTCCGTTTCATATCTTTCTGCTATTAAGTATTTCACACGCTTTTTCCCTGTCGGCATTAAGTTGCTGCTCCAATAGCTGTGGGGAGTCGAAAAGCAACTCGGAGCGTATCCTCTCAACGAATCTGATTTCTATCTCCTCGCCGTAGATGCTTCGGGAGAAATCGAAGATATTCGTCTCTATCGTATACGTCTTGCCGTTGAACGTTGGCCTGAAACCGATGTTTGTCATCGATTTGTGTTCATTTCCGTCAGCCGTTGTCGTCAGTGTCGCATACACTCCTGTTGAGGGGATTATCTTGCCAACCTGCGCTGGATTAATGTTTGCCGTGGGGAAACCGATGGAGCGTCCGATATGGGTACCGCTCACCACCTCGCCTCTTATTGTATATTCATATCCTAAAAGACTGTTTGCCTCCGCCACCCTGCCTTCGTTAATCAGGCGACGAATAACCGAAGAACTGACATGACGTCCGTCTGCCGACATCTCGCTGCTTTTTATTACGTCAATTCCCAACTCTCTGCCATAGGCTACGTAGTCGTCGAATCCTTCAAGGCGGTTGTGCCCAAATCTGTTATCGTAGCCTATCACGAGCTTTTCCACCCCGAAATTGTCACGCAGCACCTTCTCCATAAACTCCCGGGCAGTCATCTTTGCCATCTCAGAATCGAAGTCGAGCACCACACAACGTGCCACTCCTGCCTGTTCGAGCAAACGGGTTTTCTCATCGGTAGTATTGAGCAGTTCGGGTATGTAGGCATCGCCAATCACCTGCCGCGGATGACGACTGAATGTTATCACCATCGACGAAAGTCCTGACTGACGGGCAATGGCAAGCACATCGGCTATAATATGCCTGTGTCCGAGGTGCACACCATCGAAAAATCCTATCGTTGCCACATATCCACTCATTGGTCTTACCCGTTTAGTCTTTTAATTCATTCCTTACGATAAGATGTCTTGCAAACAGCTGAGCCAGTCGGTGCCGCTTTGTTCGTGGATGACATTATACCCCACTGCTGCCGCCGATTCGCAATTCTTTACCGAGTCGTCGATGAAGATTGTCTCTTCAGGCTCTATCCCGGCAACGTCTCTTACATACTCGAAAATCTCTCTTTGCGGCTTTGCCAGATGCACCTCGTACGAAAGGAACAGCTTCTCGAAATATTTCCGACATCTGTCATTGTCGCAATGAAAGAAATCCTTCGCACTCTTCTGCCAATGGATGTCGTTGGTGTTGCTGAGCAGAAACACCCTGTATCTGTCGGCAAGCATTGCCAGCATGTTGAGTTTCTCATCGCTTATGGGGGTGAGCAGCTCGTTCCATGCCCACGCAATCTGCTCGTCGGTGGCATCGCACTGACATATTCTCCTCACCTCTTCGCAGAACTCAGCCGATGTTATCCTACCCAGTTCTTGCTCAAGAAAGAGATCTTCGACACGGTGTTCCTTAACATAATTAGCCACGTCGCCGCATCCGATTGCCTCGAATGCCTTTATGCAACGCTGGCCGTCAAGTCCTACAAGCACACCGCCCAGGTCGAACACTATATTCTTTATCTCGTTCTTTTCCATAATCTCACTATCTCTCCCACCAACATCACTGTCGATGTGGCGGCAATAATCGCCAACCATTCTACACCTGATAATGGCACAGTGCGGAATATGCGACCTCCGAAATGTACTATCAACACCTGTCCGACAATAATCAGCAGCAACACAAAGAGCATTCCCATGCTTCCTGCCATGTTGTGGAATGCCGAGTGGGTTGAGCCTAACGCCTTGGCATTGAACAGGTTCCACACCTGAAGCATCACGAAAGTTGTAAAGAATATTGTCAGTTCGTGAATATCGACACCCGCCGACCCGTTACGCTCGCAATAGATGAGCATGATAAACATCACTACGAAGAATATCAGCGATGTCAGCACTATCTGTCGCCCTACCTTCTTTGTGATGATGAAATCAGTCGACTGGCGCGGCTTCTCTTTCATCACCTCGCGCGAAGGAGGCAGCGAAGCCAAAGCAAGCGCCGCGAAAGTGTCCATTATCAGGTTCACCCACAATATCTGCGTCACTGTCAGAGGCATCTCTGTACCGATAATCGAACCGCCCATCACGAGCAGCAATGCCGACAGATTGACCACAAGCTGGAAGAAAAGGAACCTCTGTATGTTCTTATACAACGACCTTCCCCACATAACAGCCTTCGATATTGAGCCGAAAGAGTCGTCGAGCAGTGTAATATCACTCGCACTCTTCGCCACACTGGTTCCCGAGCCGAGCGACAGTCCCACATGGGCATGATGCAGAGCCGGTGCGTCGTTGGTGCCGTCACCCGTCACAGCAACCACATTGCCACGCTGGCGCAGCAGATCTACAAGGCGCTGCTTGTCGGCAGGACGTGCACGGCTCATCACGGCAATATGCTCCACTCGCTCCATCGCCTCGTAGTCGGTAAGCTGCTGCCACTCTTTTCCTGTTATGACAGCGGCGGGGTCGATGTCGCCCTCGCGGGGCAATATATCTATCTGCCGGGCTATCTCAGCAGCGGTGGCCGCATTGTCACCCGTCACAATTTTCACTTCTATGCCGGCACGGCGACACTCATCTACGGCTCCCGGAACATCAGGTCTCACCGGATCGGCTATCGCCACTATCGCCTGCAAGGTGTATCCGTCGCGGGGCAGGTTGTCTTCAGTCAGTGGTTCCTCGCCCTCGCGTGGCTTGTAACAGAGTGCCAAAGTGCGCATTCCACGACGTTGCATCGACAGCAACTGAGCTTCTATATCTTCCTTATCGAGGTGTTTAGCGTCGAAATCGCACATCGACAGCACCAGTTCGGGAGCTCCTTTCACGTAAATATACTTGTCGGTGGCCGTGGCCATATATTTCTTCTCAGTAGAGAATGCTATCTGCCCTTCGATAATGCTATCGTTTCTTAGCTGCCTGTAGTCAACTCCCCTGCCCTCGAGCCATCGCAGCATAGCCACCTCGGTGGGGTTGCCGATGTTCTTATCGCTGTTCAGCTCGGCAGTAGAGTTCACGCTAATGGCCTCGTCGATGAGGTTACCGTCGTATCTCACCACACTGTTCACGGTCATTCTGTTCTGCGTCAGCGTTCCTGTCTTGTCGGTGCAAATCACGTTCACGGCTCCCATCGTCTCGCTTGCCTGCAGGGTCCTAACCAGATTTCCCGATACAAGCATGCGTTTCATATTGAGTGCCAGACTCAGTGTCACGGCCATGGGCAGACCTTCGGGAACTGCCATAACGATGAGCGTCACGGCCATCATGAAATACTTCAGCACGATGTTGGCCATTGCGAGCACATCGCCTTCGCGCCAAGGGGCGGGGTCTGATATTATGTCGTGTACGAGGAATGTCACGAATGCCAGCACGGCTATTGCCGACCCTGCTTTCGAAATCAATGATGCCAGACGGTTCAGTTGTCGGTTCAGCGGAGTCTCAATATTGGTATTCTCGGCACTATGCTTCGCCACTCTGCCTATCTCCGTCGCATCGCCCACGGCAGTGACCGTCATCACCCCGCGCCCGTTCATCACCAATGCCGACCGCAACAGCATGTCATGTGGATATGTACTTTCGCTTAGAGGAGAGTGGAGTGTGGAGTGTGGAGAGTTTGCACTTTTTTCGGTCATCGGCTCACCCGTCAGTGTACTCTCGTCAACCGTCAGCTCGCGCGCCTCCAGCAGATGTCCGTCGGCAGGTATCTCGTCGCCTGTTTCCACTATCACCACGTCGCCCACAACCACATCCTTGCGCATCACCTCAGTCACACGGCCGTCGCGAATCACCTTCACCGCCTGCTCCTCATCGAGGGCTGAGAGGATGTCGAACTTCTTCTGGGCATCGACCTCGAAGATGAAGCCCACCGTTGTGGCAAGGAATATAGCAGCAAGGATGCCGATTATCTCTATGAAATCGTTGTTCACCAGCGAGAGCACCAGCGAGATGGCCGCCGCCACAAGCAATATCTGTATGATGGGGTCTTTGTATTTCTCAATATAAAGCGCCCACAGCGACTTACGTCGTTGCGGTGTCAGCACGTTCTGTCCATGCAGGGCACGGCTCTGCAAGGCCTGCTCGGTTGTAAGACCTTTCATCGTCATCGTCGTCGTTATCGTTCCCGTTTTCGTTATCGTTCCCGTTTACGTTATCGTTATCGTTATCGTCTCTATCACCGTGCGAAGGTAGTCATTTTTTTTCATTCCGACACGATAATATGCATGAAAAAAACAGAGTTGGTTTTTGAGGCCAACTCTGTTTCGCATATTTTCGCAATTTGCAGCTTTCTGTTTGCTGCTGTTTTTACTTTACCAGGGTTTTGCTCGTCCTTGTACCGTCGGAGCCCGGTGTGATGCAGATGAGTATGCCTTGGTAGCTCTCAGGATGCACGACCCGCATGCCTTGAAGGTTGTAGTACTCCGCCGGCTGCCCTACTTTGCTGGTGATGATGTCATCGATGGCTGTGGTCATGGGCTTGTTGACACGGACTATTATATCTCTCTTGAGCGGTTTGACATTGTTCTGGCTGGAGGCTTCTGCCTTGGTATAGCCTGCCACACTCTGCCATGGCAGGGCGATGGTGGCAGTGAGCGTGATGTCACCCTCGAAGGCATCGCTGGTGAAGGAGGCTTCGGTACCGCTGATGGTCAGTCCGTCGTAACTCGACGTCCACGTGACACTGGCGGGTGCCCCGACATGGAAGTCGGTGGTGATGATGCCTGTCTGGGCATCGACCTCGGCTGGTACTACGGCAGCCGCATAGAGGAGAGCATAGGGGTTCTCCTTCTGCGATGTGAGGATGGGATAGCAGTAGTCGCCAGGAGAAGAGAAGCTACCACTGACCTGTGTTTGGCATAGCTCGGCGGCACTGCGTCCCTCTTGGTCGGCTTCTGTCTCGACGATAGCATCGGTGTTGATGCTGTTGAGGTAGAAGCAGTTTTCGAGGGTGTCGACTGCTTGTGCAAGGGTATCGCCAAGAATATAGCCATGCTCTCGCCAGACACTGCCGTTGTCACGCATGTGCACTCCGACAATATGTCCGCATGAGTCGGCAAGCGCGCTCTGTATCTCGCCGACATTATAGCATCCATCGAGATTGTGGACGTGGTTGGGATTGTCTTGAGCAGCATTGCGGTATGGGGTACCGATGATGCCACCGACGCGCGACATTCCCTTCAGCGGTCCGGCGTTGTAGCTGTCGACAATGTGTCCGGCATAGTGTCCTCCGATGCCACCGACTGAGTGGGAGGCACTGTTTCCGGTGCCTGCGGTAGTGGCTGTTGAGATGATATCGCCGACATTGAAGCATCGGCTTATCCGTGCTCCGAAGGCTGAGTAGCCGGCAATGCCTCCTGCGCGGTTGCTGGCTGTTATAGTGCCGGCGTTCCAGCAGTTGTCTATCGGCCGGTCGATGGCTGCATTGCCTACGATGCCACCAACCCAATAGCCGCCAGCGACTTCACCGAGGTTATAGCTATTGATGATATATGAGAGTTGACTGCGATTCTGTATCTGTCCGATAATACCGCCGCTGATGTATTGCGTGTTGTTTATCGTGCCCGTGTTCCAACATGAGTCGATTGCAACCACATTACCGAATCCCAACACTCCGCCCAGGGTCATGTTTGCTGCTGCCGTGGCAGTGACACTTCCGGTGTTGTAGCATCGTTTGAAGAGCATAGCTCGTTCTATGGTGTCGGCAGTCTGTCCTACGTAGCGTCCTGCTATGCCACCTGCAGAGTTGCAGCCCACGGTGGTGATCGCACCTGAGTTCCAGCAATCGACGAACTGTGCTCCGGCAACGACATTTGTGCATATACCTCCTAAGGGTATATTAGTGGCGGTGATGGTGGAGGTGATGTTACCGGTGTTGTAGCATCCTTTATACACCACCCATCCCAATCCTGTCTGTGCGCAGTACGCCTGCACACCGCTGATGTATTGTCCGGCAGTGATATCGGCGGTATTGTAGCAATCGACAAGTTCGTCCATATAGTGGGTGTACGACACCACACCTGCGATGCATCCGGCACTGGTTGGGTTGTCGACGACGATAGTGCCCTCGTTGCCACAGTCGTAGAGCGACATGCTGAGGGCATATCCCACTACTCCTGCCACCCACGAGCTGTTGTTGCTGCCTGTGTAGTGGATAGTGCCCATGTTCTTACATCCGCGCACCACTGTGCCACTGTTGCCATGGCCGAGCACTCCGCCTACGCCTTGTCCCGCAGTGGTGATGTCGGCATAGTTGACGCAATTCTCTATGAGGGCATTATTGCCTGTTAATCCCACTATGCCTCCTACGTTTGTTGCTGTGCCAAAGTCAAAGCTTCCTGCAGCATCGAGATTGCGCACCACTCCTCCGTCTCCCAACCGGCCGATGAGTCCTCGTGGCGATGTTGCCACGGCATCGTTGACGGTGACGGTGTGCTTCTGTCCGTCGATAGTTCCTCGCATTCCTGTGGCTTCACCGATAGGGACGAAGGTCATGCCGCTGAAGTCGAGGTCGTTGGTGAGCTTGAAAAAGTGTCCCACGTGTGTATTGCCGGCCTTAACGTTGTCGGCCACGGTGAGCCAGTCGGCGGTGGTGGCGATGATGAAAGGATCGTCGGCGGTGCCGGTGCCTTCCATTCCCGTCAGGTCGGGCGCCGTGGGATAGACCACATCTTCTGTAAAGTCGATGCGCCCACTCATGTATGGTCCTACGACGTAGGCTCCCGACGAATTGGTGCCGCACCACAGTCCCCACGTCACAGCACGGTCGCCATCGGCAACGGTCTTAAGCAGACTGTTGTAGATGATCGGAGTGATGGTGCCGTCGTCGTTGGTCTTATATCGACTCACCCCCATCACCATGAAGTCGAGCACCGACGCTGCGGGCTTGACTTTTGCAAATGTCTTGCCGCCGATGGCTATCTCGCGGTCGGTGGTGAGCGGCGCATCGAAGGTGAGTCCAGTGTTGCCGAAGTTGGTGAATGTCATCACACCGTCGTGCTGACGGGCGATGATGGCAAACGACACGTCGGTGCCATAGTAGTTCATCGTCATGGTGGCATTGCCTTTCTGTATGACACACTCCTTGCCCACGTAATAGTAGGACGCTGTCTCCTGCTCGGTGGTGAAGAGTCCGAACATACCGTCGAGCGTGATGGTCTCATCGTCGGCAACTGTGCCTGTGATAGCCGTGGCTGTAGTGTCGACCACTACGGTATTGTCAACCATCTTCAGTGCCACGAAGGCTATGTTTCCCACGCCCTCTATGCGTCCTACCGAGTACCAGTTGGGTATGCTCAGTTTGCTGCCGTCTATCTCTGCCTTCACGACCGAATTTGCCAGCACGAGGTCGGCAATGATAAGAGAGTCGCCGTCGGTGGCAACACGAACCTGGCTTCCTCCGTCGCCGATGGCTCGCACCAGACTCTTATATGTGGCTACCATTGGCTTTGGCGACATACCGAGGCGGGCTATGCGCGTCGGCATCACTTCCACGCGTTGCTCAACAGCCTGCACTTCAACGACATCATAATGTCCGTCTGTAGCAACAGACTGAAGGACATCGCCTCGACCATTCACTTGTGCACTCATGGGAATAGCAATAGTCATGCCCAAGAGTAATTGTAATAGTTTCTTCATAATGCCTAGTTTTTATCAATGTAATAGTCCTGCCCTTCATATAATAAGGACACGAAAGTTTACTTGTCAACTCATTTCATCTTTCCTTGTTCGCCGAGGTAGCTGTCCTTGAATCCGAGGAAATACAACACGCCGTCGAGGCCGATGGTGTTTATGCTCTGCATGGCGCTTGCTGCCACGCGTGGCTTTGCGTGGAAGGCTATTCCCAGTCCTGCCTCCGATATCATGGGCAGGTCGTTGGCACCGTCGCCCACGGCAATCGTCTGGGCCAGGTTCACCTTCTCCACCTGCGCTATCAGCTTCAGCAACTCGGCTTTGCGATGCCCGTCGACTATCTCGCCCACATAGTTGCCCGTCAGCTTGCCGTCTTCGCCAATCTCCAACTCGTTAGCATACACATAATCGATGCCGTAGCGACGTTGCAGGTATTCGCCGAAATAGGTGAAGCCACCGCTCAGTATCGCAATCTTATATCCGCACTGCTTCAGTATCGACATCAGTCTATCGACGCCCTCGGTGATAGGCATCGTCTCGGCAATCTCCTTCATCACGCTGGCATCGAGCCCTTTCAGCAGGCGCACCCTCTCAGTGAAGCTCTCGCGGAAGTCGATCTCGCCCCTCATGGCGCGCTCGGTGATCTTCTTCACCTCTGCTCCCACGCCGGCACGCTCCGCCAGTTCGTCGATGCACTCGGTCTGTATGAGCGTAGAGTCCATATCGAAACAGATGAGTCGTCGCATGCGGCGGTACATGTCGTCGCGCTGGAACGAAAAGTCGATACCTTTCTCTGCCGACATCTTCATCAGCTCTGCCTGCATGACATTGCGGTCGGCAAGTGTTCCGCGTAGCGAGAACTGTATGCACGCCCTGACGTTCTTCACGGGGTTGACGATGCTCATGCGCCCCGACAAACGGAGGATGGAATCGATGTTAAGCCCCTGACGGGTTATTATCTCCGCCGTGGCTGCTATCTGGTCTGCCGACAGCTGGCGGCCGATGATGGTGAGGATGTAGCGGTTGCGCCCCTGACGCTCCACCCACGCCTCGTACGCCTCGTCGGTGACAGGTGCGAAGCCGATGTTCACACTCAGTTCGGTAGCCTTGAAGAGCAAATCTTTCATCACCTGCCCCGAGCTTTCCTCGTCGGTTCTTATCAGTATGCCTAGCGAGAGAGTGTTGTGTATGTCGGCCTGTCCAATGTCGAGCACCTGCGCCCCATAGCGGGCCAATATCTGCATTATCGCCGCCGTCAGCCCCGGACGGTCTTGACCATTGATGCGGATGAGAATCTGTTCCTTCTTTTCCATAAGGCTTTATTCTGTTTTTATGCCGCAAAGATACAAAGAATTTTATATACAATATAAAAAATGCATCTTTTTATTCTCAAGGCACCGCTTAATCTGAGCATCCTTTTTCACCTCCATCTGCATGCGTGACAATTCGCCCCCACTCTCTATCGCCTGTTTCTGCCGATGGCGGCCCGCTTTAGAGCGTCACCCCTGTCAACCACCCCGAAAGCGCCGCAATCTTCTTGCCGTCAGTTCTCCCCCAATTCCTACTACAAATATACAAAAAAAATCCCAAACCACCAAATTTTCGAGGGGCACTGAAGTGTTAAAAGTGGGCAAAAACGTGCGGATTATCCAACCACTTTGCTCTTACGCCTGATTATCAGTCAGTTACACAAACCACACGTCAGCATTTTTAAAAAAAATCCTTTGGCGAGGGCAGATTTTTATATAATATATAGAACGCACATCAGGGGAGGCGCAAATAAAAATGAACTTATTTTCTACTTGCGAAATATATTATGCCAGGGGCGAACGAACAGCCATTTATTAGATTTTCATCCCTACCATCACCCTGCCTTACGTGCTTATATAAACTCGGCATAAAAATCTTACAGTTATCAGTTATCAGTTATTTTTTTTTGAGTGAGATTAGAGTTTATTATTATATTAATATAATAATAAAAATTTTTCACACCTCTTTTAAAAAACTGTTATCTGTAATCTGTAAGATTCTGCAAGGGGGAGGGAGGGTAAAGATAATGAATAATGCATAAAATAGGAATTTTTCATGCGAAGAAAATCGTAAAGTACTGACTCTCTGTGCGTTATCGCTATAGAACGAGATTCGAGGGGCGGCGGATGCATTTTTTTGACCCCGGCGAGGCAAAATATTTGGCGGTTTCGAAAAAAATTATTACCTTTGTAGTAGATGAGAGCTCCCCTCCTCTTATCGACTATAGTGACTATAGAAAAAAGAAGCCGCCCAAAAACACCTCCCCCTCCGCGCATGCGAGCGCGAGAGATATTTAAAGCCATACGCGCACAGGGTACTAAAAAGTCGAGCCAAGCTGCACTAAGCACTGACTATGTCGAGTTAGGCTGCATCTCAACAAAAAAATCAAAAACTTTCGTTTTTATTTTGTTTTGTCTTCGACTTGCACTAAGCATTGACTTCGTCGAGTTAGGCTGCGTCTCGGAAAATCCCAAATAAATTTGGTTTTTCGCTCAACTTGCACTAACTTCGCAACGCAATTAGTAAAACAGGTACATTTTTATGGCATATACACTCATTAGCGCGGCTGAAGCGGCCGCAATGATCAACGACGGCGACATGATGGCGCTCTCAGGGTTTACCCCCAACGCTAACCCCAAAGCAATATTCCGCGAGCTCTCGAAGCGCGCCATACGTCTCCACGAGCAGGGCATCCCCTTCCAGGTGGGCGTGCTGACGGGTGCCTCATCGTGCCAGAGCGTGGAGGGCGACATGGCCGCGGCACACGCGCTGAAGTTCCGCGCCCCGTTCTCGACGAATAAGGACTTCCGCGACCATACCAACCTCGGCGAGGTGGACTACGAGGATATGCACCTCGGACACATGGCTGAGCGTCTGCGCCGAGGCTTCTACGGCGAGGTGGACTGGGCCGTGGTGGAGGTGAGCGACTATGAGGAGATCGGCGGCGTGTGCCACGCATACCTCACCTCGGCAGGAGGGATAGTATCGACCATCGTACGTCTGGCAAAGCGCATCATACTGGAGCACAATCGTTTCCACAACCCCAACTCGCGCTATCTGCACGACACGTGGGAGCCACGCGAAGTGTGGGAAGGGCGCGAGGTGATGGACATACACTCGCCCTACGACCGCATAGGCAACGACTACGTGGCGATAGACCCGAGGAAGATAGTGGGTGTGATAGAGAGCAACATCCCCGAGGAGGCGCGTGCCTTCCGTGAGCCCGACGACGAGATAATGCGCATAGGGCACAATGTGGCCGACCTGCTGGCAAACGACATGAAGTGCGGACGCGTGCCGAAGCAGTTCCTGCCCGTACAGAGCGGTGTGGGAGCCACGGGAAACGCCGTGCTGAAGGCATTGGGCACAAGTCCGTTAATCCCGCGCTTCAACGTATATAGCGAGGTGGTGCAAGATGCTGCCATCGACTACATGCTCGAGGGGCGCATCGGCTATGCATCGGCAACGGCAATGACGGTGACAAACGAGGCTCTGCATCGAGTATATGACAATATGGACTACTTCTCGAAGCACCTGACGATACGTCAGAGCGAGATAGCCAACTCGCCCGAGGTGATACGCCGCCTGGGTGTGATAGCCATCAACACACCGCTGGAGTGCGACCTCTACGGCAACGAGAACTCGAGCCACGTGTGCGGCTCGGCACTGATGAACGGCATCGGAGGATCGTGCGACTATGAGCGCAACGGATACATATCGATATTCACCACTCCGTCGACCGCCAAGGGTGGAAAGATTTCGGCCATAGTGCCCATGTGTTGCCATGTGGACTCTACCGAGCACGACGTGGACATCATTGCCACCGAGCAAGGCATCGCCGACCTGCGAGGAAAGGGGCCGTACCGCCGCGCCGTGGAGGTGATAGAGCACTGTGCGCACCCCGACTACAAAGAGCTGTTGTGGGACTACCTGAAGCACATCGCACCGATGGGCCACGAGCCTCAGCACATGCGCGCGGCACTGGCCTTCCACGACACGTATCTGAGGAAGGGCGACATGCGACTGACCGACTTCGGTGAATATTTATAAAAACGATTATAATAAAAGAGAAATCGAGGACTGGTTCTGAATAAACGAACCGATCCTCGATTTTTTTATTTGCGCCCTTTTATTATCCGCGCATCAAGGTATTCATCTCCCAAATGATGATGCCCGCCGTGACACTCACATTCATCGAGTGCTTGGTGCCGAATTGCTCTATCTCTATGCACCCGTCGCAGGCGTCGACCACCTCCTGATGCACACCCTTCACCTCGTTGCCCAATACCACGGCCACCTTACCGCTCTTTATCTGCCGAAGCACCTCTGTGGGTAGATTGCCCAACTTGGCACTACCCTCTGCCTGCTCCACGGCAAACACCTTATAGCCCTTGCTTTGTAGGGTGGTCACGGCCTCGAGGGCCGAAGCGAAATATTGCCAATCGACACTATCCTCTGCCCCGAGAGCGGTCTTGTGAATCTCGTTGTGAGGAGGCGTGGCAGTGATTCCACACAAACACAAGCCAGTCAGGCGGAAGGCATCGGCGGTGCGAAAGACACTTCCCACATTGTAGAGCGAGCGCACATCGTCGAGAACCACCACAAGGGGAAGCTTCTCAGCAACGTGATATTCGTCGATGCTGAGACGATTCATCTCTATCGTACGGAGCTTGCGCATGTGCTTCACACTTCGAAAATCATTTCTTCCAAGCGATGGTGAAATTAATTCCATCGGGATCGTTGTCGGTCTTCACCCAGAGAAGGCGCATTATGACACCAGTGTCTGACGAGACATTGAGCAATTTCATCTCATAGTCGAGATTTGAATTGCCCTTACTATCGGCACATCCCACCTCGATAGTTTTCGCCGACTTCTCAGGCAAAAGGATGCAGACAATGTTCTTGGTGTCTTTCGGACCCTTTGCGACGAAACGGAAATACTTATCGGTGGATACTTTTTCGTCGTATATCCTTGATGCCGAGGCTATTACATGCGGCCGCTTACGGTCGTAAGCCTCCCTGAGGTTAAAGAGGAAAGCCTGGTTGCCCGGCTCTATCGACACCTTACCGGCATAGTCGAGTTCAGGCGAAAAGAGGTTTATATAGTCGCCCTTCAGCCGCAGAGGTTCGTTTCCTGCCTCGCTCTCATCGACCACCGACGCCAGAACATACGGACCGCGCTCGAGGATGAACGAATTCTTCACCGTCAGCTTCTTGTAAGCCTTTTTCACCGCATCGATGAGTTGTTTCTCGCCACCGGCTTGCATAACGAACTCCTTCGGGTCTTTACGTATTACGTACACCTTTCCCCTGCCGTATTTATACACACCCTCTTGTGCCTTTGCCGGAATATTCATCAGCTGAAAGAGGTGTTCAGAGGGCGCATCGAAGTTATTGCCCTTCTGGTTCCACCACTCCTGAACATGTTGGAAGGCATCGTCGTCGCGCCCGCTATAGATGAGTTGTCCGCCGCTCTTCACCCATGCCGCGATGTGCTTGTGGGCTTCGGGGTCGAGGGGCTTCATGTTCGAATACGACATCAGAAGCACCTTCACACCCTTCCACGTGTTAGGATAGCCCACATTCTCGAGGTGTACTATCGACACCGGCACACCCCTCTTTATCAGTGGCAGAGCCTCGCCGTAGAAGTTAGAGAGCTGAGGATCGTCGTATCCCTCTACCGGGCGTGGCGAGCGTTGGAACATCAACGAGTTGGCCATCAGCACCGCAATCCCTTTCGAGCCACTAAGGCTATTGTCGCTTGCCGGCATGTTGTTCAGACTATTCACCATCACCTGCATCTGTGTGGAATAGAACTTCGGGATGCGTGCGCGCTCCTGACTATCTCCGCTGATGCGATAGAGCCCCTCATAGATGCGGTCGGGCCAAGGCATTACCTCGTAGTCGCTCACACTGGGATACATCAGTTGCGCGGTGAATGTGGCCTGATAGTTGCGCTTGTAATCGTCCCAATCCTTGGCTCGGTCCTCGATAGGGTCGGTAAGGAAGAACATCTTCCGCCCTGTGGGACGTGTCATCGACTCCATGCAACCGTATTCGAGCAGTGCTGTCTCAAACACACGCTCCTTCTGTCGGCCGTTGTAGAAGTTCGGTTCACGCGATGTTCCCGTCCACACCTGAGCAATATAACCGTCGACACAATCCATGCTTGCCAGCGAAGCCTCAGGGCTCACGATGGCCCACTGCGCATAGTTGAGCAACGAGTGTGTGGGCACATAGCAGCGCACATTCATGCCTCGCTTCCGACCATAGTCCTTCGCATACGTGAAAGCATCGTTCAGAGCGCGGTAGTAGAGATGATACTTCAGTTTGTTGGAGAGGTATGTGTTCTCCGCCGACTCATGTTGTGGCCGCCATGGGAACCCATAGTAGTCCTGCCACTCGCGCTTGAAGGCCTCGGAGTATCCGCTTCGTGCCCAGAACTCAGGCTCTTCGAGGAAGATGGCATCGATACCCGCATCGATGACACGCTTCACATGTCGCTCCTTGAAATACTTCATGTAGTTGGCCGTAGGCACAATGTAAGGCACCATACGTCCGTGCCAAATCGTGTCGCCGCGCATGTTCTTCTGTCCCTCATCGAGGTGCCACTTGCCATCCCACCGTCCGGTGAAATAGTCTTGATAGTCGCCCCATGCGATACCTGTCATGAAGTGAGTGGTGTAACCCCTTGCTCGCCACGAAGCCACACGCTCCTCGAATGTCATCGAACGGCGGTCGTTGGTGCCGTAGCACATCACTGCATCGCACCTCACATCGGTCACGGGCTTCCACTGGGCTGCCGTCTGCATGGTGGTCTTCTCGCGCTTCTCCTGACAAAAAGCCGTCAACGGAAGCAGCAAGACGACGGTTAAGCCAATAAGTCTTTGTATGGATGTTGTCTTCATAGTTATAGTTTTGTAAGTTAACCCTTTATTCTGTTTATCTCCTATCTCGTCAATCTTTTATTCCGCATCATACGCCAAAGCATAGTCGTGTATGCGTTTCACCATCGCCAGCAGTCCGTTGGAGCGTGTTGGCGAGAGATGGTCGCGAAGTCCGATGCAATCGATGAAGTAGAGTTCGCACTCGAGAATGTCGCGCGGAGTCTGATTGTTGAGCACCCTGAGCAGCAGGGCGATAATGCCCTTCACTATCAGAGCATCGCTCTCGGCGGTCATCACGAGGCGCCCGTCGATGCAAACGGCATTAATCCACACGCGGCTCTGGCATCCGTCGATGAGGTTCTGCTCGGTCTTCATACTATCGTCCATCGGCTCAAGCTCGCCACCCATGTCAATGAGCAACTGATAGCGGTCCATCCAATCGTCGAGTTCAAGAAACTCATCGACAATCTCATCCTGAAGCTCGTTTATCGTCTTCATTTCCATGTCAATATCTTTTTCCATGCCACTAAAGTACAAAAAACCAATATCACCTCAAAATAAAAATCAATTTTTTTCCCTTTCCACCACAATAATAACCCCCATCGAGGTGTTTTTATAGATGTATTCAATTAACAGTCAACTGATTTCTTAGACAAAAACCATGCTTCGCGACTTTGCAGCTATCGATTTCGAAACGGCCAACGGCTACCCCTCGTCGGTGTGTAGTGTGGGCATTGTTGTGGTGAGAGGCGGGCGGATAGTCGACCGGTTCTACTCGCTCATACAACCCGAGCCCAACTACTACAGCCCCATGTGCGTACGTGTTCATGGGCTCACCAACCGCGACACCGACGATGCCCCCGTCTTCCCCCGCGTATGGCAGCAGGTGGAGCCGCTGATAGAGGGCTTGCCACTCGTGGCGCATAACAGCCGTTTCGACGAGAACTGCCTTCGCTCGGTGTTCCGCACTTATCAGATGGACTACCCCGACTACATGTTCCACGACACCTTGCGTGCCTCCCGACGACAGATGCCGAACCTCGAGAACCATCAGTTGCACACCGTCAGCGCAGCCCTCGGCTACGACCTCGAGCATCACCACCACGCCCTTGCCGATGCCGAAGCATGTGCCGTGATTGCAATCAATCTGCTCTGATTTACCCTGAGAAATATTTGCTTCTTATTAAAGGGCCTCTTATGTCAAGCTTAAGGGCTCGTTATGTCAAGCTTAAGAGGCCTTTAACTGACGCTTAAGGGCCTTTCTATTCAAAAAGCCATCCTTCGACAGACTAAAATCTCCATTTCAGTTGCAGCCACAAATCTGCCTTCGACGAACGGTCTATCTGCTGTAATTCGCTCGAGATATGGTCGCGGTCGAAATAATCTGTAACTCCTATCTTCGCCTGAAGCATCAGATGGGCTGAAATGTCGCTACGCAGAGACAGGGCGTATCGGATGCCTTCGCCATAGAAGACGGGGAAGGAGAACTCGTAGAGCATGCCCTGCTCGTAGGTATAGACACGGCTGTCGTAGTCGTCGGTGTGGAAATATCCCGCCATAAGCGACGCCCGTAGCCATCGACATGCATACGACAGACGTTGCGAGAACATCCACCCGAAACTGCTCGCCTTGTACTCACACGCCGCCACATCAATCTGGCTACGCGTGGTGAAAGCCCCTCCATCGTAGTCAACCTGTGCCCTGGCGCGGTGCTCCTGTTTCCATATCAGCTGCCCCTCCTCGTCGCCGTTGCGCTCACGGGTGCGATAACGATAGCGAACATTTGCCGTCACCCTGCCAAAACGCATCGTGGCAGCGGCAAGATTGTCCCATGCCCGCGACTCCTTGTCGGCTTGATAGACAGCCCACGGATGATAAGCATAATCGGTGTACGCCATCAGTGAGAGCCATGCCAATGGACGCCACGTGGCACCAAGATACACGCCACTCTCGTTTTGCACCGACGATGCTTCGCCAAAGCTGCGCGAGAAGAGCGAGTAGTATTTGTAGGAATAGAAGCGCTGGAGCGCTGTCAGCCGAAGCGATGGAGCCACCTCATAGCTAATGGTGTTTATCGTTGCCACACCTCCACAACCACCTGTTGCCGTCTCACCGCCGATGCTCAGCCGACGACTGATGTATCCGTAGTTGATGCTCGCATTCCAAAAATTGTCGCCCGAGGGATAGTGAGCGCGAAATATCTGCCGTGTGTCGGGGTTTAAGGTGCGGTTGAGAGAAGTCTGAACGGCCGTCAGACCAGCATGGAAGCGACGATTGGAGTAGTTTATATTTGCTCCGAATGCCGTCTGATGGGTATTTCCTTTGCGCTCCATCTCACTGGCAGTGCGGTGATAACCCGTTGTGAGCAAGGTGGCAATGCTGCCGTCGTCGTTGAGGGTGGCGTCTCTGTTGCGGTAAGAGGCGAATGCGGTGATGTCAAGCCCTTTCATTGCTGTCACCGTAGCAGCCGCCCCCTGAAGATAGTTACCCTCCGAGCGCGACGAGTGGGCGCTGATGGTCGGCTGCTGACGGTTGAGGGAGGCGAGCATCGCCAGCTTGCCAAACGACAGACTATTATTCACAGCCAAGCCCATACCGAGTTTCATCCTGTACCTGCCCACTGCCAAAGCCTTCACTCTTCCGAGATGACGTATCATAAGGTAAGCAGAGTAATAGTCGTAGCCCGCCTTGTTGCGCTGGGCGAAGAAGGGCTCACCCGCATCCTGCGAAGCCACCACACCGGCTCTCAACCACTCCCCACGCCTGAAATCGTAGCGTAACCAATGGCGATATTGGTACCCCAGGTATCCGTTCTCGTCGCCTTTGCGTTTATAGAAAGGAATCTGCCCTGTCGCCAACAACTCGTGGCGGCCGTATTTCAGGATGTTGCCTATCGATGGGAAATGCTTCTCTTCGGCATTTTTGTCGACATAAAGAAAACAACTGATGAGCTTGCGTAGCGGTGCGTCAATCGACTCTATCATTGCAAGCTCACCCAACGAGCGCAGAGCACCATGGCGATAACGATATGCATCGATGTCTTCCACCTGCGACGCCGTAAGGAACGGCAGGCGGAGAAGGTCGTCGGTGCTGGCGGTGTTAATATCCATGGGGTGCTCTGCCAGATAACTGAGGGTCTCGTAGTTATCGGCCCATTCTTCATCTTCAGCCTCATCAATACCGACAACCTGATTGAGAAGCGACTCCCAATCATCCGGTGTCTGGGCTACAACAACGACGACATACGACAATAGTATGACGGCGGCAATGATTCGTTTCATATTTTTCTGGCAGATTTTATTTGCCGGAGATGATTTTCTTTATATCGTTTAGTTTGTTTAGTGCTTCCACTGGTGTGAGGTTGTTGATATCGAGATTGATTATCTCGTCGCGCACTTGCGAGAGTACGGGGTCGTCGAGTTGATAGAAACTGAGCTGTGCTCCTTCGCGACTTTGTTCTATCTTCTCCGCTGTTGGCTTGCCCACATGTCCCACACTGGCGTTTTCGTTTTCGAGCTGACGTAATATAATGTTTGCCCTCTTCACGATGCTCTTCGGCATTCCTGCTATCTCTGCCACGTGAATACCGAAGGAGTGCTCAGACCCTCCAGGCACCAAGCGGCGAAGGAAGACCACCTTGCCGTCGCTCTCACGGACGCTGACGTTGAAATTCTTTATCCGCGAGAAGAGTTTTGTCATCTCGTTGAGCTCGTGATAGTGTGTGGCGAACAGGGTGCGGGCACGTGCTCTCGGCTGCTCGTGGAGATATTCCACTATCGCCCAGGCGATGGAGATGCCGTCGTAGGTCGAAGTGCCTCGCCCAAGTTCATCGAAGAGTACCAGCGAGCGAGGGGTGACATTGTTGAGGATGTTGGCGGCCTCGTTCATCTCCACCATGAACGTCGATTCGCCCAGGGCGATGTTGTCGCTGGCTCCCACGCGGGTGAATATCTTGTCAACAGCACCGATG
>JAEEGL011690542.1_pt1 | contig 18645 bp, 19 predicted proteins | sample 9134231 | NCBI WGS metagenome assembly JAEEGL01 (sample SAMN16246548, study PRJNA631951) | gut metagenome | biome: gut microbiome; feature: rumen; material: fiber-attached | host: Bos | place: Iran: Karaj | collected 2018-10 | reverse complement strand
TCTCCACCTTGCATACGGTCAGGTGATACGGCAGTTTCCTGAGCTTCATGATTTGCTTTCCACTCCTTATTCTCTGTTCCTCGCTCCATCCGACAGGATCTCTACACATAGTCAAAGATACTCTGAATGGCATCCATGATGTCCATCAGTTCCTGCAGGGGAATGAAACCTGTTCTGGAAAACTGCCTTGTATTCAGGTCAACGATCCGCAGTTGTTCGCAGTAAACATATCCGGGCGTTTCGGCGTTGCTTGTTCTGATCCGCAACGGACCGCAGACCGCATCCCGCAGAATCGGGCAGGCCATCACCATCCCACTTTCATTGAAGAAGTTTTTGCTGACGACAACCAGCGGATACTGAATGGAAGCGACCTTCAGGATGTCTCCCTGCTCTGCTCTCAGCATCTTTACAGCACCTCGTTCCCAACCGGTTCACCTCTCCAGTCCATTCCGCCGTCGAGATTCATTTTGCCATCGTATGCCGCAGCCCTTTCCTCCAGCGTCTTATGCCTGAAAGAGGGATACAGAACGATATGTCCGTTTTCTGCCTTGACAAGCAATGTATCATCCGGCTGAAAACCCGCTTCCTTCAGCACCGTCTTCGGCAGGCGGATCCCCTGGCTGTTTCCCCACGCCCTGATCTGAACCTCCATATCGGATTCCTCCTTATCTCTCCGGAATATAGCCCGTTTATATGGTATATACATATTATACAATGATCCCTCTTCCTGTCAACAGAACCAAGCTGCAGAAACGGGCGAAGAGACAAAAAAAGCCCTGTTCCGAAGAACAGGACCGATCATCGGGATCCGTGCTGTGTTTGTCATTCCTCCGGCAACACGAACGCGCAAATGAAATAGAGCAGGATGCCGGTTCCCCAGCCGCAGGCCAGGACAGCCCAGGCAATCCGGATGATCGTGGGGTCAACACCCAGCCACTCGGCGATACCGCCGCAGACGCCGCAGATTTTCTTGTCCCGGTTGCTCCTGTGGATCCTGCCGTTGGTCTGGTGGTTGGAAGTACTGGTGAAATACTGGAACAGGAAATATCCGATCGCCACACCAGCCGCAATGGTCATAATCGTCTTCATCGTTTAATCCTCCTGTAATTTCATTCGAGTGTTTCCGGTTCGGTTTTCCCTGCACTCATCATTTAGACGGGTTCAGCAGGATTTCGTTACAGATTTTTCCAAAAAAGGTGCTGCACGCCTCCTTCAGGACCCGCCGGTCCTTTCCCAACCGGCGATGATATCTTACACCGGGAGCGAACCGGAAAACAGAGCAAAGAGCGAAAAATAGAAGGGGCTAATCCGCCGTCCGGCAAGAAAAACCCCTTCGAACACCGGTTTAAGCGGACTGCACAGGTTGGTCATCCAGAGGCAGCGCAAGCTGCTCAAAATGAGGATCGGCAGCGGCCGCGTTCAGCTGGTCAAAGTATGTTTTATGCGTTTTCTCCAGCACGGTTCGGTATTCGGCGTTTCCGTTCTTGTCCAGCGTTTCCAGGAACAGGTGTTCCTGCGAGGTCAGCTCCGGATGGATGCAGACCAGGACAGCCATGCCTGTATTGGAGCAGGTGCCGGCGATCCGCTTGTATTCCACCATCAGGTTGGAGAACACGGCGTCCGCCAGCATGGAGCACTCGCCGGCGCTCATCCTCGTAAAGTGGTTTTGTGTCATCTCGTTAATCAGGTCCGTGACGACATGTACCTTCGGCTCGATCACAGACGCCGCTTTCTCGCTCTGCTCCGTGAATGCCTTTTCCGCGTCGTTCAGAATATCCCGGATCAGTTTCTGAAGGACCGCGATCTCTTTCTTGAACGTTTCCGAAAAATCGGTGTTGTTCTCAGACAGTTTGGCCGCAATATCGGCAATGTTGACGGCCTGGTCCCCGAGCCGTTCAAATTCCGTCGACAGCTTGTAGTACTGGTTCAGCACCGAGATATGGTCCTCACTTTTCAGATGCGGGAGCAATTCAACCAGGTAACGGCTCAGATTGTCCGTCAGCCGGTCCACCTGCATTTCCTCCGCGGCAATCTCCTCCCGACGGGACGCGCTGTATTCCTCCAGCTGTTTCTGGGCCCTACCGATGTTTTCCCGGGAGATATGGAGCATTTTCAGCAGCACGTCATAGCAGCTTTGCAGCGCGAGGGCCGGCGTGGCAAAGAACACGGGGTTCAGTCCTTTGATCAGTTCGCCGTGCGGATCCTTTTCTTCCTTCTTCTGTCCGACAATCCGGTCGCTCAGTTTCTCAAAAACCCGGATCATGGGGAGAAGGCAAATGGCGCATACCAGGTTAAACACCGTGTTAGTGTTGGCAATCACACCGGAATTCACCGTGGAATCCCACAAACCGTTCAGCAGGCCGATCCGGTGAATGATCGCAATCACCAATAAAACCAGGAAGGACTTGCCCAGGTTGTACAGGATATTCACGATGGCGACCCTCCTGGATTCCCTGTTGGCGCCGATATAGATGACAATGGCGGTCGTCACGCAGTCGCCGAGGTAGATGCCGACAATCACCGGGTAAATGGCTTTAAAGGTCAGGAGACCGCTGGATGAAAACGCCTGCAGGATACCGACAGCCGCGGAGGAACTCTGCAGCACGAAAGCCACGCCCGCACCGGTCAGGTAACCCAGGAAAGGATTGTCGCCCAGGCCGGAGAACAGCTCTTCCACAATGCCGGATTTCTGCAGTGCATTCACGGCGCTCGTCATATTCAGCAGGCCGGAAAAGAGAATGCCGAATCCAATCGCAATGTTGCCGATGGATCTGGAATTCTTCAGGATCCCGGTCATAATCAGCAGGACGCCGACGATCAGGGCGATCGGAGCCAGTGTGGACGGCTGGAAAAAGCGAAGGACGGACGTCTCTGAAGCATTGAGATCCAGCAGCCGGATGATCTGTCCGGTCACCGTTGTGCCCACGTTGGCCCCGACGATGATCCCCAGCGACTGGCGCAGGGACAGGATTCCCGCGCCAACAAGGCCGGATGTGATGACGATGGTTGCTGTGGACGACTGGATCAGGGCAGTCACCGCGATGCCGAGGATAAAGGCTTTGAGCGCGTTGTCTGTCACCTTCTCCATGACGTTTTTCAGCGTTCCCGAGGAATTCTCCTTCAGAGAATCGCCCATCAGGCGCATGCCGTACAGGAACATCGCCAGGCCGCCGAGCAGGGACAGGACATCAAAAAAATTCATAAGACCTCCGTGGATTCTCAGGATCATTCAGGGCTTCCTGATTCATTCCATCCCGGAACCCAACATAAGTGATTCGACAAAAAACAGAAAAAGCCCTGCTCCGAAGAGCAGAACCAGTCACCGGGTCCTCCGGTAAATTTCTGGAACAAAGCAGCAATATCTGATATAATATACTTTTGTGATCAATTGTATCGTCAAAACCGCCTGCCAGGGTGCCGGCCGGCAGATAATCCTGAACAAACCATCCTACGCCGCAGCCTGGCCGGTTCCATCAAATAACCCAGGAGAAAAAACGAAATGCAAACGACGGAAGCCAGAAAAGAAAAAGGATTATCCCTGAAAACTGCTTCAATCCTCATGATGACCATCTCCCTGATCATCACGGTTGTGCTGCTGTTCACCGGTATCCGGACCTTTCACAGCTTCAGGGATATGGAAAAGTCAACGCACAACTATATCAGCATGGAGGAAGCGGCGAGCGAGCTGATGAGCGCTTCGGACTACCTGACGGACGAAGTGCAGTGCTATATGGTCATGGGAGACCGAAGCCACATGGAAAACTATTTCACGGAAGCGGAAGTCACCCGCCGCCGTGAACACGCGATTTCCGTCATGGAAAAAACGCTGCCGGACTCTCCGGCGCTCACCCAGCTGAAAGAAGGCATGACGGAATCCCTTTCACTGATGGAACGGGAATACTACGCCATGAGGCTGATGCTGTCCGCCCTGAACGAGTCCGATATTCCGGAAGCGCTGGAAAAAGTCACACTGACAGAGAACGACCGGGCAAAGAGTCCGGAAGAAAAGATTGCCCTTGCGCAGCAAATGGTCCATGATTCGGTATATTATGAACAGAAAAACAGGATCCGGACGAATATGGCCGATTGCGTCAACACATTGAAATCCGGCACCTATGGCGCACAGCAGGAGATGGAAAACAGAGCGAATCGTCAGCTGGTCTGGATGGTGATCCTCGTCTTTATCCAGTCAGCTGCCATGATCGCAATGATGTGGCTGACCACGCACCTGGGCGTGAATCCGGTGCTGCGGGCAGTGGATCACATCAAAAAGGACCAGAAGCTGCCGATCATCGGCGCCTCTGAGTTCCGCTACCTGGCCGGAACCTATAACGTGATGTACAACGCGTACAAGAAGAGCATCGAAAACCTCAGCTTCAAGGCGTCCCATGATGAGCTGACCGGCGTATACAACCGGGCCGGTTACGACCTGATCAAATCCAGCCTGGATATGGAGTCCACCGCCATGCTGCTGTTCGATGCGGATCAGTTCAAAAACATCAATGACCGCTTCGGCCACGAGCTCGGGGACAGGGTCCTTAGAAAGATCGCAGACGCACTGAAAAGGAATTTCCGCTCGGACGACTATATCTGCCGGATCGGCGGAGATGAATTTGTTGTATTTATGGTTCACACAACCGGCACACCCAAGCAGCTGATCACGCGGAAAGTGGTCAGCATCAACAGAACCCTGGCTGACGGGAAGGACGACCTGCCGCCAATCACGCTCAGCGCCGGTGTATCCTATCGTACAGCCGGCAAAGACCCCGAAGAGATGTTCCGGCAGGCGGATATCGCCTTGTATTATGTCAAGGATCACGGCCGGGACGGCTGCTGTTTCTATTCAGATGCATTGAAGGGAAAAACGAAACTGCAATCACGGTAACTGAAGAACCCCATCCGCGGCGGAACGGTCATTCCCCCTGGGGGACGTCCCGGTTCAGGCTTTTGTTCCGATAGTTCAGGTTGGTCCGCAGCGTATATCCCTGGTTCTCCCAGAAGGCGTTGGCCGCCTCGTTGTCCTTGAAGACCAGTCCGAAGATTTTCGTGATCCCTTCGGCGCGCAGCGCTTCCTCCGCCTTTCCCAGGAGCATCCCGGCGATCCCGTGGCGGCGGTACTCCGGACGGACGCATAAATGGTGGATGATGGCCCGCCTTCCGTCGTGTCCGGTCAGGATCACGCCGATTACCTGCCGGGGGTCCTCCTCCGGACAAGCCAGAAAACAGGTGGCCGGATTGCGCCGCAGGTACCGTTCGATCCCCTCCCGGCTGTCGTCCACCGGATTCAGCGCTCTTCTGGACTGTTCCGTGCTGTTCCACAGTTCAAGGATCCTGTCATAATCCCCGATGGTCACATTCCGGATTATGATCTTTGTGTTGTTCATCGCTTTCATCTTTTACAGTCTCTTCAGCATCAGAAATCTATTGACAAACGGCCCGTCCTTCCTTCGGATCGCGTACCGAATGCCGTTATTCCCCGAACAGCTGGGTGGAATAGTAGCGTTCCGCGGTATCCGGGAGCACGGTCACAACGGTCTTTCCGGGCCCGAGCTTCTCCGCCAGGCGGATCGCCGCAGCCACGTTGGTACCGCTTGAGATGCCGCAGGCAAGCCCTTCCTCCCGGGCCAGACGCCGCGCGGTCTCGATCGCTTCCTGGTCCGTTACCACATAGATATCGTCGTAGATCTCCCGGTTCAGGATGTCCGGGATGATCCCATCGCCGATTCCCATCTGCAGGTGGGTCCCTATGGTTCCGCCCGCGAGGATCGCGGCGTTCTCCGGTTCGACCGCCCAAATCAGGATATCAGGATACTGCGCCTTCAGCACTTCCCCGATGCCTGTCAGCGTGCCGCCGGTCCCGATCCCGCTGCAGAAGCCGTGGATGGGTTTGGCGACCTGCGCCATGATCTCCAGCGCCGTATGCTTTTTATGCGCCAGCGTATTGTTGATATTCTCAAACTGCTGTGGCACGAACACCTTCGGATTTTTCTTCTTCATGTTCAGCGCCGCCTGCAGGCATTCCTCCATGCACTTGCCAATGTCCCCGGCGTCGTGGATCAGCTTGACCTCTGCCCCGTAATGGCGGACCAGCTTCCGCCGCTCCTCGCTGACCGAATCCGGCATGATGATAATCGTCCGGTATCCGCGCACCGCGCCGACCAGCGCCAGGCCGATCCCCTGGTTGCCGCTCGTCGGCTCAACAATGATGCTGTCCGGGCCGATCAGGCCTTCCTTCTCCGCCTGCAGGAGCATATTCATCGCGGTCCGGGTCTTAATGGATCCGCCGACGTTCAACGGTTCCACCTTCACCAGGATCTCCGCGCTGTCCTTCCGCGGGAGTTTGTTCAGCCGGACGATCGGCGTGTTACCGATCGCTTCCAGAATATTCTCACAGATCAATGGTCCGTCCTCCGATCCTGTTGGTTTCGCATTCTTTCATACGGTTCCTTATTGTACGGCTCTTTATCCGGGAATTCAACCATTTCGATCGGTAAAGTATGTTTTTTCGTTTGTCTGCCCGGGCCTGATGAAATGATCAGTCTTCCTTTGCCACAAATTCCCTGACGATCTTCATGACCTTCCGCATTTCTTTGATATCCGCGTCCACGTTTCCGGTTTCCAGCGAATGATTTGCGCCTTCGGTTTCATAGAGAGGGATGCCGAGGCGCCTGCAGCTTTTTTCAATGGCTTTCGTGTCCGCCCACGGATCCGCTGTGCCATGGAACGCAATCGAACGGCAGTCTGCGAACTCAAATGCGGCTTCCACCGGAGTAAAGAGGACCTGGCGGCAATCCAGCCGGTGACGTTTCGCATAAGCGGCACAGACCACCGTTCCGATGCTTTTCCCGATCAGCAGGATCTCCGTATATTCACTCCAGTCAGTCTCCTGCAGCAGCTCTTCCGTCTGTTCAAGCGCCATGCGCGCACATTGCTGCATCTTTTCAGCACTGCCCTTCACGCCGGATGGAAAACCGGAATACAGCACCGGAACAATCTCCCAATCCGGGCCTTTAAGCAGCTTCCAGCTGTAATACAGCAGCGGCTTGTCACAGGTGTATCCGATTCCGGGAAACAAACAGGCGATCTTCTTCATGAACATTCCCCCATTGCGCAGCTGCTGCGGTCCGGTCCCTCCGTGCCTGACATATAGGCAGCATGGAATCCGGCATTGATCTCCCGCAACTCGCGTTTTCCGTCGATATAGTCCTGGTACATCTCAATGATTCCCGGGCTGCAGCCGTCACACAGGCCGGCGATATTCCCGATGGACTCCGCCACAATCTGCTCGCGCTCTTCCCGTGTGGTATCGGCAATTCTCAGGCTCTTTGTCATCTGTTATCCTTCCTGCGTCAGGTTCCGCTGCCATTCCGGCCGCACAGTCCGTATCCGTTTGCTTGTATAAACTGCTGTTGCATATGGGACCGGGTTCATCATAGCGCAATTCCGCTATGACACACAACCTTTTTCTGCTATACTCTTGTTCAGGAAAATAGCAGAGGAGGTAGCCGGATGGAATGCCATGATGCAATCAACGCAAGGAGAAGCGTCCGTGACTTCACGGAGGAAAGGATCCCGGAGGACACGCTGAAAAGAATCATCGCTGCCGCTTACAAGGCGCCCGCCAATGATCATTTCCGGGACTGGCACTATATCGTCGTCACGGATCCGGAGGTCAAGCGACAGGTGCTTGAGGGGATCCCGAAGAACCTGACCGTGAAAGACGTCGACCGGATGACCTTTATCTCGGATCCCGTCCAGAAGGAGAGCTATCAGGTCGCCGTCCCCAAGCAGTACCGGATGCTGTACGATACAGCCGCCCTTCTGGTCCCGCTGATGAAGAAAAAGTCGGACATCCTTCACCCCGCCAACCTTTCGGACCTGAACTGCTACGCCTCGGTCTGGTGCAGCATCGAAAACCTCTGGCTGGCGGCGACCGCGGAAGGCTACGGCTGCAACCTGAGGATCCCGTGGGGCGAAGAGGAAGCCGTCGCGCAGAAAGCCCTGGGATTCCCGGACGGATACCTGATCCCCTGCTTTATCGGGATCGGCCGGCCCGCTCCGGACGCGGTCCTCACAAAGCAGATCAACGTTGACCTGGACGACCGGATCCACTGGCAGAAATTCTGACACGGGACGAAGCGTGAAGTCGGTACAATCACAGGAAGGAGAGGCAGGACGATGGCCATCAGCAAGACGAAATACGAGGCTTCCAAAGAAGAAATCAAAGAATTGTTTTCTCTTCACAAAGTGGGAAACGTGCTTGACGTGGCCGCTCTTGGAAACGGAGAATTCAACGCAGCCTACAAAGTCACCTGCGACAACGGCACGGTCTACGCGTTAAAAATCGCTCCCCCGGAGGGTTCAGCCGTCCTCAGCTATGAAAAAAACATGATGGAGGCAGAGGTCTACTGGTATTCGCAGATGCATGAAAAGACGGATATCCTCTGCCCGCGGGTCTTTATTTCCGATTTTTCAAAGAAAATCGTCAAAAGCAACTGTTTTATCATGGAGATGATGGCCGGGAAAGCCTTGTGGGAGGCCGGCCTGTCCGATCACGAATATCAGGCAGTTCAGAAACAGAAGATCTCCATGCTCACGAAAATACACAGGATCGCCAACGACCGGTACGGCTATATCCAGACAGGGCTCGAGAATTCCTGGTATGAGGCCCTGAAAAAGATGGCGCTCCGGCTGGTGGCCGACTGTAACGGCCTTGGCCATGACACACCGGACGGAGAAACGTTCGTCCGCTTGATTGACAAGCATGAAAAGCTGCTCAGGGACGTTCCCTGCAGGATGGTGAACTTTGACCTGTGGGACAGCAATGTTCTCTACAATGAAGAGACCGGGAGGATTTGCTGGATCGATCCGGAGCGCGGCTTCTGGGGGGACCCGGTCGCTGATTTCATCACCCTCGGCCCCGGGCAAAAAGCACCCCTTTCCGCCAAACAGAAAGAACTTGAGATTTACAATAATTTGGCACAGGAAAAGATCCATCTGACGGAGGAAACGGAGATCCGGTACGCGCTGGCGGTCTGTTATCTTGCCCTGATAGAAGAGGTGGAAAAATACGTCCGGTACGAGCCGGATAATCCCACCTACATCCGAAACACCGTCGATTCAAGGGAAATGTACGACATGGCTTTCAGGCTTCTTTAGCAAGGCGCGCTCTCCGCTAATCATATCTGAAAGCAACTCCAGCAAAGCAATAAAACAAACAAGGCCATTGGCCCTGCCTGTCTTATCTTTTCAGGGTCCGGATCCGGTCGTTTCAGCTGCTGTAACGAAGCGCTGTCTAAAGGGAGCCATTCCGCCAGTCTGCCCCGCTTCGCCCGGCCGGGCATAGCGCGGTCCACAAATGATTCTCTTTTACGGATTCACTGACAGAACAACTGTCACATCACCGCTGCCGAGGATGGATTTCAGTTCGTCCTGATCTATATCAATATGTCCCAGCTTTGTGAAATCCCAGCGGTTTTCGTCATAGTAGACAGTGACCTGATTCCCCTGATACAGGATCACATCGCCCGGGGTTGTGGTAATATCCTCATCATTACGTGGAATGGAGATCCCCAAAGGACCAACCTTCTCAAAGTTGCCGTAATCATGCATGGAGATCGTGATATCGCCGGCTTTCAGCAACTGAAGCAACGCCTCTGACGAGGAATTATTCTCTGCTTTGACAGCCAGAACCGCTTCATGGACATGAATATAGAACATACCGATTTCCTCCTTTGGCAGGCGCAGGCTTTCCGCCCAGGCGCGGATCTCTTCCGCGCTGCTGCCGTTGCTGATCCGCTTCGCGTCCAGCCAGACGGTGCTTCCGCCGGTCAGCTTCTGCAGGTTGGACGCGCTGTTTCCCGCGCCGGAAGAACCGGATGTGCAGAACGGAATAATTGTTTTTCCGGTCAGGTCAACGTTCTCCATAAAAGTGTAAAGGATTCTCGGAGCCTGTCCCCACCAGATCGGATACCCAAGGATAATCGTACCGTACCGGTTCAGATCATCCGGCAGGACAGCAATGGCCGGGCGGGCCTGCGGATCGTTCTGCTCGATACTTGTCCGGCTCCGGCTGTTATGGTAATTGACGTCATCCGCCGTGTACGGTTCCACCGGCTGAATCTCAAACAGATCCGCGGACAGGGCTTCCGCAATGGTGTAGGCGGCAGCGCGGATTGTGTCATCTGTCGAAAAGTACACCACCAGGATATTGCTTCCCGTCGATTCAACAGAGGGAAGATGGTCAATGGAAAGTGTAGCGGAGGATACAGCGTCCTCCGCGAGGGAAACCCAGCAAATCAGCACCAGACTGAGCAGGATGACCAGGATTTTTTTCATAACGGTCTTTGTCCTTCCATCGTATTGTTCTTCACGGCTGTTTCACATTATGATAGTATTGTACCATCTGAACCGGTTACCGAGTCAAGTATCCGGCTGAAAGAAGGAACGGGAGAATATGGCCATTACTGTAAATATCCGCTACACCGGGAAAAACGGAAATGCCCGGAAGTTTGCCGAAGAGATGACTGCAGGCGGCACCGTAGCTGCCATCCGGGCGGAGGCCGGAAACCTGCGGTATGAATACTGCCAACCGCTAGACGATCCGGAAACGATCCTGTTGATTGACAGCTGGGAGAACCAGAAAGCCATCGATATCCATCACGCTTCCCCAATGATGGCCACCATTGCCGCGCTGCGGGAAAAGTATGACCTGCACATGACCGTGGAGCGGTATGTGAGCGCGGAAACACCGGAAATGGAAAAAAGGTTTGTCAGAGAGTGAGACAATAATGAAAGAACGCAAACGCAATATCGGCCCGGCTCTGATCATCCTGGCCGGCTGTTTCTGGGGCAGCATGGGGATCTTTGTCAGAAGGCTCAGCACCTTTGGTTTCAGCCCGATCCAGATCGTATCGATCCGGCTTACCGTTGCCGCCCTGGTTTTCGCTTTACTGCTGCTGATCAAGGACCGCTCCGGATTCCGGATCGAATGGCGGGATCTCCCGCTTTTTCTCGGACTTGGCTTTGGCAGTATCCTGTTTTTCACTGTGTGCTATTTTTCCGCGATCACGATCATGCCCCTTTCCACAGCAGCAATCCTTCTTTATACGTCTCCCATTTGGATCATGCTGATGTCGGTACTGTTCTTCCGGGAGAAACTGAACCGGATCAAGCTGATCGCCCTGACGCTTGCCTTTGCCGGGTGCGTGCTGGTCTCCGGGATCTCCGGGGAGGGCCTGACCCTGACCGGACTGCTCCTCGGCCTCGGCTCCGGCATCGGATACGGACTGTACAGTATCCTGGGAACCATTGCCCTGCGGAAATATTCTCCCTATACGGTCACGACGTACACGTTCCTGTTCGCTGCTGCCGGTTCCTGGCTGGTATGCAGCCCGGCGGATATGATCTCAAAGTTTTCTGCCGCGGATAACCTGGCGGGGCTGCTGCTCTTCTGCTGTCTGACCGGTCTGATAACTGCTGTGATCCCTTTCCTGGCATATACGCTCGGCCTTCGTACCGTTGAAGCAAGCCGAGCCGGAATCCTTGCGACCATTGAACCGCTGGTGGCTACGCTTGTCGGGATTCTGTTCTTTTCTGAGTCTTTGACCCTCTTATCCGGTCTTGGTATCGTCCTGATCCTTGCAGCGGTAATCCTGCTGAACCGAAAACCGCATAACCAAACCACCTGAATGATGCATTCTGCAAAGCACGACCGCGAAAAGCCCTTTACAAAACTTCATGCCACGCAGGCATGGAGTTTTGCGTATATATCCCTGGTCCGCATGGTCTTTCTGTCCGGAAAAGCTCCGAATCTGCCCGTTGTCCTGCGCGCAAATTGGTGCTATAACTTCACATGCGGCCAAATCGGGCCGCAGAAAGAGGTTTCTATTTATGTCCCGTACTCTGACGCGCGACCTGACTGAAGGCCGTCCGTTGAAACTGATCGTTTCCTTTGCACTCCCGCTGCTGTTCGGCGTCCTGTTCCAGCAGCTTTACAGTTTTGTGGATACCGCTATCGTCGGCCGCTTTCTCGGCGCGGAACGCCTTGCGGCCGTCGGTGCGACCGGTTCCGTGAACTTCCTGGTAATCGGCCTGTGCCTGGGCCTGTGCTCCGGCTTTTCGATCCCGATCGCCCAGGCGTTCGGGGCGAAGGATGAACGCGAAGTCCACCGCTGCACATGGCACGCCATTGTGCTCAGCGGGGTACTGAGTATTCTGTTCGCCGTGCTTTCCACGGTTCTGTGCAAGCCCATGCTCCGGCTCATGAATACGCCGGAGGAGATCATCGACTCCTCCGCCAGCTATATCGGCATCATCTTCGCCGCTATTCCCTGCTGCGTCCTGTACAACATGGCCAGCGGCATCCTCCGCGCCCTGGGGGACAGCCGGACGCCGGTTGTTTTCCTGATCCTGGCTTCCCTGCTGAATATCGTCCTGGATCTTTTCCTGATCATCGCCTGCGGGATGGACGTGGCCGGTGCCGCCGTTGCCACCGCCGTCAGTCAGCTGGTGGCCGGCATCGGCTGCGTGATTGTGATGCGCCGCCGCTTCCCGATCCTCCACCTGAGCCGGGAAGAACGGCATCTGGATCCCGTCCTGGCCCGGAGGATGCTCGGCACAGGCCTGCCCATGGGCCTGCAGTTCTCCATCACGGCAATCGGCTCTGTCCTCATCCAATGGTCCGTAAACGGACTAGGCGTCAACGCGGTCGCCGCAGTCAGCGGTGCCGTGAAACTCAGCGCCTTCTTCGCCTGCTTCTACGATGCCCTTGCTTCCACCATGGCCACCTATGCCGGCCAGAACATGGGCGCCCGTAAGCTTGACCGGATCAACCAGGGCGTGCGTTGCACTGCCATCCTCGGTGTTGTCTACTCCGCCCTCGCCTTCGGTGTGGTCGCTCTGTTTGCCGGTCCCATGCTCGGCCTGTTCATTGACGCGAACGCGGCTCCCGAAGTCACAGCGATGGGCATCCGTTACCTGACGATCAACGCAGCCTTCTATATTCCGCTGCTCTTTGTCAATATTCTCCGCCTGAGCATCCAGGGAATGGGCTTTACCCGTGTGGCAATGCTGGCCGGGATGTCCGAGATGGTTGCCCGCGCCGCCGTCGCCCTGTTCCTGGTTCCGGCTGTTGGTTTCACCGGCGCCTGCTTCGCGAGCCCTGCGGCCTGGGTGCTCGCGGATCTGTTCCTCTTCCCCTGCTATTTCCAGATCATGCGCGTCCTGCGCCAGCGCCTGCTTCCGGAGACCGAGGAATACACAAATGCCGCCTGTACACCTCTGCACAGGGCGGCATAACGCTCCCGGCTGATCAGCCGGCCTGACCGGAATTCCCGCGAACCGGCTCTTCCCACCTGGGTTTTCGTTTATCTGTTCCGTTCCAGGATCGTCAGTCCCTGTTCCAGGTCCTTACCGAGGAGCTCCTGGATCTTCCGGAAATCATATTGCTGATGCAGCCTGTCGAGAACAGCGGCAAGTTGCTTTTTCCCATACCTGCGAATAAAGAGCGCCATCGCCTTAATAGCGTTCACATCCTCGTTTGCATAGAAGCCTTTCTGACAGTCCTTCAGGTCCCCGCATTCCCAGCAGCCGTCCATGCCCTTCTGCCTGCAACAGGCAGTATTCGGGCATATCCCGTCCGGAGAACAGGTTGCGTAGGAACAGGTATTGTATATCGTCCTGCATCCTCCACACCAATCCTTCAGGAAACAATGATTGCAGGACAGGCCGCAGTACGCAACGGGATCCACGCCTTTCCTGGCATTTTGGCACAGTTTGTTCTTGATGCGGCACATGGCTTCGATATGCATGATCCAGTGCCGGCTGAACGGCATCTGAAGCAACCCCTTAAGATCTTTCCCGCACCAGTAGTCGATCAGCCAGAACGCGTCTTCGTCCGCGCTGACACAGCGGCTGCTGATCAGCCTTTCTTTGTCTGCATCCGTATACTTCCGTTTAAGGTCCCTGTATTCCAGCTTCTGCAGGATCGCGTTTGTGGAGTCCATCACAGCCCCGCAGTATTCATATACCGCTTTCATATCCAGCTGCTCTGAGAAATGTGCGATCTCTGTTTCTTTCAGTTCATTGCCGGTGGTGATGATCGGACTCTTCGTTCTTTCGAGCCAGCCGTCCGTAAACAGCACCTGTTCATCCTGTGCGATCAGGGTATGGGCAACAATATCCTCGATCCTGAAAACATGCCACATGGAATAAGCCAGCGTTTTGCTGTGATACCCTTCCGCTCCGGAAAAAGGCATCTGGTAAAACGCTTCTGCCGGGTAGGTATTCACGATGGAGGAGATCTGACTGAACAGATCGTTCCGCAGGTTAACCAGGGCATTGATTCCTTCCCGGAAGCTCGCCTCTTTACCGATCAGAGACTGCATCTCCCTGTTCTTTTCAGACCATTCCTTATTCATACAGCACCCGCCTTTCAGGAGTTCATCCCCTCAGTCGTTTTACATTCTCATTCACTCCGCAAACCGGATTACCTGCTTTTCGGCGTCCACCACCGCGTCCACTCCGAACGGAATGATGCAGCGCGGCATCGCATGCCCGATATTCACATTAAATATGATCGGGAGATCCGGCTTGCCGATGACTTTCTTCAGCAGCTGCCTGTATTCGTCCGCATAGGTTTCGTCCATCGGTTTCCCGGCCAGTACACCGGATATCGCGTCGAACACCCCTGTGTCCCTGAGGTATTCCAGCGCACGGCGGTAGATCTCAGGCGTCGGCTTTTCCTCGCTGGATTCCAGCAGCAGGATCCGTCCTTTCCAGTCCTCCGCGTCCGGGAACAGGTGGTATCTCCGGCAGAGCACGGGCATATCCGCGTAGCGGTCTCCATTAAACATATCGTACATGGAATCGATGCATCCGCCGAGGATCTTTCCGGAGAACACCGGAGGCCCCTGCAGCAGTTCAAAACCATGATCGGGACGGGCGGGAAGCTGCCTGCCCACCTGGTCCGGGGCAAAGCTTTCCCTTTCCCCGTACCACACGTCGCTGGGCGTGATCTCCCGGATCCCGCCGGTAGTGATCAGCTCCTCGAAATACCGGCGGGTATAGGGATGCATCTCCGGACCCAGCTCACAGATGTCCGACAGGAACGCCTGACCGTAGAAAGTACGCAGTCCGACCTTGTGCAGCATCAGATGATTGATCGTGGTATCGGAAAAGCCGAGAAAAGCCTTGTCCGCTACGGCTTCCGCCAGTTCATTGTGATCGAACAGGTACGGCAGCAGCCGATAAGTATCGTCCCCGCCGATCGCACACAGAATCATATCGGTCTCCGGGTCTCGTAAGGCTGCCAGCAGATCCTCCGCCCTTTTTTCCGGATGATCCCGGATGTATTCCATCCCTTTCAGCGCATGCGGCATGAACCGTACATTCAGGCCGTATTCCTTCAGCCTTCGAAGGCCGATCTCCACTTCAAACTGTACAAAGGGCTCTCCCGCGATCCCGCACGAAAGGCTCACGATTGCAACGTTCTTAATCATTGTCCTCATCCATTTTCTCCTCTCCCGGAGCTGTTTTTTGTTTTCTGTCTCCTATTATCCCAGATCATCCTCCGTCTGACAAGCGAAAACCCGGCCGCGTCTCCTGTTTCTCTTCTGTTTGCACGCCGGTTTCAGTCTTGTTTTTCCGCCTGACCTGTCTATAATGGATATGATCATGTTACGGAGGAGGAAAACCCTTTGAATTATGCCGAGGAATCCCTGCGCCTGCATGGCGAATGGAAGGGAAAAATCGAAGTTATCTCTCGTGTCCCCGTCAAGAGCAAGGACGATCTTTCGCTCGCCTATACCCCGGGCGTTGCCCAGCCCTGCCTGGCGATCCGGGAAGATTACAATAAATCCTTCACGCTTACCCGGCGGAGCAATCTCGTTGCCGTCATCACAGACGGTACGGCCGTTCTCGGCCTGGGCGATATCGGTCCGGAAGCCGGTATGCCGGTCATGGAGGGTAAGTGCGCTCTGTTCAAGGCCTTCGGTGATGTAGACGCCTTCCCGATCTGCATCCGCAGCAAGGACGTGGACGAGATCGTCCGCACGATCTACCTGATCTCCGGCTCCTTCGGCGGCATCAACCTGGAGGATATTGCCGCCCCCCGCTGTTTTGAGATTGAACGCAGGCTCAAGGAGATCTGCGATATCCCGATCTTCCATGACGACCAGCACGGAACCGCCATCGTGGTCGGCGCGGCACTGATCAACGCCCTGAAGGTCGTCGGCAAGGAAATCGGCGAAGTGAAGACCGTCATCAACGGCGCGGGCAGCGCCGGGATCGCCATCGCGAAACACCTGATGAACCTCGGCGTCCGGTATATCAAAATGGCGGACTCCGTCGGCGTCCTGTGCGAAGGACGTGAACGGATGAACCCGGCCAAGGATGAGATCGCCCGAATTACCAATCCGGAGAAGCTCTCCGGCTCCCTGGCAGACGCCATGAAAGGCGCCGACGTGTTCATCGGCGTCAGCGCGCCGCACGTCGTCACACAGGACATGGTCCGCTCAATGGCCGACGGTCCCATTCTTTTCCCGATGTCCAACCCCGTGCCCGAAATCGAGCCGGATGAAGCCCTGGCCGCCGGCGCCGCGGTCGTCGGGACCGGCCGGAGCGATCACCCGAACCAGATCAACAACGTCCTCGTCTTCCCCGGCCTCTTCCGCGGAGCGCTGGACGTACGGGCAAGCGATATCAACGAGGAAATGAAGCAGGCAGCGTCCCATGCACTGGCCGCGCTGGTGTCCCCGGAGGAACTGAATCCGAAATATGTCCTGCCCGCTGCCTTCGATCCCCGGGTCGGCCCGGCCGTCGCAAAGGCTGTCGCCCAGGCTGCCCGTGACAGCGGCGTCGCCCGCATCTGAATCAGGCCGGGGATTTCTTCCCCGATGCCCCTCAAAGAACGGCTGCCGGAAAGCAGTCGTTTTTGATTTACTGGGGATCCGTTTCCTCCGCCTGCTGCATCAGTTCCTCCATCCGGAGCTGCTCCAGAGCTTCCTCCACTTCCGGCGAAGCACTCGCCTGCGGCTTAGCCCGACGGGGTTTCGGTTCCGCGGGAATAACCAGTGACTGGGGCAGCCGGATCTTCCTCTTCTTCCCGAGCTTCTCCCTCGTCATACCCATCACATCCTCCCAGGTGAAGGGCGTACAGGCCACGGCGATCCGCAGCCACCCGGCCGGGGCATAATAAAGGATCATGCATTTCTCCGGCCACAGCTGAACCCTGGCCACATCCTTCCAGGCCAGGTTCTTTTCGGACAGCTTCACCACCTGCGCCCTGCCGTCCTCGCCCACCTCACCGATCTGCGAGGGAGACTTCAGCCGCGCCAGCATCTTCAGCGGCGTAGGATTTGGCAGGTAATGGATCTCGTGGATCCCGCGGTTGTCCACGACGTAGTCCGTCAGTTCCTTTCCCTGCAGGAGAAGAGCCAGCAACACCACAGCCAGAGTCATCCCAAGGAGGATCAGCAGCACCACCGGGAACCCGGAGGTCATCATCTTCTCCACCGCGCCAATCCCGCCGGAGATCCCTTCCAGCAGCAGGACCAACAAAAGAATTGCCAGCGCCGCCGGCAGCAGCAGCCGCATCACGGCATTCCAGCTCATCCAGTCCTTCGCCGGTGTGCGTTCCACGCACCAGGCGACATGCGCCGCGTTCTTCCCCAGCCGCGTCCCGCAATACGGACAGACTTCCGCCGCATCCACTTCCCTGCCGCATTTTTTGCAAAAAGCCGTCAGTGCCATCCAATTACTCTCCTGCCCCAAATACTCAAGAGCGAACCCGAAGGGGGCCGGGTGCTGACGCGCGCGGTGCGCGTGCAAATCAACGTGCGTTTCCTTGCGGAAAGCCCCCTTTTGTTTCATTCTACCTTTGATTGATTCTGTTTTCAAGGCGAACAAAAATCTTTCCCCTCCCTGTATTGACATCCGTTTTTTGTTATGTTACTATCAGTTAGCCAAGACAAACTTCTGTTTGTCCGGGCACCCGATCAGACAAGCCAAACCGGAAGAAAAGCAGGTAATGATGATGAAACTGAATGAGCTGAAACCCGGCCAGTCCGCCCGCATCGAGACCGTCGGCGGCGAAGGCGCCCTGCGCCAGCACTTCCTGGACATGGGCGTCATTCCCGGCACCGAGGTGACCCTGATCAAGCTGGCGCCCATGGGCGACCCCATGGAGCTGCGGATCCACGGATATGAGCTGACCCTCCGCGTCGCGGATGCCGGAGAAATCGGAATCACCCTGCTGAAAGGCGCGGAATCCGCAGATGCCGCTGCCCGGGAGAAGAAGGACCAGAAGTCCCCGGAGCACCCCGGCCTCGGTGAGGAAGGCCGCTTCCATCCCAAGGGCTCAGGCAACCCCCTGCCGGAAGGGACCACGCTGACCTTCGCCCTCGTCGGCAACCAGAACTGCGGAAAGACCACACTGTTCAACCAGCTGACCGGATCCAACCAGCACGTCGGCAACTTCCCCGGCGTCACCGTGGACCGCAAGGACGGCGTTATCCGCGGACACGCGGATACTCTGATCACGGACCTGCCCGGGATCTATTCCATGTCCCCCGTCGCCAGTGAGGAGCTTGTTTCCCGTGACTGTGTCCTGGACCAGCATCCGAAGGCGATCATCAACATCGTGGA
>JAEEGL011002407.1_pt1 | contig 18645 bp, 5 predicted proteins | sample 9134231 | NCBI WGS metagenome assembly JAEEGL01 (sample SAMN16246548, study PRJNA631951) | gut metagenome | biome: gut microbiome; feature: rumen; material: fiber-attached | host: Bos | place: Iran: Karaj | collected 2018-10 | reverse complement strand
TGATAAGTATGAGGTCGCAGCTTTCGTTGGTGACGAGTGCCGTGGCGTGGGTGAGTTCCTTACTGTGAAGGATGGAAACGGCCAGGACGTCAAATATGGCTATCTCCGTGTTCGTAGTAACGTGGTGGGTAATGAGACCGTCACCTTCAAGGTCTATGACGAGAATGCGGAGGTGGAATACGACTTGACACCTGCGTCTGCTGTCACTTTCAGCAGCGATGATGTACTTGGTTTGCCTTCATCTCCCTTCGTACTCGCCTTCCCAAAGGAAGAGGAACCTGTATTGCTGGGTGATGTAAATGGAGATGGCAGAATCTCAATTTCTGATGCGGTGGCTATTGTTGACTGGATTTTAAGCAATGGTGCTACCTCTATTGATGAAAAAGCTGCAGATTTGAATGGTGATGGGAAAATTTCGATTTCTGATGCTGTGGCAATAGTAGACATTATTCTATCAAATAACTAAAAAAATAATAATTATGAAAAAACTATTAATGTTTTCTCTTCTTTTGTTTTCTGCAATATGTACATATGCAGATTCGAGATTGTTTTTTGATGACAATTTAAGCATCAAGCCAGGAGAAACGAAGACCATTGAATTAAAACTTCAAAACACAGAAAGGATTAAAGGTCTACAGTTTAAACTAACATTTCCAGAGTATATTACTGTGTTAGAAGACGAAGAAGAAGAGGAGTATATTGTTGGCACAGATAGATGTGGCATTTTAGGGGCATCGGTGTCTTCCAACGCGACTGTAGTTAATGTAGCAGGAGTGGCAGGAAAAAAGAAAGATTATATTCCTGTATCGGAGGGGGATGACACAGGTATTATAACATTAATTATTGAAGCAAGTAATTCGGCTCCAGTAGGTATAGGAAAAATCGCTATTTCTGATATTGAAATAGTTGAAGAAACATCTGGTACGTTAAATCCAGAGAATAGTGAGTTTGATATATCTGTAGTTAAGGAATGTAGTGTTTCTGTATCTACATCAGATCAGACTAAAGGAACTGTAACTGGAGAAGGCGGTGTGTATGATTCTGGAACTCAGGTTACGGTTAGCGCAACTCCAGCTACTGGTTACAAATTCGTGAACTGGACTTCTGGTGAAACTGCTGTTTCTACAGATAATCCTTATGTATTTACCGTTACTGATGATATCAATCTGGTAGCAAACTTTGCTCCTAACCAGTATACGATGACCTTCGTGCTTGATAATAATGAGGACAACGTAGTGAAGACACAGGACTACAACAGCACTTTGGAGGCTCCTACTCCTACTAAGAATGGTTACACATTCAAGGGTTGGAATCCCGAGGTTCCCGCTACTGTTCCTGCTGAGAATATGACCTTCACAGCACAGTGGGAGGCTAACAGTTCTGCGCAAGTGACGATTGACACTGATCTAACGAGTCAATTCAACAGTTTGGCAACCACACAATGGACTGGATCAAGTGGTCAAGTAGGTTGGGCTGCACCGCAAGTGACCACAAACTCTGGTTTAACAGTTGCTGCTTGGGAAAGGTATAATGGTTCTTGTGATTGGACTGGTGACATAATGTATACTACCGTTACAGGCTTGGTACCTGGAACATATAAGATTGAATTGTATGGAGCTGCAGCATTTACATTTGGTCGTGGTTTCGGTTCTACCGCATTTACGGGCGACTTTTCTAAGGATACTAGTGATACCTATGCAGAGAACGAGTCTATAAACGAAAACACGGGTGTTACACTTTATGCTACCACTTCTGAGGGCACTGTTTCTGATGAAATACCCATCTACTATGCCACCAACTTTAACGCTTCTGGTATTGCAACAGTGACATTAAATAATGTGGTAGTAGGAAGTGATGGTGAGATTAAGATAGGTCTGTCAAAGACTTCTACTTCCACGAACTGGCATGTTGTTCAGTTGAAGGGTGTAACAGCCACTGTTGATGCTGTATCTACATTCGCAACGTTTAAGTCTGAAGCAAATGCCCTTTATGAGTCCCCCATGAATGCAACTGTACTTAGCGAACTTCAGGCTGCTGCTAATGTTGACTTGAGTTCTGCTGGTGCCGATGAGTACAAGACAGCTATAGAAACATTGCAAGCAAAGATTACAGATGCTAATACTAGCATAGCCAATTATGCAGAGGCGAAGGCTATCCTTGATGCTGCAAATATCTATGATGCAGCTGGTCTGGCAAGTTATGCTGCAGATGAGACTATTGCTGCCATTCAGGCTGCATACGATGACGGTTCGTTGATAGTTGTTACCAATGAACAGAAGGCTGCTGCACAGGCAGCGCTTGCAACAGCTTGCAAGGCCCAGACACAGCCCGCTGACGGTTGTGATATGACACCATGTATAATCAACCCAAGTTTTGAGAGTGAATTTATAGGCTGGTCATATAACATGGCGATTCAGAATAATACATCTTTTGCAAAAGATGGAAATCTTTATGTTGAGAGATGGCAACCTAACGGTATATTTGGCATTTCTCAGACAATCAATGTGCCAGCTGGTGTTTACAGACTTTCTGCAAAATGTTTGGCTCGTGGTGTTATCTCCGCTAAGATTTATGGAGGCTCTGAGGAAACGTCAATTACTATAGAGGATGCATCTAATACATATAGTGTGGACTTTAATTGTGCTGATAAGGCTACTATTGGTTTTGAGGGTGAAGGTGATGGAGCAGGAAGTAGTTGGCTATGTGTCGATAATTTCCAGTTGACTTATGTTCGCCAGCTGACAGCTGAAGAAATTGAAGTCATTGCAAAGGAAAATGCTAAGGCTGCTTATGATGAGGCACTTGCCGCTGCTCAGGCCTTTGAAGAAGGTACGATTCCTTCAACGACTTATTCTGACTTGCAGACAGTTATTACTAACAACACGTTGGAAGATGGTACTTCAAGTGAATATAATACTGCTGCCACCGCTCTCAATGCTGCTGCAATAGCAGCTCAACTCCTTGTCACCCCATATGCAGTATATCTTGATACTAAGGATGCTGTCGTGACCATGAAGGACGCAGACACCTATATTGGTGCTGATGCAAAGAGTATCCTTGAGGGTGTTATCACTACAACGTCTTCCAATGTGGAGGAGGCTACAGATCCTTCTACTATTACGACACAGACAGAAAACTTGTTGGATGCTGCCAAGAATTTTGTAAAAACTGTCACAATAGAATCTGACCAATGTCTTGATTTAACATGTCTTATCAAGAATCCTCACTTTAAATATGGTGAAGGTGGCAGTGGTAAGGTCGCAGCAGACTGGACACTCGAAAGCGGCTGGGTAACTGAACATCGTCTTCAGACCCACAACTTTGAGGCTTGGCATGCACACTTCAATCTGAGTCAGACCATCACCGACCTTCCTAAGGGTACATATAAGGTAACGTTACAGGGGTTTGCCCGTCACGATAATGCCAGTGTGACAGATAAGACCAGCCTTTACTGTGGTCCTGTGAGCCAGATAATTAAGGATATTAAATCAGAATATAGTACTACATCGTTCTATAGCTCAGAACAGGCATCAATGGGCGACAACAACCGAGACACTAAATATCAGAAGGATAATGTGGATGTTTATCAGCCCAACGGCATGACTGGAGCATACTATTGGTTCCGAGAAATAAATCCTGCTACCCACCAGCTCTTCTACACCAGCGAGGTGCAGACACTCATCGAATCGGATGGCGACTTGAAGATTGGCTTCAAGTGCGAGGCAGACGAAGACTGGGTGATTTGGGATAACTTCCACCTTTACTACTACGGCTCTGCCATCGCAGTGAACATTGACGAGAATGACGTTAGTTCTGTCTATGAGAAAGATATTGAGAATGCTAACATCACGCTGAAGCGCACCTTCAGTGCTGGCAACTGGAATACTATTGCTCTGCCCTTCGACTTGAGCGACGCTGAGACAAGAGCTGCCTTCGGCGATGGAGTAGAGGTGGCTACTTACTCTGAGACTTATACTGATGATGGTTTCTACGATTCGAAGGTAACCTTCAATAAAGCCGACGATGCTTCTATCACGGCCAACACGCCCGTGCTGCTGATGACCTCTACCGATAAGACAACCTTCACTTTCAATGGCAAGACTATCAAGGCTGGTGAGGCTAAGGTTGAGGGTGGAGCCAACTTCGACTTCGTGGGCACATACGCCGCCTCTACCACCATTGCTGAGGGTGACTACTTCATTAGAGACAACCAGCTGTGGCAGAGCAAGGGTGAAACCACTATTAAGGGCACTCGAGCATACTTTAAGGCTAAGACAGAAGGAGATCAAGTTCGTATCGCAGACTTCCGTATTGGTGAAAGTGAGTCAACAGGTATCGTATCTATTAACAATGGAGTTAAATCTATTGACAATGCTATGTTCGACCTGCAGGGCCGTAAGGTTGTGAATGTGAAGAAGGGACTCTACATCAAAAACTCTAAAAAGGTGGTGGTGAGATAACTACTGATAAGTAAATGAAATACTAAAAATATAAAAGTATATGGTTATGAAAAAGACAAAATATATCGCTCCAGATTTTACCTTCACGGAGTATATTGAAGAGGAACTGATTTGCGCTTCTATTACAGATGTAGGAGGCAATGCAGGTATTGAAAAGGGTAATGGTGAAACCCCAACCGAAGCTGATTCTCGTGCCTTCAAACCTTGGGAAGACGAAGACGAATGGTAAATCTCTCTGTATAGAGTTTATAGTATAATAGTTCAGGGCCTGCCTCCATGATGAGTGCAGACCCTGAATTCTGTTGAATAGCCTTGTTCGTAGAGAGATTTTTATGGTGTGTACATACAAAAATGGGGCCTTTTTTTGTATAGTTCATAATTTCTTTCTACCTTTGCAGCCGTTTGATTCTTAACCATAAGTTCATGATTATCAGAAAGTCAATAATGAAACTAGGTGTAAAATTACTAATCGGTGTGATCATCTGTGCTGTTGCCAGTGCTTGTATGTCGAAATTTGATAAGGGTGGCAGCGCCTATGTGGTGCGTCCGTATATCAAGGATGGCTACTATACAGATGGTACGCTCTATTTCGAGATAAACAAGACTGAGGCCATCCTGATTGGTACGGCAGAGAATGTACGTGAGGTTGTGGTACCTGATGCTGTGGGTATCAACGAGGTGGACTATCCCCTGACGAAGATTCAGAACCTGGGTGTCTTTGATAAAGAGGAATACGAGTCGACAAAACGTCCTAGTGGTAATGATGCCTTGACTTCGCTGGTCATCGGCGGCAATGTGAAATCGTGGGGCGAGACGGTGTTTTTCGTTGACTATTATGAGAACTATAGTGATGGCGTGGACCTGGCTCGTCGCTTCCCTCGTCTGGAGAGTATCTATGTGAAGGCTGGTAATCCCGTCTATGACTCACGCAACAACTGTAACGCTATCATCAAGTCGGAAGATGCAGAGCTATATCTGGGTGGTAAGAATACGGTGGTGCCCGAGGGTGTAGAGAGAATTGGTGCTTCTGCCTTTCGTGATTGTGAGGGCTTGAAGCAGATATCTTTCCCCAAGACGCTGGATGTCATCGAGGCGTATGCTTTCGCTGGCAGTCATTTGAAGACGCTGGAACTGCCTACTGATCTCGTCTTCATTGGTAAAGAGGCCTTCTATGGTTGCGACTCATTGCTCACTATCTCCTTCCGATGCGATGGTGTTAGTGTAGACCAGAGCGCATTCAAGAAATGTGGCTCGCTGAAAGAGCCGGATAGTGAGGTAAGGTGCTATACGTCCAATATCTCTGTGCAGTCGCCAACGAAGGTGTTTGACGAGGGCTACAACTGTCTGGTAGTTCCCAATGGAAAACGCTCTTCGTTCAGTGGCTGGGAGAAATGCTTCCTGACGATAAAGGAAATGGAGTAATTTTACGGCTCACTAGTAAAAACCTGTGTTTTATTTGCAGATTGTTATAGAAAAAAACAGCAAATACACTTTTTGATGTTTGTAGCTCTTGCAGAGCTCTTGTGCTAAGTGGTATGCCTTTGTCTTTAAGAGCAAGCTCTTACGCCAAACCCATACCACTTATCACATAACTTCATTATTACAAACACCAAAAAGCAAAAACACCGGCTTTTCAAGCCTAAAAAACCGCTCAAAAAAGTTAAACATGTAATTATCATTAATTAAACCATTAATTCTCATTAATTGCTTCGCAGAATAATTATATCATTCCATTTGCCACGCACAACAAAAATAATTGATGAATTATTAACGTTCCAATTTTACTCGCTATTTTGTTTTTTTCTATCACCCTCACCAAGAAACGATCGAAACGCCGATGTACAAAGGGATTGAGGCTTGTTGAGGATGCTCGTCACCCTACACCGACCCTACACTCACCCTACACTGACTTTTGTAGATAGAGGGAGATAGATGAAGATAGAAAGAGATAAACGACAATAGTTTTGCTGCAATCGGCAGGATGATTAATGCAAAATGTCCGTACGTAGGGCACGGACTCTGAGTCCGCAGGCGTCGGACTACGAGTCCGCTAACGACGTATTATCAGATACCCAAATAATTCACGGAGACAAATAAAGCACAAATTCAGGCTAAATCAGTAATGAGGGTGTGGTGAGGGTGAGTGTAGGGTGAGTGTAGGGTGAAAGGCACCCTCAACCTTTCAGAATGCCCATAAACACAGGTGTTTTAGAAGAATTTGGTGAGGGTTGCTCAAAAAATACGTGTTGAAGGTTTTTCTGTAAAAGCATAAATTTTTTTACAATATTTAAATCAACCAATAAGTATCTGAAAGATTTAAATGTTAAAATTTGATTTTTTTGTTCTGAATAAGAATTTTTTTGTTAATTTTGCCGTCTAAAGCCTATGATGATCTATACTACGTGTGTATAGTGTGTTTAATTCATTATTGCTACTAATTTAATAAATATAAGAGTTATGAAAAAACAGTATTACCTTTTGGCTGTACTCTTTCTTTTCTCGGCTATAGTCGTGGCAGGAGTGCAAAATCTAAAATTTGATGTAGAAGAATCTACAGAATCTGGTGTTCTATCTAACTTCGTTTTTTACAACATGATTGAAAATGGCGATCTCGAAGGTCAACAAAACGAAGATTGGTCATACTTTATGTGCCATGAATGGCGTGAGGACGGAAGTGAAAGTTACAGAGGTCCTGCTACGATTGTAGCTGATCCCACCGATAACAATAACCATTGTATTAAGGTCACTTCGCGTGATAATCCAACCGAAAATAATTGGGATAGCCAGTTCTTTATCTATTTAAAAGAAGGTATAAGTTCTGGAAATAGAATGAGAGTAAGCATGCGCGTGAGAGCTGATAAGGAAGCTACGGTTTCTACGCAAGTTCATGCAGAACCAGGTGATTATATCCATTATGAAATATGTGGTAATATTGATTTTACAGAGCAATGGCAGACATTCACATGGGAAGGAACAATTACCGAAGAGCAATCAAGAGAGGACAAATTATTCCAAACAATTGCTTTTAATCTGTCAGAAATGCAGGAATCTAATACGTATTATTTCGATGATATTTTAGTAGAAGTCTTGAATATGCAGACTGCAGATGTCTCTGATGGTGTTTATTATCTCTATAATGTTGCTACAAAGAAATACTTAGCTGCTGGCAGCACTTGGGGGACACATGCTATTGTCAACGATGTAGGATTAGATTTGACTTTTTCAAAAACAGATGAAAAATATACGATAGACACTCAAATTTTGAATGAAGATGATAGTCACTATCTGAATAACGAGTGGCTTGATATGGAAATAGCAGACTGGACGATTAATGATATAGGCGACGGTATGGTGTTACTGGGCATGGGACAGAAGTTCCTGACAGCAGCAGAAGATAATATCGTGAATATGACAGAAGATTTTTCTGATGCGTCTGTTTGGAAGCTCGTAACGCTAGAAGAGCGAGTGGCAGAGTTGAAAACGGCTACCCTGAGTCATGGTATTAATGCAACATTCTTAATTCAGGGTTCCAGTTTCGGACGTAATGACCTGCGCAATGATTATTGGTCTATTAGTGAAGATTGTTCCAATAGCACCATCTCTGGTGGTAACAACATGAATAATGTCGCAGAGTTTTATCACACCACAGCAACCATTTCACAAGTATTGACCAATGCTCCAGCAGGAAACTATCAGATGGTTGCACAGGGCTTCTATCGTCAGGATGGTAATGACAACCGTCTACCCTACTTCTTCGCAAATAGTGAAACGCAGGAATTCCTAATAAAGGCAGGCGACGAAAACAGTATGAGTGATGCCTCAGAATCATTTACCAACGGCTTGTACGCCATTGACCCCATCTTTGTAACAGTGGCAACCGACGGTGACCTGACCATTGGTGTAAAAAATGAATACAATACTAGAGTTTGGGGTATCTTCGACAACTTCCAACTGATTTATTATGGGGCAGAAGGTGACGTTAGTGAGTTGAAGCCCGTCAATGTGGACATGACAGATAAACTTGTGAACCCCGACTTTGAATTGGGTGTGCAGGGATGGTCCAAGATAGCAGTAGAAGGTGGTAATGTAGATATTGGTGGAGCAAGCGATAATCAGTGCTATGAGGGTTTTAACAACGAGGATTTTGACATCTACCAAACCATAGACAATATGCCTAAAGGCATTTATGAATTATCTGTGCAGGGCTTCTTCCGTTATCTTACAACGGATGATGCTTATAGAGCCTATTACGATGGCAATGTCAATAATTCGGCCTACTTCTATATGAACGACAATATCGCTCCATTTACGAATATGTTTGACGAGCCGGTCTATGATAGTTACTTCTATCAGTCTGTAGATGGCGGCTCTTACTATTATGAAAGCAATTACACAGGTGCATACTTCCCCAATAATATGCAGGCCGCAGCAAAGGCATTCTCTTCAGGCATGTATCAGAATACAGCTTATGGCGCTGTGTTCAATGAGGGCGAAGCCATGCGTATCGGTGTTAAGGGCAATACGAGTGCAGGCAACAAGTCATGGGCTATCTGGGATAACTTCAAGTTGACCTATTGGGGCAAGGCTCCTGTCATGGTGGCGAAAGCTCTCACAAAGGCCATTGACGAAGCCAATAAAGTGTTGAACACTCAAATGCTGACAAGCAAAGGAACTAATCAGCTGCAGCAAGCCATCAGCACTGCTGCTACTGCCTTGAATGAGAACAATGGTGATACGATGTTCGCTGCTTTGGAGAATCTCTATAAAACTACTTCCAATACATTGAACAGGGAGGTGCTTGAACAGGAGGTCATCACCTTCAATTCTTCCGACAATGGTGTGCAAGTTTCAACTATCCAAGGAAATTACGCTACACTCACATTTAGCCAAGCAAATGGTTCAAATGTTCCTAAAAATTATAGCGGTTATATACGTATGTATGCCAACAACACACTTAATATCGCATCAGAAAAAGATATACTTGATATATCATTTAATCCTTATAGTAGCAGTTATGATGTATATGGTACCGCTGATAATGGAACCCTTGAAAATAACCATTGGTATGGCAATGGAAACAACATTACTTTGAGTAATAATAGCGGTTCACAATGGCGTTTCAATAAGGTAATTATTACCTATGACAACCCGTCTGATAGTGAAATCTTCGAACGTTTACAGAATCAGTTGGAGGAGTCGGAAGCTGTTTTGGCTAATTTGTCTTATGCGAATGTTCCAGGAAATGAATATGTGTCACACTTAGTATCTCTGGGACGTGATATTGAATTGAATGAAGGTTTTGATGGGGCATATGTGAAAAGACTAATTAAGGAATTACAGCAACAGACGGAATGGTTGACCATGGTAGACAGCCATTATAAGTTGATTACCAGTCGCATTGCTGCACTGTCAGAATTGGCAGCAAACAATAAGTTTGTAGATCCAGAAATACTGGCAGAGGCAACGGCCTATGGTGAAGATTTGACAGCTGGTCTTGTTGAGGGTAAGTATTCTTGGGATGATTTTGAAGAGATCTATAATCGTCTGAATGAGTATGCGAATATATTCCAACAGATTTATTTGGTTCTTCACATTGAAGAACCTGGCTCATTGGGTGATAGTATCTTAGCTTATGTCGAGAACTTCTCTGATGTTATTGGTCTGCGTGTCAGTGGTAATTTGAATAGTGACGATATGTACAATTTGAAGAACCGTATAACCAACTTGAAGTATTTAAATTTGGCTGAAACAAGCTTGTATTATATAGCTGATGAGCAGTTCCGTAATCACACGGCCTTGCGGAATATTGTACTACCAAAGAACCTGAATTACATTTACGATTATGCGTTCTATGGTTGCACCAACTTGGAAGATATTACTTTCCCAGTTTCATTAAAGACTATAGGCGATTATGCCTTCTATAACTGTTCTTTGCAGCATGTTGTTATTCCTGAAGGAGTAACTGAAATTGGAAATTATGCTTTTAGTTCTAATAGCGGGTATGATTACATCTATGATGAAAACGGATACCATATGTACGACGAAAACGGGAACTATCTGATCAAATATTATTGCAAGCTCAATAGTGTTAGTTTGCCTAACACACTTCGTTCTATTGGTACTTATGCTTTCTCTTATCAGCGTTATTTGAATACCGTTACAATTGCTGATGGTCTGACAAATATACCAGATTATGCTTTCTATTATTGCACAGGATTGACAAATCTGCGGTTACCTTCTACATTGCAGTCAATAGGCTCTAATGCCTTCTACAGTTGTTCTTCACTTAAAAAGGTTGAGTTGCCGGATGCTGTGACAACTATCAATAGTTATGCGTTTAATTATTGTAGTAATCTTGAAGAGGTTGTTTTGCCAAGCATGTTGAAAGCTATTAACTATCCATTCCAAAATTGCAACAAACTGACTCGCATGACTTGTAAGAGCATTGTTCCACCATATGCTAATAGCAATATCATGGGTGGAAATGAAAGGCAGTGTACGCTGACTGTGCCCAACCTTTCGGTTAACGTCTATAAGCAAACCTCGTACTGGGATCAGTTCAATATCGTTGGCGTGGACATATTGCCAGAAACCATCATAATTTCTGACACCTATAAGATGAACTGGCCTGAATTAATAAGTGCCAGCTATAAGCCAAATATTATTATCAATGATTGGAATCTCCAACGCTTTGGCAGTCTCATTGTGAATGGCAACTCTACGCTTTCAGTAGGACAACTTACCATCAAGTATGATCCGAATACAGCACGAAACAATAGTTACTATGAGAATGGCAATTATACTCACAACCGTTTTGCTTACGCTTCGCTGATTAACAACGCAAATATGCGTGCCGATAACATCACAACTGAATTCTGGATGAAAGCCAACACTTGGGAGTTCTTAACAATACCCTATGACGTGAAGGTAAGTGATATTCGCGAGAACTTCGCAGGGACTCCATTAGTCATCCGTAAGTACGATGGTGAGAAGCGTGCCGCTGGGCTGACCAATGAGACATGGGTGGACATGACTGCCGATAGCATCCTGCAGGCTGGTCAGGGCTATATCTGGCGTAGCGCATCGACTGACGCCAATCGCAACTATACAGGCTTCTATCTTGATGCCTTGCAGACGGTGAATAAGAACAATATTTTCATCAACGACAATGTGGAGGTACCACTCAACTATTATGAGAGTGAATTTGTTCATAACCGCTCTTGGAACCTCATAGGTAACCCCTATCCCTGCTACTATGACATCCGTGCCATGCAGACTTCAGCACCTATCACAATCTGGGACACCTATCAGAACAACTATCGTGCCTTCTCGCCACAGGATGATGCCTATATCCTGAATCCTGGTCAGGCTTTCTTCGTGCAACGTCCAGTGGATGAAGAGAGCATCACCTTCCTGAAAGAGGGACGCCAGTCTAACCTTACGGTGCGTGACGTCGAATACAACAACGGTGCGCGTGCAATGGCACCTCGTGCGCCGCGCAGTGTGTTCAACGTTATACTCTCCAACGGTGAGCAGTCAGACCGTACCCGTTTCGTCATCAACGCTAATGCGATGACGACCTACGAGCAGGGACGTGACGCATCGAAGTTTGCAAGTCTAGAACATGTGTCACAACTTTATACCATTGAGGACGGCCTGCGGTTTGCCATCAACGAGCGTCCGTATACCAACGGTATTGTGATACTCGGCATGCAGATTGTGGAAGAGGGTACTTATACCCTGAAGCTCGACACCAAGGTTGACAACGAAGTATGGCTCATCGATGGCCTCACTGGTAAGGAGGTCCTCCTCAGCGGTAATGAAAATGGCTACACCTTCAGCAGCAAGGCAGGCACCTTCGACAATCGCTTTGTTATTCGTTTAGGCAATGGAGATGTAACAGGTATTAAAACTAAAGGCATTTCAGAAGGAACGAGTAAAATCTATAATTTGAACGGAATTCGTGTTGAGCAACCCACAAAGGGCCTCTATATCAATAATGGCAAAAAGGTTGTGGTGAAATAACCACGGCCTTTGCCCATTTTTGTGAATTCAATTATCATGAATTTGAAAACTCATGAATTATGAATAGACTATTTAGATTTATTTACCTATGCCTTGGCTTGCTTGTGCTCTTTGCACAAACCGGCTTGGCGACGGATACCAAAGAGGCATCTTATTTGCTGCAATCAGGAGAGTCGCACTCAGCTGGTGATATGGTCACCGTGACGGGTGACGATGGCAATGTTATAGCTATGCTGACCTTTGGCTTCGCAGGAGAAGCAGATTTCAGTGCTTCTAAGAGTAATTATTCCATTGATGGTTTCATGGCCTATACATCAGGAAATGGTGTCAATGGTGGAATTGACAGAGGAACCACCTATATTATTGTACCTTCCTACGATGGCGTGGTGACAGTTGGTGTCATGCTAAATGCTAACAAGGCTTTCTATGTGTTGGAAGACGATGTTGTCATGGACAGCTATAACGGTATCATGAACGATGTCAAATATACGGGTACTTATTCCTTCAATGTGAAGGCTGGAAGTACCTATAAGGTATATGGCAAAGGTACAAAATTAGGATTTTTTGGTTTTACATTAGTCTACTTGACTGAAGGAGGCATTTCGTTCAATGCTTATAAGCTGACCACTGGCGTGCAACCATCCATTGCGGGTTCTGTGAATCCCAGTGGCTCTCAGATGCTTGTGCAGGGAGCTACGGTGAAATGCAGCACAAGTCGTAATAATAGCGATTATGCTTTCCAATATTGGTGTGTGGGCGACAGCATCGTTTCTTCAAATAGCAGTTTCACGTTCACCATGCCTGCTCGTGACTGTACGCTGACGGCTGTCTATAAGTACGACCCGACAAATCCTGCGAACCCCGATTCGCCAGACCAGACGAAGAAACATACTCTTACACTTAACACAAAGCCTCAGGGAGCAGGTTCCTTCAACCGCAATAGCGGTGAGCAGTACGCTGAGGGACAGAGCGTGTCACTGCGGGCTTACAATAATACGGACTTTGTGTTTAGCCACTGGACGGAAGACGGTAAGCAGATATCCAACAGTAGTAGCTTCAACTATACGATGCCCGACCATGATGCAACGCTGACAGCTGTTTACAACTATCTCCCTGGTAATCCTGCCAACCCCGACACGGCACTGGTGTACTATACCGTGTCGCTCGACACGAAGCCTGCCAATGCAGGTTACTTTAGCTGGGACAACAATATCCAGCGGGTGGCAGGCAGTTCGGGCTATATCTATGCCTACAACAACACCGACTATGTTTTCCGCGAGTGGCAGCAGGACGGCAAGGTCGTAGGAAGAAACTACCGCTACGACTTCACTATGCCTGCTAAGAACATGAAGCTTGTAGCCGTCTATGACTTTGCGCCAAGTAACCCTGAAAACCCTGGTAAGAACTATTGGAACGCTGAGACGGGAGAGGTTATCGTTGATGACTTCACACCTGGAAACCTGAGCAATGAGGTTTATTACACTACTAATGGCAATTATGACGCTGTGCAGATGATGACCATTGCTGGTCCCATTAATCAGTATGACTGGGGTGTGGTGAACAACTACAAGAACTGCACCCTGCTCGACTTGAGCCGTACCTACGGCATGACCTACGTGCCCAGTTACAATTTCAGCGGCAACAATGTCCTTTCTTCTGTCGTATTGCCCGCAGGGATTGAGACGATAGACTATTATGCCTTCCGTAACTGTTCGTCGCTGAGTAGCATCAGCATCCTTGCCGCCACGCCACCCACCATTGGCTACCGTGCCTTCGAGGGTATTGCAGACAGTATCGTCTATGTGCCTGCCGATGCTATTTCGCTCTATCAGGAGGCCGACGGATGGAAGGACTTTACCATACTGCCATTGGCCAAGGAGGTGAGTTCATTGGAGGTGAACCTGCCCGAAGGAACAGATGCCAATGTGTATAAGGATATGTTCATTGAACTCGTCAATGCCAAGAGTGGACAGAAGTTGCGCTATGTCATCACCAACCGCTTGACCTACACCTTCAACAGCCTCGTTCATCGCACATCCTACAATGTTTATCTACGCAACAGGCAGGGCAACGTATTGGGACAGTTGGACGGCATTGACATTGTTGACAAGGATGTCAGCGTCACCTTCTCCTCACTGATGGTGCCGCGCGACCTTACATTGCAGGTGCTCACACCTGCGGGCGATGAAGTGACAGCTCAGACTACAATAACTTGGATGGATGAGAAAGGCACCTATCTGGCTAAGGGCAATGTGTTGACTAGTCAGCTGGAGGGTAACAAGGTCAAGTTCCGTATCAACCTCCCGCAATCGCTCGGCATGCAATACCAGCTTCCGGCTGACTCGCTCTATGAGGTGTTGGCAGAGAACAACATCAGTATAACGCTAAAAGCCATCCCGCTGACGACGATTGCAGGTAAGGTGACTGATATCAAGACGGGACAGCCGCTCAGCGGTGCTACTGTAGCCGTCAGCCAGATGCTCAACGGACTCTATTCAAAGTCGTTTACTACCAAGACTGACAACAAGGGCCAGTGGAGTCTCCAGGTATTTGAGGCTAAGACTGATGTCACTGCATCAATGACTGACTATGTGAGTAAGACGCAGTCGTTCGAAACGTTGGTGGCAGAGGTGCCTGATTTCCAGTTGAAGGACATCAACGGTACCACTATAGCCATCAACCTGACATATCAACCTACGGGAGGCGAGCTACAGGAATATTATAGCGACTATGCCAATGTGGCCTATACCGTATATAACGAAACAGCAGGGAAGAACGTGACCGAACTGAATGTACAGTACCCGCAGATAGTGCTCATGGAGCAGCTGCCAGCAGGCACCGTGCTTCGTGTCACCGCCACGAGCAAGAACCAGAAGTTTGTGCCTGTCACGGCTACGGCTACCGTTGATGATCTTGACCGCGCTAGCGTCACTCTGCCTATTGTGCAGTTAGGAGGCATCACCGCGTCCTTCAGTCAGACTGATAATCCGGCTGTCGTGGGTATTCTCTACGATGGCAACGGTCGTCTGTTGAAGAAGTACGAATATGCTTCGGCCACGCTCAATATCAACGAACTGCAAGACGGACAGTACACACTTGTCACCATGTCCTCTACACAACTCTTCAGCACAGTGGGTTCGCTGTCGCAGTTTGCTGAGGCTGGTCTGCGCGAGGGTGTGGACTACGTAAAGAACAGCGTCACCGTACGTAGCGGTGAGATGGCGGCTATTGATAACCCGCTCATCCCGTTCCTTGACGAGACGAAACTCTACTACACAGGCGATGGTACCAGTATCTCGGTGAACAAGTCGCAGATTACCACGGGTAACTACCTCACCATCACTGGTCATTTGGACTTTAAGTCGTCATACGCTGATCAGGTGAGCGATGTGAAGCTTATCGTTGACCTACCAGAGGAGTGTGCCTTTGTTGACAACAGCGTAATGCGTGGCGCTCAGACGGCTACCTACACCTATGCTGATAATCAGGTTGTGGTACCCCTTGACTACTATGGTGAGCGCGTTCGCTTCTGTTTCATTCCAACCGCTGGCGGCGACTTCACTGCTACTGGCTCCGTGCAGTTCACACTTAATGGCAAAACCATCACCCAGCCCATCGGTAAAACCAACTTTACTGTGAAGGATCTGGAAATTAGCTTACCTTCTATAGTGGCCAAAACCACTGTGCCTATTAGTGGTACGGCTGTTGGAAAGAGTACTATTGATATTTATGACAATGGTACACTCTTGGGTCAGACAAAGGCTTTGGCAAATGGCGCATGGGCAACGACAGTGGAATTGGTCAATCCTTACAATCTGTCAATGCACAGCATCTATGCCAAGATTACAACTAAGGATGGTGTAGAGATGCAGTCGGAGACGAAGGAACTTACGTATGACATGAACGCCATACAGATTCAGAAGGTAACAATGTATCATTACAATCCTGAAATGCACACAACCTTTGAGTCTGTTTTCGATTTCCAAAATCCTCATACTACGTCAAACCAATGGACGGTGTACTATCCTAACAAGAAGTTCACCTATACTGTTGAGTTCACCAACAACTCGCCTGAGATGGTTTCGAATGTCATCCTGTATGTTCATGCCGCAGACGGTCAGATTGTCCCCCTCTATCCCACTTACGATGAGAAAAAGGACATCTGGGTGGCTGACATAGACATGGGTAACCGTAGCGACGGTTACTATCCAATAAATGTCAGCGTGGACTATAAAGTGGTTAGCGAACCAGTCCTTGATGCAGAAATGCTTAATGAAGAGTTTAATTCTTTCTCAAAAGGACAAGAGGCTTTAACGGAATACATAAGCGACTTTGACGAGTTGTATTCCAATTGGGAGCAGGCTGTAGCAGAAGGAAATGATGAAATTGCTTCAGAATTATTACAGGAAATAATAGCTCTTGTAGGATATGCGGATACTGATGTGAATGCAGAAAGGCTGGATGAAGCCACATTGGAGAATCTCATGGCAGAAACAAAGCTATATGAAGATTCTTTGGCTAATATTTATGAAAACATTCTTGCGGCAGATATCTGCAATTCCGATATTGTTAATGAATACATGGAGGGAGTTACTATTCTATCAACCAATGGGCTAACTCCAGAGCAGCTATTGACTGAAGGTTACGAACAAGTAGTAAAAACAGACGGTACTTGTTACTATATGCTTTTTGATGAGGCTGGTTGGCATTTTGTAGATTTTGGTACAAATCTTTATATTGTTGCCAGTTCTAATAATTCAATACTATCGCGTGCTTTCCGAGCTAATGGTGAGACTGACTGGGCTGGAAGAATAAGAAAGTTAGGTGAGGATCTTAACAAGGTTGTTTCAGCAATTCAGGGATTACTTGATGGCGTAGTTGAAAGGCTTTATAAGCTAAACGAACAAAACGGTATGTTGCTTGAAGAGGCTCAGAAAAAATATGCAACAAGATATATTGATGGTCTTAGCAGCAGCGAGATTAAGAGCCTTGAAAAAGATATGGCAAAATATGCCAAGGCAATAAAAAAGAATGATGGTATTGCTGAATGGATTGAGAAAAATCTCAAGCAATACATGAGCGGTGCAACAAAAACTAGCAAGATTGCAGGTAAAGCATTCGCTTTGTTTAGCCTTGGAATGGATGCAGTAGAAGGCATACAAAAAGTTTCACAAATGACATACCTGCGTGATTTAATTGAAGCCCCTTGTGAAGATGCAGAATCTGCTGCTATAAAATTACGTAACGACGTAAACGGATGGGTTAATATCACTGGTGGTTATTATGTTGCAAAACTTATCTCTGATATTGCAGAGGTAGGTGGTATTAGTGGTGGTATTGCTGGACTTATCCCTTCTGGAGGAACATCCTCAACAGCTATTCTTGCAGCTATTGCTGTTATAGTAGCGAATATTGCGGCTGAAGCTATTTTCAACAATCGTTATGAGAATGCTTATAATAAGTTTGAAACTAGATATGCTGATCTTTATAAACTATGTAATAAGAAGCCATGTGACGGAAAAACTCCTTGTCCTCCGCCTCCTCCTGGCGGTGACGGCGGTTCTGGTTCTAGTGGCTCCGGTGGTGGTACAGGTTCTGGAAGTTCTAATGACGGTGTGAAGATTGACCCCTCTGGTTACGTTTACGAGGGTGTCGCATCCAACCGTCTGCAGGGCGTGACGGCTACTGCTTACTACAAGGAGACCGTTGAGGATATGTATGGCGACCTGCATGAAAATGTCGTTCTTTGGGATGCTGAAGAATATGCTCAGGAGAATCCGTTGTTTACTGATGAATACGGTATGTATCAGTGGGATGTGCCGCAGGGCCTGTGGCAGGTGAAGTTCGAGAAGGAAGGCTATCAGACTACTTATTCAGAGTGGTTGCCTGTGCCTCCTCCACAGTTGGAGGTGAACATCGCGATGACTCAGATGGTGCAACCCTCTGTACAGAAGGCAAGTGCCTATGACGAAGGCGTTGAGATGGAATTTGACAAGTTTATGGATCCTGAGACGCTCAATGGTGATAACATTAAAGTGACGAAGAATGGTAATGTAATAGAAGGTACTATTGAATTGCTGAATGAGGAAGTGGCTTATGAAGGACAGGCACAGACTTATGCCTCTAAGGTACGCTTCAACGTTCCAGAAGGCGAGGAGTT
>JAEEGL010370383.1_pt1 | contig 18645 bp, 18 predicted proteins | sample 9134231 | NCBI WGS metagenome assembly JAEEGL01 (sample SAMN16246548, study PRJNA631951) | gut metagenome | biome: gut microbiome; feature: rumen; material: fiber-attached | host: Bos | place: Iran: Karaj | collected 2018-10 | reverse complement strand
TTTACGCTGACTGCATTGACACTCATACCATCTTCTAGCAAATGCATGTAATGAAGATAGTTGAGACGATGATTCTTTCTTCTCTTTTTAAACATAATACACCCCAAAAGTTTTTTGTCTAACTTTTGGGGTGCACTTCAGAACACCTGGGATTATCAGTTGTTGTTACTGCCCTAAGATGATATTAACCAATTCAACCACATCACTGATGTCCACATTTCCATCGCCATTCACGTCTGCACCCTTAGGAACAAAAATGACCATCATGTGGGAGTTCTCTCGGATGTTTGCTATCAAATGGTTTTCTTTCACAGACTTTGTGATATCGAGACCATCAAGAAGCACCTGCCCCAGCTCACAATTCTCATAAGGAGCAAAAGAGAAATGGTTTTCTATGCCTTCAAAGATACTAACCTCAGCCATCTCGTTCGTGAAGTTAATTTCTCTATTGATAACAACTCTACCCTTATCATTACATGCCATAGCCAGTGGAATTCTCTCGTAAAATTCCTCTATCTTCGTCAAGCTGCTCCAATCCGCAGTCTTGGAGTATGTTTCAGCCAGTCCATGAGGAACATACAGTGTGGCTTTTGAACAACCATAAAATGCCTTCATGCCGGTTTCAAACACATCCTTGATATACGACGTAATAGAAGTCAGTCCACTGCAGCCATTGAAAGCATAACCGTCAATGCTGGTGACACTACTTGGAATCGTGAGGGTAGTCATACTGGAACAACCACTAAAGGCAAAATTCTCGATGGTGGTCAGAGTATTAGGAAATGTCACTGATGTCAATTTACGACAGCTCTGAAATGCAGCACTTTCGATGGTTGTCACAGAATTACCCATCACCAAAGTCGTTAACTTGAAGCACTGGTCGAAAGAGTGTCTTCCGATAGTTTTGAAGGAATTACCCAATGTAACTATTGTCAAATTTGGACAATGACCAAATGAATAGAGTCCTGTGCTTTCAACTGAATCCGGAATCTTTATTTCAGTCAACCCCTTGCAACCTGAGAATGCACCATCTTCGATGATTTTGACCGTGTTGGGAATCACAGTGTTTTTGCATCCCTTTACCAACATGCTGGTATTCGTCTCAATGAGGGCATTACAGTTGTTGATGGAATTGTAAAAAGGATTTCCGTCTTCCACAACAATGCTTTCAAGCGCAGTACAACCCTCTAATGCTCTGTGGTGGATTGTTGCAACACTTTTAGGAATTGTCAGATTCTTCAAACCTGTGCAACTTTGGAATGCCAAATAACCAATAGATGTTACGGATTCTGGTATTTTTATCGAAGTCAGACCCGTACAACTTGCCAATGCATTGTCTCGGATTTCCGTCACGGTACTCGGAATGGTGATGGAAGTCAAACTGCTGCAGTATTCCAGCAAGGAAGCATTCAAAATTGTAATAGTATTCGGTAATGTCAATGACGTCAAACTTGTGCATCCGCAAAACACATAGCTTTCGAGAGACGTTACAGAATTGGGAATCGAGATGGAGGTAAGGCCTTGACACCAAAAAAATGCAAAGTTAGAAATTTTTGTGACTGAATTCGGAATTTTAACAGAAGTCACTTTTTGGCAACTGGCCATGGCATCAGAACCGATACTTACCACTTGATACCCATTGGCAGTGGAAGGAATCTTGATGTCACCTTCATAGTCGTCGTACATGTAATCTTTTCCATAGCCAGGTTGATCTTCCTTCCTTGTCACTTCACATGTCATGTCTCTTGGACTAACGATTTTGTAGTAAATCGTCACGCCATCCTCATTTTCTTCACTGAAATCGTAGGCGGAAATGCTTTGTGTCACAAAGCTGGCAGCAATCAAAAGAATGCTTGATAGTAAATACTTTTTCATAATAATCTGTTTTTTGGTTAATGCTGATGAATCAAGACAAATACTTCGTCCATCTGCAAATATACGAAATAAAATAAACCAACAAAAACCAACAAGAATAATTGTTTCACCAATACGGAATGATAAAGGGAGCACAATGGGCGATGACCTTCTTTTGTATTCTTCACTTTTCATTGGCTACGACGAGCTCTAAGATCCGTGTAAATTCGAGTTATTCGTGGTAGAGAAATAACTCGGTAATTTTATAAACATTACCTAATTGAAGCGATACACCTCTCTTTTTGAAAATTTAATTCAGATAATTTGCATATAAAAGATGGATTATCTACTTTTGCCCTTGTCTTGGTACATCACAAAATTTATTGACATTACCATTATCAACAAACAATTATGCTCAACGTTGACTTAATCGAAAGCTTATACAATTCTCTTCCAAGTAGCCGGCAAAAGGCCTTGCTTTCTATGCTTTTCAACAGAAGCGACCAGACAATGGAATATTTCAGGAAAAGAAAAGACATCAGTTTTTCCAAGCTTGAGATACTTGCAGACTTCTTCCATAAGCCTCTTGAATATTTCAGACAAGACAGTAGCTTTATTGCTGACGACAGTAATTATGGTAACAATTGTGTCGGAAACATATACATCAACTCCGACACCGACCTCATGGCTGAAAACGAGATGCTCAGAAACAAAGTCAACTCACTGGAAACTGCCATAGACGAGAAAGACAAAGCCATAAAGGAGCTGGACGAAATTTATTCCGAGAAAAAGCTGGAACTCATTGATCTTAAGGCCCAATTAAAGATGATGGGTCAAGGATAAATAGTTAATGTAATCCAATTCCAGGTAGCTAAGCTCAGCGAGATTGATTCGCTGTTGGAATATGGGGCTTGGAGTTTTTGTTTTTGGTGGGGATAAGAAATGATGGCGGATTGACATGCCTCACAGCTCATCAATATTTTCGGACCATAGAATACAAAAAAGCCCCTGGATAGCAAATGTATTCAGGGGGGTCATTTTTATTTCGCCATAAGGGGGTCAAATGCAATCGGCTTTTCCAAGGAGTACTTCTATTGTTTACTTTTTATTCTAGTTTCTCAAGTTAACAAAATATAACGTAATTTCCTAAAACAAAAGAGTATAGAAGCTTGCCTATGTGGCAAAATCTTTGTAATATGTAATAACCACAAAACAAATTACAAACACCCCTATTGTTGATGCAAATATATTGATTGGTATTGGATGGGTAAAAGACAAAAAAATCTATTTTCAAGAAGTATTTTGATTCAAAAAAAACGTTATTCTTCGATATTTTAACTTATTAAAAAAATAAATAAAACCATCTTGAAAAGTTAAAGTTTTCTCAAAACCGCTTAGGATAGTTAAATTGGGCTATTCTGCGGAGACCAAATTCGTATAATATAATATATCAATCATTTTTATAAAGGAAAAGTTATGAGCAAAAACAAATCAACAAAGCGCAAGCAGCAGCTTCAAGAGAGATCAATCAACGAGTCATTCAAGTTTCAAGTATTATGGGAACGTAATCGAAAGGCTCCAGAGGTTCCCGATGATAACCTTCTCCTTATGGCAGAAATGGAATCCGTTTGTTCCCTTGGACTGGCGAAAGATTTCCTAACACTTCGGGACATTGTTGTAGGGGTGGCTAAAGATAAAGGCATCGAACCTGTGTCTGAAAGGTGTAGTTTGAAAGGATCCTTCATTTCGTACCTTCTTGGAATCACTTCTCGGAATCCTGCCGAGCAAGAAAGTCTTGACTTGTCTCTTGCGGATAAGGAAAACATTTCACTCCCATTTCAAGTAGAGGTTTACTATGACAATGATGTAAGAAATGAGGTTGTAAGCTGGGTGAAAGAACGATACGAAGGTGTGACCACTCGCCTAGGACAACCAATTTTGAAACTTGAAAAAATGGTAGTTCACTTCAGAAGAGTGGTAAAAAAAAATATAATCAACAAAAAAGCCTCCTAAGTGAGGCTTTATAAAAATAATATTTTAATTTTGCATCAATTTATTAACTTTAAATAATAATGAACTATGGCAGAAATGGGATATGGCTACGGCAGCGAGTTTCAACTTATGAGATTTCTTGGAAGGCACAGAATTTCTTTAGAAAAAACAATTAGAGAAAAAATAAGAGTTAGTTCTAAAGAGCCGTTTCATTGGTTGGATTTTGAATTTAGTTATAATGAAAAACCATTGTTGCGTGACAGTGAAATAAAAGGCCTTTCTTTTCTACAAAACTTAAAGGAAGTTATAAGTACACAAGACTATAAAAAACTTAAAGATAAATATAATAAGTATAATATTAAGGGTGGAAAACCATGGCAACATTGGGATGCCTTGTTTACTATTGGTAACACCATTTACTTTGTGGAAGCTAAAGCACATGTAGAAGAAATGTATTCATTAAATAAGAATGGTGGTAAGACTCCAGAAAATATACTTAATTTTATGAGAGAACAATTTTCACTTTACAATAAAAAATATGGAACAGATATAGATGTTACTGATGAATGGATGAAAAAATACTATCAGCTGGCTAATAGGTTGGCTATTACAGCTTTTCTTGTTAATAACAATATCTCAGCAAAAACCATTTGTATTTATTTTACCAATGGATATAGCAAAAAAATTTACACTAATGGCGTATTAACAGAATCTGTAGATAAAAACACCTCAGAAGAAGAATTTGGACTAGCAATTGAAGATGAGATGGTAACATTAGGAATAAAAGATAAAGTTAGCCCTATTCTAGCTCCTCCAGTTTTTATTGATGCAAATCCCCAAAAAAGACAAAAAAACAAATAGGCTATATATTAACGTTAGTTAGACAAAAATATAATTGTTGTTTTATCATTTGGTGATTAGGGGTAATTTATCTAACTTTGTCATTGTAAAAAAAATCACAAAAAATGCCTCATTTTCACCTTCGACAAAGTTAATTAAAATTTCTTTATGGTAGATGAATTAAGCTATATTATTTTAAAAACCACAAATAAATAACAATGAAGAAAATTATCCTTTTATCATCAATTATGATGTGCTCATTAACTACATTTGCTCAATACGAAGTAGGTACATTCACTATTCAACCTAAAGTAGGACTCAATATTGCTAATATTACGGACGCTGATGACAATGATCCAAGAATAGGATTAGCAGCAGGGGCTGAATTTGAATATCAAATTACACAATTATTCAGTATGTCACTAGGTGCAATTTATTCTATGCAGGGTATTAAAGCTACTTCAATGGAATCTGGTATTAAAGTTCATTCAACCATGAAAATGGATTACATCAACTTTCCTATTTTAGCCAATATATATATTGCTAAAGGACTGGCTATTAAATTTGGTGTTCAACCAGGATTTAATGTTTTGTCAAAAATTAAAAGTTCTGCACAAGGATATGATGTAAGCGTGAGTCTATCGGAATTAGGTATAGACACAAATTCCTTTGATTTCTCCGTTCCAGTTGGATTATCATACGAATATAAAAATTTTGTGCTTGATGGACGCTATAATATAGGAGTAACCAAAATAGTTGATGGTGATGATTCCAAAAACCGTGTATTCCAAATCACTTTAGGTTATAAATTTAAATTGTAAATTCAATTTCAATCAAAGAGAAAACTCGTTTTTTTTGTGACGAAAGCATTATTTAGGAAATTGAGCGGTGCAGAAGTGCCTCCTGTTCGGGAGTTTTTTTTGTCGTATTCAACTCTTTGCTGCTTATAATATTTTCTCTAACTTTGCCAATGGAAACATCTGACGGAAGAGTGGAAAGGCCTGGAGGTAAGGCTTTTACTCAAAGATGCCCTTAACCTACTCCCCAGAGACAGGAAGAGGACGGATGCCTATACTTCACTTGCCTCGTGAATGGAGGCCAACTTAGGTATAACGCTGAAAATCATATTGCAGAAGACAAAATGAAACAAGTGGCGGACACAATAATGCACTGTCCTTAATAATAGAAACCGCATCAGAGGTAACCCTCTGGTGCGGCCTTTTTTTTCAGTACAAAGAAGGGCATCACGCGCCCCCTGTTTGGCTCTGGAAACGGCCATGCTAATACCTCATTGGAATCTCGCCTGGCTGTGTCAGTTTGTGAACTTCGTTGTTGATATAGTCAGAGAGGTCAGACACGTTACCCTTGTTTGCCCCTAAGTTCAGGAGGTTCAGGATGGAACGTGATGACGACTCGACCACTACCTTACACGCCTGGCTACTTCTGGCAATCACTTTCATCTTCACATTCTCGCTGAATGGTGACAACCACAGACCTCGACGAGCCTCGACGATAAAGAGGTCATCGTTACACTTCACACTTCCGAACTTCGTGCTCTTATCGAACAAACGCTTAATGGCAGTGTAGGTAGTCCGGGCGTTATGTGGGAATTCGAGGGCCGTTGACTGCATATGCCTACATTTTTTCTATCTCTTTTACTCTTTCAGCTGTTATCCCCATGGCAGCAGCAAACTTGTCAAGACGGCGACGCTCTTTTTCTGTCACTTCGCCTTTTTCTGCATACTCATGGAACATATCAAGATACTCCTGTTCGTCCTCGGTCAATTGAGGTTTTGCGAGAGATGCCTCCAGCTCCTTGGCACGCTCTTCGCTTATACCAAGTTTCTGGCGTATGCGGTCAAGCATCTTACGCTCACGAGGCGTAATCTCAGCATCGTCATCCAAGAACTCACGGATATTGTCAAGGTATTCCTGTTCGGCAAGGTTTGTAGTTTCGGAAGTCTCAACATCATCAAAAATAGGAACACCTATTAAACCACACACAATCCTGTTGATGTTTTTTTTGCAAGTTGCTAAAGTTGTTGTTTCGGGATAAATTATTTGTTCCTTTTCATCAGATAAAATATAGTGACTCCAATCAAAGATGTTATCATCGAGTTCTTTCATTTCCAAACAGAATTTATAACTATCAGCGTCCACGGTAATACCGTCTTTTTGCAAGGCACCCAATATCTGGTGCACATTCGGATCAGCCATATTTACAGGAGTAGAAGGTTGTGTATTGGGGCGGCAATACGGAACAATATACTTATTAAAGAAATACAATTCCTTTTCTTTACGTTCATAATTTTCTGGAGTATTAACTATTACCATAACACAAAAACCAACAACTTGCTTGATATTGTTTACAGGTATCCAGATACTAGAATGTTCTTTTCTGTGCTGCCAATTAAAGAAAATGCTTTCCTTTATGGTTGGATAATCTTCAAACAACGCTGTAATTTTATGTAGTGCTCTTTCTGTCTTGGCTTCGTCTATCGTAGAATCATAACTGAGATGGGGTTGGCAGTATTCTTTCCTAAACAAATTTAGAAAATAATGAGCTAACTGGGGATATTCGTCAACGTATGAAGATCGAGAATCTGTTTCTATATCATCTTCGTAGTCATCATCATCGTAGTCATCATCATCATCGTAGTCATCATCCTGACCTGTCCATGTATGTCCACATCTAGGACACGTGAACTCATATTCTGCCTTTGTTACAGCATCTGCCATAGCATCGACTCCGTCATTTATCCCAGTACGCAAAACAGCTGATCCAAGCGTACCCAACACAGCTCCGACTGCTGTACCAACACCGGGCATAATAGCTGTCCCGTAAGCTGCTCCAGCTGCTGCCCCAGCTGTAGTACTTCCCACAGAGATAGTTCCCTTAATTGCGGTTTTTGTTACCTTTTTGGAATAACTCTGAATCCTCTTTCCTTCTACATGATTGCCACAATGAGGGCATACTTGAATTTTACTCATATCTTTAAATTATTTATTGATTATTTCGTTTTTGTTGTTTTTGAAGTCTGTCTTAGCAGCCTTAATAAAATTCTTGATGATTTCTTTGTTTCCAAGTATTTCCTTTACGGCCGAGTCTATTTGAGTAATGTCTATACTGCCACTACCCTTGTTTGCAAGGAGCGTCAGAGCCTTAACATAGATATATCCCGAAGCAAGCGTAACCGCGTATAGCGATGCCGACATCAATGCCGTGCCTGTTACAGTTCCTAATCCCGGTATTGCTTTGATGGCGCTTCCAAGACCTGCCATAGCCATATATGAGGCCAGATTTGTAACGACGCCAGAGCCGACGGTTTTCAGAATATTGTCTCTGATGCTTATCCCGACCTTGCTATTCACACGGCCGTACATCGTCCAAATATTAGCTGCACCAGCGGCCACATCTGCACCTGGAACGGGTATCAAGGCAGACCCGACAGCCAACTTGGAATGTAGTTTTACCACATCTACTATCTCTTGTGGTAATAACTGTTCTGCTGTCTTGTCTAAAACAGTAACGAGAGCTACTGCCGCTTCATACAATTCAATATAAGCACTTTTCATAATAACAGACTTATTTATCCAATCTTATCCACTTTCAGATATACTCCATTCAAGGCTCCCGCTTTCTTAATATCTACGCCGTAGATACGCATGAAAGCATCGGCTACACTCTGACCACCATTCGTATGGACAGGGTCACTGAAAGATTGTGAAACTACGTCAACACTCATACCTGGCTCCAATCGGATGCCGTTAGTGTTGACTCTTGACTTGACTGTAATTCTAAAACGTGGCATTGGATTTTCAGGTCTGTGTCTCTTTCTCCCTGCGAGACGTGTTAGGTGGTGGTTGACTCAAATATACAAAAAAGCGTGGAAGAACTTACATCCGCTCATCCCGCTCATCAGGCCTTCGCATTGCCCTCTACCAAGAATGAGCAATGCAGACCACCACGCCAATATGTAAACTATAACTTCATATAACACAAGATATATAAAGCTATTGAATCTACATAGAGGGTGGCATCTACTATTGCTTATAGTGGTAGAACAGTCAAATTTGCGAAGTTTGATGAGCCACAACAAACGTTAGTAAACGCCATTTATATATATGCCAAGGGATTCACCTTACGGATGGGAATGTACCAAGGCAAGGGCAAAATTAGAAATTTTATCTTTTATTTGCAAATATTCTGGAAATAAAAATAAAAAAAGGGAAGAGATATACACTTTGGCATACCTCCTCCCCATCAATTAATCAGAACCAATTATGAAAGGAGAATCCCATTGCTGAGATACCCTTAGTGTCCTCTAGAGAGGAATATATCAGTCCTGATGATATTAGAAAAACAGACCCTCTTCATCGATTATCAGATCGAGAGCATCGTCCACATCGTTAAGTTTATATTGCTTAATGTATGAATCTACTAGCGATATAGATTTTTTCGCTATCTGTGGGAACGAATATAGATCGGATAACTCATAATAATACCCCCATTGTCTTTTATTCCACTCATTAACATGGTCGTCTTTATAACTCATACGACTTGTAAAATAACAGTTCTTCTTTTTAGAGTAGAGTAGGAAATCAAAGTCCAATAAGTAATCAGTGATCTTTTTTTTAGAAAGTCCCAAATCCATTTTGCATTTTTCCCAGTCCAGATTTCCTAATCTTGCTTCGCAGACCCTTTCGATAGCCCGTAGCAGAACGGCATCTTTAAAGTTGTCATCATCAGCAATAAGCAGCTTAGACTGAGTTTCTAATGCCTCTATTCCCCACTTTCCTTTCATCACTGATACTGCTTCTGCGAGAGTGTCGAATTTTTGGATTCCGAAATATCTCTCGTTTTCAAATTGTTCTTTACTTCTCATATTACATTCTATTATTATTTAATACTAAAATCATAGGTCTATTCCCTCTTCGATGGAAATAATCTCTAAGGCACATTCTATGTCGTCAGGTTTATGGAGGTCATAATAAAACTCCGCTAACTCCATTGCCCGTTTTCCAATCAGGCTAAATGAGTATCGTCCCACTAACTCATAAAAATATCCCCATTGTTATTTATCCCACACGCTAGCACCATCATACTTAAAATCCATGTGACTTACATAGTAACGATTACCTTCTTGAGAGTATAAGAGGAAATTGAAGTCAACCAGATAGTCCGTACTTTTTTCTTCAGATAGTGCGAGATCAATACGGCATTTTTCCTTTGAGATTACTCCTAATAGATATTGAAACGCTCTAGTGATTGCCCGAACAAGAATCACATTCCTGAAGGTCTCGTCATCTGCAATGACTAGCTTAGACTCTGTTTCACATGCCTCTTCGCCCCAAGACCCATGCAAAAATTTGAATACATCTTCGGGATTTTCGTATTTCTGGATTCCTATGCCTCCAGATACAGGTTCTGATTCTGTCTGTAAATTAATTTTTTCTTTATTCATATTAAATTTGTATTTAAAATTAAGTTTCTACATAGTTAAGATTTTGAAGGGATTCGGCCTCCAAAATGACGTTTTCCTGTTAAAATTAATGCATCATACTGGCAATATGTCTTTTCATGAGGAGGGAATATTGACTATCTCTCCCCAATCAATCCTACATATCCCTATGGCTTCTTCTTTCGTTTTGGCTCAAATGTAACCTTGATGTATAGAAAGGTTTTCTCAGGTGCAATCCGAATGTCCTTGATCTTCTCGCCTGTCATAGCTTCGTTCGCTATTTTCCAAAATTCATAAAAATCGACAAGAGGGAGGAAATGGGTCGGAAATTTGTCGTGAAAAGAGGTTGTTTAGGTGAAAGTCGTATATATGCTTTACGGCTCTATTTGTAAAGATGAGGGGGTCCATCGGGGGTCCGCCATGGGGTCCACTAGGGGTTCGCTTCGTGTAAATCTCTGAAATTCAATAAAAACATAGGGGTCCAAACGAAATCTCAGAAAATCGTTTGGACCCCGTCTTGGACCCCTTCTAAAAGCATCCTAGACCCCCAGTTAATGAACTTTGGACCCCTACTGGACCCCCCAAAAAAGGCGGAAACCATTGAGTTTCCGTCCTCTTTTCAACTAATCTGTTTCCTTGTTCTTGTTGGCTTTGTCGTATTCAGAAATCTTGCGAATGAGCGTTGACTTTGGAATTCCTGACATTTTTGACAACTTGTCCCAACCATACTTATGCTGACCGCTCTCATCCAAAATACTATGAAGTCTGGCCAATTCAGCTATGTCGGTGATGAGTTCTTCGTTCTGCTTTGGAGAACTTTCATCAACAGCCTTTTGATAATTGTCATTCACAAATTCTGCATTCTGAGCTTTCTCACGCTGGTCGTTCTGTTCCTTGCCAAACTTATGGAGGAATCGCTCCATGCAGTAGTTTGCAACGTAGAGGGTAAGATCTACCACCTGCTTGCGCTTCTGATTACTCGTGGAACCTGGTTGGTCGTACAGCATATGGAAGATGATAGCACAGTGGAAGGCGATAGCTGCCACTCTCATGCGGACATCAGCGCGAGCTGCGTTGTCTTCCTCCTTTGCCTGGTCGTACTGCTTCTCAATCCATTCTTTGAGAGCATCGTTAACATAGTCGAGATTGATACAATATTCATTAACCGCTTCATCACCATTTGTGATGGTATGAAAGCAATACATGTCTCTCCAGCGGTCAATCTGGTCACGCAAATACTTCAATTTAGCGCCAGAGGGCATGATCAAATTCCAAGGTTCTCGGCCTTGCTCTGGGATTGTGGCCCAAGCTATGCGGGAGAGTGTGCCGCCTTCAAGTTCCTTTCTAAAGGTTGTGCTAATATCGTTTGGTGTTCCTGTCAGAGTGTAATTGAAAAAAACAGGGAAAAAGCCATTCACACTGTTTTTAGCCCGATTGTTGCGACAAACTACGCCATTCTCAAACGCCTTACGAAAGAAAACGAATGATATTCCATTTCCTTTCTTCAGTTCGTCACATAGAGCTCTTACCTCACTGTCAAAGAGATATGCATGACAGCCGTGATTTCCGGCCATGATGTCCTCGGTTTTAGCCATTGAAGTCCCCAAGCCTGTAACCTGAACTATATATTTGCCCTGATTCTCTGCCTTCTCAAGAAGTCCAATCTTCTCCCTGCTACTATCGATGATACGAGCAAACAGGTTATTGAAAATATTCTCAAACTTACCCTTACCACTACTCCAATTTCCTTCCACAATTACTTGGAGGTTGGGGGCATGAGCTACAAGATCAATATACAAGGCGCGAACCTTAGAAAAGCACATTGCACCGAGCATTGAGCAAATATGAAGAAGCATAGCCTCCTTATAGCCTGCAGGTACTCCGCTCATCAGTTGAGCGAGGAATGGTGGCAGAGAAGGCATTGAGAACTTTGACATAAACTGCTCAATCCAAGTGACCTTTTTTTCCTCAGCATGATTATCTTCCTCTACACCTTCATCTATGGTTTGCTGGCGGCTATCTTTTTTGTATTGGGCATCTGTCTCTCGCTTACTTCTATAGTAGGCTGCGTCAGCTTCCCGATTCCTCCTATAGCAATCTGCGTCAGCTTCCCGATTCCTTCTATAATAATCCCCATCGATGTCACGCTTATTCCTATAATTTTCTCCTTCTTCTCTCTTCTTTTCTCGTTCTTGGTCATATTCTCGTTCCTTTCGTTTATCATCTTCATTTTCCATGAAGAAAAACAAAACGAGAAAAACAAGCGAAAATAAACCAGATACGGTTCCAGCACGTGGAGATGCCTCTTTTTTACCAAAGTTGTACGCACTAGCTGTCGCGCATCCCGCACCTGCTAAACCAAAAGTTGTTTTTACGATTTTTGAATCATTCAGGTCTCCCTTTATGTTCATTATAAACCTAACACATTGGTTCTTAATGTTACCTAAAAATCCCATACGATTTGTTTTTTGATATGTTAATCACTACAAAATAATCACTTTGCGCATCGGAAACCTGATGCTTGTCAACAGATATCTCCTGATAGAAATCTTTGACTACAAGAATTAATACTTTTACCTTTTTTTTCATAAAAATTTTATAATTAATAAATACTTATTTTACTTTATCCTTTAGTTCTCTCACAGCCACCATTCTATGATAGCCATCGACGAAGGTATAGCATTCATTCTCTTCCTTCCTTAATAGCAGAGACACAACCACATGCCCCTCCTTCAGGATGGATGCGACGAGCCCCCGGACGTGAGACGCACAGATGAGTCTGTCTTCAAAAAGAAGTCGGTCCCTCTGTTCTGCTTGGAGGGAAGAAAACGGAACTATTCCACCCTTCACCAGGATTTCCTCATACGATGAAAGATGTACGGTCTCTTCTATTTCTTCAATGATTTTCTTCATTAAATTGTAGCGTTTCATTTGAGAAACGCATTGCAAATTTACGCCTAAGCCAAGAAACAAACAAATTATTTTTTGATTTAATTCTCTGAAAATCAAGGGATTAGTTGGTGCGTTAGTTCTCTTTCCATTTCGTTAGTTTGAATGTTAGTTCAGAAGTTAGTTGATAATGATAATGATGTGAGTATCAGAAATGAAATACAATTCATTATCCTCCAAAAATCCACGACCAGAAGTGGAACTTACAAGAAAAAAACAGGGGAGGCAGCAGTATAAAACCACTGTCTCCCCACTCCGTACGATAGCGAACAGACTTGTCATCTCATTTGCAAATCTGTCCAGCGCTCACGTTATTGTTTACATGCGTGTGAGTGCTTTTCTTTTTCACAATATATCCTCGAAAAGTAAGTTTCGCTTCGAAATAATCATAGAAGCTGGTCGCCTCCAACTTAATTGGAACGCTACAACCTAATGCTTTCGATGAGTTCTTGTACGCTCTAGCTAAGGCATCGTCTTTCAAACAGACAATCATCTCCATGGCATTCAGGAAGGGTATGCCACCCCATGAATATGGAAGCTTGAATCCCAGGCAACCATGCCCTGTTAACAACTGACAATCCTCCACTCTTACATCATGCTCCTCAAAGCTTGTTGTACTGTTCCAATCTTTGTAGATGCGATTGATTCTAAACGTAAGCTCTTTGCCTTGCTCACTCAGAGAAACTTGAATGCCGCAAGGTTTTTTTTCCAAGTACAAATCCAAATCGTCCTGGATTTGCTTTTCAATTTCCTTAAGTGTCATGACATCTGTGTCGTACACTTTTGTGAATAATAATATTTTCATAATTTTAATTTTTTACTTTTTCTTTTTCTCATGCTTTCCTGAACCGATAGCCTTTCCTGGTTATTCCATTGGTTTTGATACAACTCGCTACTGACCCTACATTGTGTCCAGTCTCATGTGCCGCATCTTTCATGGTGTTGTACAAGGTTTCATTGCCATTGGGATCGATAGCAATAGTATCAGTACCTCTCTTCTGCTGTGCAGCCTTCATATTGGCCCTTGCCTGAGGTGTTTGCTTAATACCTTTTGTCGGTCCATGACCATATTTTTCTATGTAGGCTTTAAGTCCCGCACTTGCAGCCTTTGGTTCTTTTCCTTTTCTGCTTTCTGACATGGCTTTTCGTCTTTCGTCTGACATGGGTGTGCCCTTTAAGCTATTAGATATTTTCAGTCTAACCTCAGGAGAAACGGTGCGTCCCTTTTGTGCTTCACTTAGTTTCTTCTTGGTTTCCTCTGTTTGATAGTGTCTGTGGTTCCTTGAAATATTTGCCTTGTGTGTATCTGAAAAAATCCGACCTTTTCTTACAGGGAATTCGTTAAAACCATTTGCGATTGAATCATGTTTGTCTATCCAATACTGTTCTCTTTCATCCAATTTCTGGGACAAATCTTTTTCAGTATCGGCAATTACTTTCTCAACTATTTCTGTCTTCCAATCTGTATCGAGATTATTGTACTTCATTCGAGCTGTGGTGATTTTCTCACCACCATAGTTCTTATTGGCTTTTTTTCCCCAATTGGTGTTTCTGCCTTTCAAATCTGACGTAGCACCTATATAAACATTTCCTTTCTCCTCGCATTCTTTGACAAGGATGCGCTTGTAGATATAACCGATGTATTTCCCATCCGGGGTTCTTTCCACGTATTTCGATACCCTAGCCATGACGTTTGTTTTTTCGCGAAGTGATAATCAGTGTGACATTGTAATCCTGGAGCAGAAAGTTCTGGAGACCCTTAAACGCGTCGGTTCTTCGCCGTTGCCTTCCCAACAAGTCACAAGCCTTATTCAACTCTATTTCTATTTCCATTCCAGGTTTAAGTTCTCCATAAGTCTGAGTCAGAATATTAATGTCTGTGGAAAATGATGCTCCCTTCTCTTTCTCCTTATTCTCAGTTGTCTTTTCTTCGTATATGGAACCAGGCACAACTAATTCCTGATCGAGAGGATGTACTTTACTTCTATCCTCTGCTCTTTGGCATGTTCCAAAGAGCCACTGATAAAATTCATCCATCATGGATTTCTTTTTATCAATAAGGCTTTTTGGACACGAAACCTGCGTTTTTTCAACTTAAAATCGAAGAACTAAGTTTGAAAGGATTAAAAGGGTAAAATTGGTTCTTAACAAATAAAAAACAAACATCCCTCAAAATAAGGTATAAAGGAGGGGTATGGTTGTTACCCTTGTTGTTATAAATTCATAAATTCTCTTGTAAATCAGCTGATTAAGCAAAAAATAGGCATCATAACAGTTCTCTTGTTATGATGCCGTTAAGATGGAACAAAGTACTTGTTATGGGCTTGTTATGCTATTGTTTCTTACTGTTTTTATATAGTTGATAAGGAAGATAATTGCGCCGCTCACAGCCAAAGTCATTCTTTTGATACGCACGTCCTGCTTCATATTTCAGTTTATTCTCATTATACCCAGTAGGAATGAATTTACTCTTCAAGTAGTCGATTGCCTTGTTTTGTTCAATTCCTGCCTTGCACATTCTTGAAGCCTGTTGATAAATGGAAATAGTTCTATGTCCATCTTGATAATTCTGTGGATAACGAGAAAATTCCAGGTCTAAAATCCTTAGTATTTTCTCATCAGTCATTGATGAATATGAAGGTGGTAGAAATGTAGGTATGTTTTGCGCACTTCCAACTTGTGCATTCGTTGTTGTACTCACATTTGCTGGCTGGGTAGGAACTTGTACTGGGATTGGAACTGAAGGTATATAATGATACGGATTGGGATTGGGATTTAGATACATGTCTGGATCGTAACTAAGATAACAAGTCTGGTGAATCGATTCGCAGCTGGAATCTGTCTGTACCTGATACCTGTTAATAAATATTTTTTCGACTTCTTGATAACAACTCTTGTAATAGTTTTTATCGTAGTTATCTGTAAGTACAAGAATCTTCAATCCATCTCCCCCTGGCGAACGGAAAGCCGCTATTACAAAATCCAGATTACACAGGTCATTTTTAATACACAAAAGCTGTGACTCTGATAAATGGTCAATATCAATACAAAGAATTCCGTTCAGTCTTTTTAGGCCTTCCACACTTCGATGAGTGAACACTCCTTGCCAGGTGACATTGTGAAGTGTTTGTTTAAGCTCTCTCTTTTGCTTTTGGTCTGTCGCATTACGGACCTGTTCAATCTGCTGCTTGAGATGATCTGAACGTATACATTCAAGAATTGTTAACACATCCCATACGATTCCTGTAGTGTCTTGTGCATTTTTATAGGCACTTGCTTTTATATTAAGAACGTTCATATTAATGGGCATCTTTGATATTAATTCATAGGCATTTACTCGTTTCCCATCTCCAATGGTAATTTTCCTAATACTAGTCATGAACCACTTTTTGATATCGGTTGCCTTAGCTGTTGCTGTGATACCACATTTTTCATAAATATCGGTTAGCTTTTTCTTAATATCTGAAAGTATATAGCAACTACCAGTCTGAAATATGTTGAAAATGTATTCACTTGCACGATCTTTCCTTTCCTCATTCTCTATTTCCTGGTTTATTTTGGAAAGGTTATAGCCATTAGCTTTGCACCTTTCTTGTCCCAGAAAGGAATAATAAGTTGCAATCTCTTGATCGATTCGAGGAAGAATCTGTTCTTTTATCTCCAAGCTTGAAAATGGGCTTTCACAAAGAAACCTGAGTTTTTCGCTTTTTTGTCCAAGCCTATAATATGCATCCAAGAATTGCCGCGCTTCATCTTCTATCTGTACATTGTTTACGTGTGCCCAGTCATAGATTGTCGATTTAACACTGATATAATCCCTATAGTCAAGGTTTCTCAAGTCAAACGCCCTTCTATCTTGTGCCTTGACGATATTGTTCACAACAGGCACGTATGTTCCATCGGGCATTCTATTAACAGAAAGGTATCGTTCCTTATATCCTTCAGTTTTCACTACTTTCAAATAATCCAATGCCTGGGCCTGCTTATTAGAGACTTCCTTAAACCTTTGTAGAGCATCCATTGTGTTATCATCACGATACTTCATCAGCAAATCAAAATCCTCCTGCGTCATCTTTTGAATAATAGATGGCTCGTAGTAGAATTCGATCTCATACTTGAAGGGATTGGACTCGGTTCTGATTCTGCCAATAATCTGGGGTAAATCCAGTTTTAGGTCAATAGACATGTAGTTTGAATTTGGTTTGCTGAAGACATAGGATTTTGCTGTATCATCATAAAAGTCACAGCCAAAAAAGACCGAGCGTGTGCAGAATGTGTATTTCTTCATCACTTCTCCTTTTTTAGGGTCGGGGACTTTGCCAATGTCAAAGTCCTTGCCCAACTTGGATTGAATCCTTGTTCGATTATTTTCCGTATCTGCGCAAAGTATGTTCACTTCAGATGCATCAAGTCCGCAATGGTCAATAAGTTTAATAATCTCAGTTACATAGTTAAGGAAGATAATTGCTTTTTCTGAATAAACACACCTGCGATTATTTCCATCGTAAACCCATCTATACGGATAATTACCATCCTTATATTTCATGATAATCGACACAGCTTTCTTATAGATGCTAGCCACCTCACAATTGGTGTTTCCTGTTGGAGACTTGACTCTCTCAGGATAATTGGTTTTCCAATCCAGTTGATAGAACGGCAATTTTTTCCAATAGCCTTCCAGATATTCTTCCATCATGGGAGTGGCAGAAACGTAGCTTACTTTTTGTAGTCCTCTCAGTTGATTTTCAAAGTCTGAGACTGACTCTGCTTTGAATTCACTGTCTTGGAACATTAAACTGTATTCATCCACGACTACATAGGTTTCATTCATAATCATCATCCTATCAAGCACAGTTTTCACATACTTGAAGGAATCGTATACTACAATAATCTTGATTGGTTGATTCCCTTTCTTCATGTAATAACAATAATGATAAATATCATCCTTGAGAGAATTAACGTATTCTATAGGCGCACTGGAATCTCCTTCCTCTTTACCCGTTCTGCGTTTTTTGTAGTCTCTTTCGAAGTTGACTATCTTCTCATAATTATTCACCACACAATAGACAGAGTCTATTTGTCCATCTTTGTGAAGTTGTTCATACTTGTTGTTCATCAGTAATCTTCTTGGTACACAAAGTACACAATCGAAATTACTCTTGTCAGGATTGATACAAAACTCCGTAAATCCACAACCAGTGATCTGTTTATCGATGATTGCTGGATGATTAGGAAGATTAAAGCCATCTATTTGACTAACATACTCAATTAGCTCTCCCTTGCTGTTGTATTTGGGAATGCTCCAAATGTTTTCTTTTTTCATATTAAATTTGTATTTAAAATTAAGTTACTATACTATTAAGATTTTGAAGGGATTTGTTTTTCTTTTTTGTCCTCTTTTTTGGAACATTCTTCAATATTAAGTATAAGTATTTCTCTCTTATATAGCTGGAAGATAGATTTTCATCTCGCTCGAATCATAATCCAGGTATTTAAAGATAGATGGAAATTAAGGATGAAGAGTGAAAAAAGATGAACTGTAATAAAG
>JAEEGL010132439.1_pt1 | contig 18645 bp, 17 predicted proteins | sample 9134231 | NCBI WGS metagenome assembly JAEEGL01 (sample SAMN16246548, study PRJNA631951) | gut metagenome | biome: gut microbiome; feature: rumen; material: fiber-attached | host: Bos | place: Iran: Karaj | collected 2018-10 | reverse complement strand
TTGGTGTGACCGTCAAAACAAGTAATACTCAAACGATAGGAGCACACACATGGAACTCACAGCGAAAAAGGAAATCAGCCAACGCGACGGAACTGCCACGTTCCAAGGGCGAACCTACATCTTGGTCGATGCATGGTTCCTTCCAGATCCGAGAGGCGAAGGCAAAGCGATCAACGCCGTTGACGCGGAGGCGGTCAGCACGGAACCCGGATACTTCCCCATGACCCTTCTACGCGTTCCTAACAATTGGAAGCGCGGCGGGGAGGTGCTGGAGGCAATCCCCAACGGCGAGTACGACTACTTCATGCGCGAGCAGAAGGGCGTCATCACCGCACCTCGCGGATACCGTGGCCGCCGCTGCCACGACTGCTGATTGCAAATTGGCAATGTCCGTGTGGTTGGAAATCAAATGATTTTGATTTCCAACCACACGGAAAAGGTGGTGTTTTTGCTTTTTTCGCGCATGATTTGAGATTTCTAGCGCATTTTGGGGCGGCCGCCAACGGTTAAATGGTTAAACGGAAAAGGTGGCGCGCGGCTGGAAGCCGCACCCCCATGGGGCGGCCAAATGCAATGCGGCATTTCCTTGGCAACGCGCCGTCATCGGAGCATCAACCATCGGAACAACCGGGCAACCGGACATCCGACCATCAGATAGCGGCCGTGAAGCGCGACCCTCCCCCAGAGGGGATTAGGAGCCGGCGCCGCCGATGCGGCGGAGCTCGTCCGGTTTGAACGAGTAGGTCTTACCGCACATGTGACATATTATGTCCGTGTCGCGGCCGGAATTGGCCATGGCGGCGAGTTCCTCGGGCGAGAGGGCGCGGAGCGTCTCGTAGGCCCGTTCGCGCGAGCAGCGGCAGCCGAAGCGAAGCGGGCGCGGATCGTCCATGACGACGTTCTTCATGCCGAGCTCCTCGCAGAGCGAAAGCGCGCCATGCGCCGCGTCGAGCGTCTCGGAGAAGCCCTCGCCACCAAGAAGCGCCGCGGCCGTCGCAAAGGCCTCCTTGTCGCCGTCGGGCATGCATTCCAAGAAGAAGGCACGCGCGCGGTCGACGCCGTCGCCGCCTGGAACGGCCACCACGGCGGCGACGCCGTGCCTCTGAAGCGCAAGGTTGTAGTACTTTGAAATCGCCTCGACTGGCCGGGGACGTGAAAGCTCAAAACCGGACTGCCCGATGATGTTGCCCGGCACGGAGCGGATGATTCGCACCTCGCTGTTGTTTCCATAGACGGCCTGGATGTCCGGCTCGGCCTCGCCGTCGAAGTCAGCGAGGATTTTCTTTGCGGGGAAGCCGCGAAGGGCGCCGTCGAAGGCGGCCTCGACGAGGACTGAGCCTATCGGCCCGTCCGTCTTCATCTGGAGGGTCACGGTTTCCTCGGGCTGTTCGAGATCGGCGCCGAGAAGGGCCACGGCCGCGAGGGCCTCGGCGAGCGCGAGTTCCGACGCGGGGCCGCAAAGGTGGCTACGCGCGAGATCGCGCGCGCTGTCCGTGACATCGGCGTACACCCAGCGAAAACCGGCTGTTCTGTCGGCCCCCGTCTGGAGAAGGTCTGAAGATTTCATCATGATCATGACACTATGTATTATAATAAATTCCATGGCAACCGCAAAGAAATACGACCTGGAAGTACACTTCCTCTCGCTTGAACTCTCGCCGGCGCTGAAGCTGGCCAAGCACACCAACCATCTGCTCGGCGTCGACCTCGTTTGTCCGCGTCCGACGGTCGCCCGCAAGTCCTCCGAGCGTGTGCTGGCCCTTGAGGGCGGCGAGTTTGCGCCGCAGAAACAGGCTTGGACGGAGAGCGTCGTCTTCAAGGAGACGATCAACGGGCGCTTCGGCATCGCGGTGACAGTTTCCGAGGCGCTGACGGACGCCGCGATGGAGACCTTTTTCCGAACCGGCGCAACGGCCCTCGTGAAATTCCTCGCGGGATTCGCCAGCGCAGCCGTGAGCATCCCCAATCTCGACGACATCGCGGAAATCCCGTTTTCTTCGGTCACGAAGGTCCTCGGCAAAGAACGTTCGCCGGCGACAATCGCACGCGGCTGCGCCGACTTCCCGGCCGACGCATCGTTCCCGTCCCGCGTCGTCGTCGAGGTGCCGCTCGTGGCGGCTGACGACATCTTCCGCGCCGTCCACCGCACGACGAAGGCCGGCGACGCCACTTCCAGGCAGAAAATCCTTTCAAAGGGCGAGGCCGCCGGTGTATGCCGCCTCGCGCTGGAGGCCGTATGAGCGTTGCCGCGGACGGCGCACCGCGCCCCGGAACCTTCGAAATACTGGCCGAGGACGGCGGCGCGCGCTTCGGACGGCTACACACCGCGCATGGCGTTGTCGAGACGCCCGTATTCATGCCCGTCGGGACGCAGGCGACGGTTAAGACACTTGAACCGCGCGACCTCGAAGCGCTCGGCGCGTCGATCATCCTTTCGAACACCTACCACCTGCTCGTGCGGCCCGGCCCAGAAATCATCGGAACGTGCGGCGGCCTCCACAGCTTCATGGGCTGGCACGGGCCGATTCTCACGGACAGCGGCGGCTTCCAGGTCTTCAGCCTCGCCAAGTTGCGCAAGATGACCGAGGAGGGCGTCTCCTTCAACTCCCACGTCGACGGACGACGGCTCTTTCTGGGTCCCGTCGAGTCGATGGACATGCAGCGCGTCCTTGGCTCCGACATCGCGATGTGCTTCGACGAATGCCCGCCCTACCCCTGTGAAGCGAAATACGCCCTTGCCGCCGTCGAGCGCACCCTCCGCTGGGCGCGCGTCTGTCGGGAGCGGCCGCGCGCCGAGGGGCAGCTTGTCTTCGGCATCGACCAGGGAGGCGAATTCACGGAACTGCGCGAGCGCTGCGCGCGGGAACTCGCGGCCATGGAGTTCGACGGCTATGCCGTGGGCGGCGTATCCGTCGGCGAGCCGGAGCCGGTGCTAGTCCGCGAGATGGCGGACGGCGTCCACTGCCTTCCTCGCGAAAAGCCGCGCTACGTCATGGGCCTTGGCGACCTCTGGCAGATCTGCGAGGGCGTCGAGCGCGGCGTCGACATGTTCGACTGCGTGATGCCGACACGCCACGCGCGGAACGGCACAGCCTTCACGCGTGACGGCCCCTATCCGGTGAAGGCCGGCGAATACAAGGCCGACACCGCTCCCATCGAGCAAGGCTGCACTTGCTACGCGTGCCAGAACTTCCCGCGCGCGTACATCCGCCACCTGCTGAATGTCGGCGAAATCCTAGGTGTCAGGCTCCTTACAATCCACAACATTCACTGCTACCTCACGTTCATGCGCGAAATGCGCGAGGCCATTGCCGATGGCCGCTTCGCAGAGTGGAAAGCCGAGCAACGAAAGCGGCTTCGTAAGTAAGCATTTTCGTGCGTGGCGCGGTTCCGGTCGGCGTGGACATGTCTACGCCGACCGGAACCGCGCCACGCACGAAAAAAATGAATTTACTTTTCCATAAAAAAGTGTATAATTGTAGTACTTGACATCGGTCATTTACGCGGTGTCGCAACATAGGTTTCACATGAAGACAAATAAGACCCCGAAGGCGGCATTTACCCTTGTGGAAATGCTTGTTGTCATTGTTATCATCGCGCTCGTGGCGGCTGCCATGTCCAGCGCCATTTGGGGCGCGCAGCGCACGGCACGAGCCACCAAATGCCAGGCGAACTTGAAGAATCTGCATACCGCAGTTGTGGCGTATCTCGCCGACCGACGCGAACTGTGGGGTCTGGAGCCAGATTTTGAAAAGCTTACCAGCAACGAGTACCACACGGGGTTCACCTATCCGCGCGCTTCGTCGTACGAGTGCAAGGAGAAGCATTGGGATGACAAAAAAGGAAGCGTGGATAAATTCTGGGAATGCCACGGCTGGGTTTCATGGATCAAACCATCGGGCAATCGGCTGGACGAAAATCACAAGACCCCGTGGCTTAACGACAACCACAACAAGTCACATGCGGACAAGTACTATTACCCGGCCAACATCGACGAAAACATGCCCAAGGCCATTGCGGCGGGCTATTTGTTCAGATATGTGGGCAAGGATTTGTCGACCTACCGGTGTCCCGAGCACAAGCGCGCGGATGGCGGTGAAACCGTCTATCTCGCGTACGCGATGAACAACTGGTTTGGCAGCCATGTCCATCCGAATAGCAGCGCCCGTTCGACATCGTCCTTCTCTGGAAACAAACAACCCAGCAGAATGGCGCTTTTCGTGGAAATGGAAGATGCCGATCCTTCCGACGCCGACCCAGGTGACAGAAAAGGCGTGACAGCGGAAGACAGGGAAACCAGTAATCTTTCCGCATTCAAAGGTGATTGCTCGTGGGATTGGGATGGCAAAGCCAAGGAAAAAGCCCGCTTCTCCCACCGCAAAGGCAGCAGTATGTACTGCAATGTCGTCTTCGTCGACGGCCATGTGGTGGCCATTCCAGAAGAAGCCGAAGATGTTTCCATTGAATGGAACGACCACAGGAACCTGGACGAAGTTTTCCAAAAGATGGGTGAAGGCCTTTATTGAGCCGGCGCAACGCATTGATTTTCAAAATCCTGAAGAAGAAGAGACCTAGACATGGCCAAAAAAGAAAAAAAACAAGTCCCAACTGTCAAAGGCGGGAAATCCACGCAGAACAAAGTGCTCGTGAGCTCTATATCCGCCAAGAAGGCCGCTCCCGTGCAGAAGAAGGCCCCGGCGAAGGCCGCGCCCGCCAAGAAGGCCGCTCCCGTGCAGAAGAAGGCCCCGGCGAAGGCCGCGCCCGCCAAGAAGGCCGCTCCCGTGCAGAAGAAGGCCCCGGCGAAGGCCGCGCCCGCCAAGAAGGCCACTCCCGTGCAGAAGAAGGCCTCGGCGAAGGCCGCGCCCGCCAAGAAGGCTGCTCCCGCCAAAAAAGCCGTCCCCGCGCCTGCCAAGACCATTAAGTCTACGCAAGACAAAAAGACTGAAGCGAAGAAAAAGACTGACACAAAGTCAGCCGTCGAGACGAAACTTTCCAGACAATCCAACGCCAAAGCGAAAAAAACTCTCGTAGAAGAAGCGGAAGTGCTTGTCGAGGAACGTGAAACGCCCCCGTCCATTGACGACGAGGATATTCTCACCGACATCGAGGAAGAAAATGAAGAAGAAGGCCCCGCCAAGGAAGAACTTGATTCGATAGAAGAATCGGAAGCTTATGAAAAGGAAGTCGTCAACGACGTGACGTTAGTCGATGACGCCGACATGTCCGAGGCCGAACCGCTTGACTTCGACCGCTCCAACAAATTCCATGATCCCGCCGCCATCGACGAAGTGGAAGCCGATATGGTGGACGAAGCCGGCTCTTCTGGCGGCCTCAAGGATTTCTTCGATTCATCAGCCGAGGAGGAAGTCCAGCGAGGCAGCGACCAGGAATATCTTGACGAACTCAAGGAGCGCGCGGAATCCCGCAGCGGCTGCTACACTCTTGAGGATCTTGTCCAGGTGCTGCCCACGTCGGTGTTGTCAGAAGACGGCGCGGAGAAGTTTGAGACCATTCTAAACGAACTGGGGTACAAGCGTGTCGACTCGGCCGACGCCGACAAACTAGGTTCGGCTGGCGGGAATTCGGGCCTTGCAAAAGTCGATTTCTTTGACGACCCGATTCGAATGTACCTCCACCAGATGGGACAGGTACCGCTTCTTACACGCGATGACGAAAAGAACATCTGCCAGCGCATTGAAGCGTCGCAGATGGGCGTCCGCGAACTCTTCAACCATTTCGGCTTCATGCCCCGCCTATGCCTGGACTTGCTGGCCAAGCTCGCCTTGGCCCAGGAAAACTCCAGGGACAAGGAAATGTTCATTGATCCGACAGGCCCCGTTGATCCGAAAATGCGCTTCGACCACATTGTCGACGACAAGTTCGACGACAACCACACCGATTACATGGCTCGTCGGCCGCAACTGGAAGACGCGCTGAACAAGTCAATCGCGGACATGCACGCGGCCTATGAACTTGAACTTGGGGCAAAGGGCGAAAAAACCAAGCTCGCGGAAGCCGCCGCCTTGCGAGAAAAGGCGCGTGCCAGCTTCCAGGAAATCGTGACGGATCTTCATTTCAAGCAAAAGGTGATCGAGGACTTGTGCAATCAGGCGGAGAAGGAGTATTTCTCCAAATATGACGCCCTGATCCGCGAGCGGCAGAAGATCCAGCACCAAAGCAAGGACCGTCAGAAGAAGCAACAGGCCAAGCTCGATGAACTAAACAAGCGGATTTTGGAAATCGAAGATCTCGCCTGCATGACGCAGAAAGACCTCCAGGCCGAGTCGAAGAAACTCCGGGAACACCTCCGCCGGGGTGAAAAGGCACGCGCGGAAATGGTCGAGGCCAACCTCCGTCTTGTGATTTCCATCGTAAAGAAGTACATGAACCGCGGGCTCTCCTTCCTCGACCTCATCCAGGAAGGCAACACAGGTCTGATGAAGGCCGTCGAGAAGTTCGAGTACACCCGCGGCTACAAGTTCAGCACATACGCGACCTGGTGGATTCGCCAGGCCGCGACACGGGCCATCGCCGACCAGGCGCGCACAATCCGCATCCCCGTCCACATGATCGAGCGCATCAACAAGCTCCAGCGCGTCCAGAAGAAGCTCGTGCAGGAACTTGGACGCGGCGACCCCACGATGGAGGAGATTGCGGAGGAAATGAAGGTGCCCGTCGAAAGCGTCCGTTCCGCCTTCCGCATGGCGCAGCACCCGATTTCGCTGCAGAACCCCGTCGGCGACGGCGACGACGCCCAGTTCGGCGACTTCCTGCAGGACGTCTCGGCTGAGAATCCCTCTGAAACCGCCGCCTACATCATGCTCAAGGAGCGGCTTCAGGAGGTGCTCTCTACTCTCACAGACCGCGAACGGCAGGTCCTTGACTTCCGCTTCGGCCTGACAGACGGCTACTCGCGCACCCTCGAGGAGGTCGGCAAGCAGTTCAACGTGACCCGCGAGCGCATCAGGCAGATTGAGGCCAAGGCGCTTCGCAAGCTCCGCCACCCGACCCGCATGCGCAAGTTGCAGGGTTTCCTCGAAACCCGGTAGCGCAAGAGCCCCACACCAGACAGATGCCGGCAGGAGCCGGCAGGAGAAGAACCCATGGTTATCGCATCATTCCTATCCGAAACCGGAGGCGAGATCGCCTCCTTCACCACGCAGAGCGAGTTCATTGTGGGAACTCTCATCGGTCTCTGCGTCGGCTACCTTGCCGGCGCGTGGCGTGGTCGCTACAAGGTGCTTGGGTCAAAGCCGAAGCACCGGCCATCCGCCGACGGCGTCGTCGAAATCTATGTCGGCAACCTAAGTTACGACACCGACGAGGAGCAGCTCCGCAAGGAATTCGAAAAGTACGGCAAGGTCCTCTCCGCACGAATCATCACCAACCACTTCAACCACAAGTCAAAGGGCTTCGGCTTCATCGAGATGCCGAACCGCCCCGAGGCCGAGGCCGCCATCAAGGCCCTTCACGACACCGAGGTGCAGGGGCGCAAACTTCGCGTCAACGAGGCCAAGAACAAGATTGTTTGACGGTTTGACAGTTTGACAGTTTGACGGTAGTACTCTGGCGCACTTCGAACCAAGAACCAAGAACCGAGAACTGGGAACCAAGAACTTGAAGCTTCTCTGGACAGGCGACATCGTCGGCAGCCCGGGTCGGCGCATCTTCAAAAACGTCGTTCACGAGCTGAAGGCCCGCAACGAGGTTCAGGCCGTTGTCTGCAACGCTGAAAACGCGGCCGCCGGAAGCGGCATCACGGAGGCTTTGGCAAAAGAACTCCTCGACGCCGGAGCCGATGTCCTCACCCTCGGCGACCATGTCTGGAACCAGAAGGATACGCCTCTGTTCCTGCCCCGGGAACACCGCGTCCTGCGCCCCGCGAACCTTCCCGCCTCCAATCCGGGCGTCGGCTATGTCACGGTGCAGACACCGCTCTGCCCCGTCACCGTCGTTTCCGTCCTCGGGCGCATCTTCATGCAGCCCGCCGACTGCCCCTTCCTGACGTGCGACGCGATTCTGAAGAAACTACCTGCAAACAACGGTCCAGTCTTTGTCGAGATCCACGCCGAGGCGACCTCTGAGAAAATCGCGTTGGGGCGCTATCTCGACGGGCGCGTCACGGCGGTTGCCGGCACGCACACGCACGTCCCCACCAACGATGCGCAAATTCTGCCAAGGGGCACGGCCTACATTACCGATCTCGGCATGACGGGGCCCATCGACTCCGTCATCGGACGCGAACTGACGCCAGTCCTCCAGAAGTTCACAACCGGTATTCCCGCCCGATTCGAGGTCGCGCATGGCCCGGCCATCCTTCAAGGTGTTATCATCGACTTCGACCGCGCAACCTGCAAGGTGAACGCGATCACGCCCTACATCCGTCGCGATGATGGCGAGCGTCTTCTCTAGGCCGGAATACGCTTGCGGATTGCGTTGAATGCAGACATAATACTTGAATCAATTATGAGGAAAACCCTTTTCATCTCATTCAATATCTGCCTCGTGGCGGCGCTGGCCGTTGGTGCACCTACGGACGGGAAAACCGCGCCGGATCCCGTGGCGCCAAAGATGGAATCCTCCCACGAGGCGGAACTTGAGGCCGCCCGGAAGGATCTTGTCGTCGCATTAGAAGTCAAGGCGAAGGCAGATGGCGAGCTAAAGGAAGCGGAAACGAATCTTGCATGGGCCAAGGACAATATGCGGGAAAACCTTGTTTCCAAATACAAGAAGGATGTTACTGAGGCCCGACATTCCGTTGACGTGGCAAGGAAAGCCATTGCCTCTGCGCAGAAGCAGGTTTCAAAAATAGAGAATGCCATATCAAAAGCCCAGGCAGAGGCCGAGCGCAAGGCCCGCGCCGAGGCCGAGGCCAAGGCCGCCGAGGAAAAGAAGGCCAGGGACGAGGCTGAACGCATAGCCCGCGCCGAGGCCGAGGCCAAGGTCGCCGAGGAAAAGAAGGCCAGGGACGAGGCCGAACGCAAAGCCCGCGCCGAGGCCAAGGCCAAGGCCGCCGAGGAAAAGAAGGCCAAGGACGAGGCTGAACGCAAGGCCCGCGCCGAGGCCAAGGCCAAGGCCGCCGAGGAAAAGAAGGCCAGGGACGAGGCCAAGCGCAAGGCTCGTGCCGAAGCAGAGGAAAAGGCGGAGGCCGAGCGCATAGCCCGCGCCGAGGCCAAGGCCAAGGCCGCCGAGGAAAAGAAGGCCAGGGACGAGGCCGAACGCAAAGCCCGCGCCGAAGCAGAGGAAAAGGCGGAGGCCGAGCGCAAGGCCCGTGCCGACGAAGAGGCAAAGGCAATAGAGGCCGAAAAGGCTTTGCTGGAATTGCGAGGCCAGGAGTTGTCCGCGAAATACGCTGCGGCGTATTCAACGGCGGTTGACGCCTTCAATGCAGCAAGTACCAAGGTCTTGGAAGCAAACCGGGCTTTGGCTGCGGCTCGCGCCCAATACAAAAAAGTGCGAAGCGACAAGAGAAGCTCAAGTGTGCGAATAGATGCCGCGCGCGCTGGTATCATTTTCGCCGAAAACCAGCTCAATTCGGCTGAAAAAGACTACGACAGGGCACGACGTGCCGTCTCTGAAGCGAAGGAGGCCATCTCGCGCATCGACAGGGATGTCCGCAAGGCATACGCGGAAGAACTTCGTGCCCAAGGGCGCAAACCCCTCACATATTCAACCGGTTTGTTTGGTTTCTAATCCTACAGGAAACATGCTACTTTCAGAAGCAAAGGACATGCTGACGCGGGCGGCCGACGCCGGCCGCCTGGCCCATGCGTACTTGGTGGTCGGTTCGCCGCGCGGCGGCGCAGCTGAACTTGCCATGCACATCGCGCAAAAGCTTTCCTGCCGGGAGGCCGATGCGCCGTGCGGCAAGTGCGACGTCTGCCGCCAGATTGCCGCCAGGACCTGGTGCGACACGCTCTGGGTCTATCCGATGAAGAAGTCGCGCATCATTTCCGTCGACCAGCTCCGCGACAGTCCGGGCAACTCCATGCCGCCGCCCTACCTGCTTCCCTGGCTTGGTGAAACCTCCTTCTCCGGCGGCTGGAAGGTCGCCGTCATCGCCGGCGCCGACCGCCTGAACGAGGCCGCCGCCAACGCCTTTCTCAAGGTGCTTGAGGAGCCCCCCGCCCAAACGCTCATTCTCCTGCTGACCGACGCCCCTCAACAGCTTCTACCGACAATTCGCTCGCGCTGCCAGCGCATCGACATCGCCGAGCCGTCGGCCGAACTCCCCGAGCCGTACCGTAGCCAGATTCTGGCTGCCCTTGCCGGCACGCGGAGTTCCGGTCCCCTGGCCGCCACCGCCCTCGCCGCGAAGCTCACGTCCGTCATGAATGCCGTCAGGAACTCGGTCGAGGACGAAATCAAAGGCGAAATCGAGGCGGAATCGGAAGAAATCGACCAGGACAAGAATGAGGTCGAGGCGCGGATCAGCGCCCGCTATCGAGAATATCGCGCCCTTTTCATGATTGCCCTTCAGCGCTGGTTCCGCGACCTGCTGATCTTGCGTGCCGGAGGTGACGAAGCCTCGCTCCATTACCCCGAATACATCGACACCCTCCGCTCGCGGGCGCAAAACATCACCCTCTCGCAAGCTCTCTCAAACATCGGATACGCCGAAGACATTGCCCGCCAGGCCGACAAAACCCTCCCCGAATCCACCGTCCTCGCCTACTGGCTCGACCGCATGTCCCTCGGTTCCGTTTAACCGTTCAACTCGAACTCCAACTCACAACTCCAACTTCCCATGTACGAAATAGGCAGAATCGTCGCCGGTGACAAGGCCTCCATTGAAACGGCTGTCGGCAAATGGGCCGGACAGAAAGTCGACGACCGCCGCGTCGTCGAAGGCGATGACGCCGGCTTTCTCGCGAAGCGCACCACCCTTGGCGATTCCGTCTCCGTGACGGGGCCAGGCACCTTCTACGGCAAAGCCAAGCGCACCCTCACCTTCCGCCCCTCGTCGCGACCGGGCTGGTGGATCAAGCGCACGGACCAAACCGAACAGCTGCCCGTTGAAGTCTGTCCGGGCAACGTCTGGACCGCCACACGCAACATCGTCCTCCGCAGCGGCTCGCCCCACAACTACCTCCGCATGGCCGAACACATCATCGCCCTCCGCCAGGGACTCGGAGTCGACGACCTCCTCATCGAGACAGACAACGGCGACCCTCCCCTTTTCGACCGCAGCAGCCTCGACCTCGTCGAGGCCTTCGACCGTGCGGGAATCGTCCCGTCGCCGTCTGGCGGCGACGCCCCGGTCATCACGGTGAAGGAGCCTGTCACCATTGGAGGCGGACGCGGCGATTTCGTCACCCTCCTTCCGGCGGACAAGGGACAGCGAAAGCTGACGATGGACGTGGCCATCGACTGGCGCAGCGTCCTCGGCCAGCAGAGGATCGTCTTCGACGTGACGCGTGACAACTTCGTCCACGGCGCCGGCGCACGCACCAACGCCACGCGGACGCAGATGCTTCTCGCAAAGACTGTTGGCGTATTCTTCGCGGACATGCGCCATCTCGGCTACACGAAGAAGAACATCCTCATCCACGGCCGCCGACGTTACGTTAACTCACCTCTCCCGCAGTTCAACCTCGACGGACGGAACTACGAGGCCGTCTGGCATCGCGCCACACTCGACCTTCTCGCCGCCATCGCGCTCCTCCCGGGCCGCTTCGTTGGAACAGCCATATCGTACCGCGCCGGCCACTCCCTCGACGCACGATTAATGACCCTTTTGCAGTTACATGACTTGCTTGAATACCTCTAGACAATCGATGGAGCCGATGCAACGCGCCTATTGGGACGGGCTTTCCGCCCGTTACCAGCGCGTAATGGAGATTTCGACCGACGACTTCCACTACGGCCCGCAAATCCCAGGCGAAAGCCGTCTCCACCTCCTGCCGCCGCTCAAGCCCGGCATGCGCGCGCTCGAACTCGGCTGCGGTGGTGGACAAAATAGCGTCTGGCTCGCCAAGCAGGGCGTCGTCTGCGATGCCTTCGACATCTCCACCGAGCAACTGAAACACGCTTGGGCGCTGGCCCGCCGCGAGGGCGTCACTATTTCCTTCGCCCAGGGCGCGCTTGACAACTGGCCCGAAAGTTTCAAAGGGCCGTACGACCTCATTCACTCGTCCCACGCGATGGAATTCGCCGACTATCCCGCTAGTGTCATCGCCCGCGTCGCGCAGACGCTCAGCCCCGGCGGCACGCTTGTCATCTCCACCGTCCACCCGCTCTACAACGGCGACTGGGTCGAGGGCTTCGACGAAGACGGCGAAACGGAATGCATGGGCCTCTTCCTCCGCAACTACTTCAACCCTCCCGACGACATCCGCCGCAAGAATGGCCGAGTTGAGGTCATTTCACGCGCCTACCCAGTCTCCTCGTGGTTCCGCTGGATGCGCGATGCCGGCTTGGAAGTCGTCGCCATCGAGGAGCCTGCCGAACTCGACGAAACCCTTCCCGACGGCACGAAGGCCAAGCCGCCCTACACAAACGTCGACTGGGCCAACAACGAAGGCGAACTCGCCGCAATTCCGGGAACGCTCATCCTCGTGGCCCGGGCTACGAAGAGATAGGAAATGAGAGATTTGAAATTTCGATTAGCATTGATGGCCATCCTTTGCGGCCTTCTCTTCGCCGCATGCCGCACCCTGCCGCCAACGCCGCAGGTTGTCACCGCGCTATCCGGGCCGGAACGCATTGACAAGTACGGCGGCCTCCACTTCGACATGACGTCCGGCACATTCCTCACTAACGGCTTTTCGGTGTCAGACACCGTCGTCGTCGCCATCGCCGGAAACGAAGTCCCCATGCCGGTCGTGGAGAACTATCGACATGTCGCCCCAGGAGAGTTCGCGCTTGTGGCGTCGCCGGAGCCGACACTGCCCCTGTTTACAACAATCTTCTCTGGCGACGCCGCAACGCGCCTCGGCATCGCGCACCGCCTGACGACGGCCGGCGGTGAGCTGAATGTGTGGAAACCGGCTGTCGATCTTTCGTTCCCGTTGACGGTGACAATCCGCCTCGAAAAGTAATCATGAATACGACTACGATTCTTAATGCGATTGACCGCGGCTCCGCCGCGAGAATCCTCCCTGAACTCAAGGCTCCTGCGCCATTCGCGCGAAACATGGCGGCCGTCGACGCCTCTGAGTCTCGCGCCCGCAAGGCACTCTCCGAGCCAATTCCCTCGCTTCCCTGGTCGCTTTTGCGTCTTTTCGTGGACACAGGCGACCGCACCCTCTTCGAGACTCCGTACTTCGCGCGTCGCAAGGCGCTCACGGATCTTGAGGTCTCTCTTCTCGCGGGGCGCGATACCGACGGCTCGCTCCTCACCGCCCTCCACGACCTCCTCTGGGCAATTTGCGACGAGTACTCCTGGGCCGTCCCGGCGCACTTTTTCCTCAAGCGCCCCATCCCCATCACGCTCGACCTCTTCGCCTCGGAAACCGGAATGTACATCGCGGAGGTGCTTCACCTCCTCGGCGACCGCCTCGATTCACGCGTCGTTACGCGCTGCCGTGCCGAAATCAAGCGCCGCGTTCTCGATAGTTTCCTCGGCGACTACCCCCATGAATGGTGGGAGCTGGGTACGAACAACTGGGGTGCCGTCTGCGCCGGCTCCGTCGGCATCACATTCCTCTACGAGGAGACCGACCCCGAGCGCCGCCGCGCGGCGCTCGCCCGCGTCCTTGCCACGATGGACGCCTTCCTCGCCTCGTTCCCGCCCGACGGCACCTGCCTCGAAGGCGTGGGCTACTGGGAGTACGGCTTCGGTTTCTTCTCCCTCTTCGCGGACTTCGTCCACCAGTATACGGACGGGGCCGTTGACCTCTTCGACGACCCCCGGGCGAGGCGCATCGCCCTCTTCCCGCAGGCCGTCGCCCTTTCCCCGTCTCGCACCATCAGCTTCGCCGACGGATCCCGTTTCTACGCGGCCGGTAGCGCCGCCACGACGATTCTGCGCCGCCACTACGGCGATGCCGTCTTTCTGGGTCCGGCGGACTTCTCGCATCCCGTCCCCACAATGCCCAGCGCCAAGCCCGTCATGTTGCTGCGCAACCTTCTCTGGAACGACCCCGACCGCCCGGCCGATCCGCTTCCCGACGTCACGACATACCTGCCCGACGCCCAGTGGCTGATCATTCGCCGCGCCCCGTTCGCATTCGCGGCGCTCTTCGGCAACAACGGCGTACCCCACAACCACAACGACGTCGGCTCCTTCCTGCTGGTCGACGGCGACGAAGAGGGGCCGATGGATCTCGGCTCGGGCAGGTACACGCGACAGTATTTCTCGGCAGAACGCTACACGATTCTCTGCAACGGGTCGCAGGGGCACAGCGTGCCAATCATCGGCGGGGCGCTGCAAAAGAACGGCAAACAATTCCACGCGTCGAACGTCACCTTCCGCGAAGAAGCGGACGAGGTCGTCTTCTCTGGCGACATCGCCGGTGCTTATGGGCTTGACGCCCTCGCCTCGCTCCGCCGCACTTTCCACATCCGCCCAAAGGCCGGCACGGCCTGCGTCACGGACGCCTTCGCCTTCAACGGCAACCCCCTGTCCGTGACCGAGCGCTTCGTCGGTTACGCAAAGGTGGAAATCACCGACCCGGGAGAGGCGCGCTTCGGTGCCTTCAAGGCTTCTTTCGACCCCGCGCTCAAGGCTTCGGTGCACACAGAACCCATGGAGCTGCACGGTCGAATGCAGGGTAGCGGCGACACGCGGATGGTCTCCTTCCTCGACATCGAAGTACCCGCCGGAATCGAAAAGTTCGCAATCACCTTTTCGCGCCCCTAGGACCCAGAACTCAGGAACTAGAACTTAGAACTTTCGCTACGCGCAGCAACTCGCCGAAATCGCGGATGGTCTCAATGTCGTGTTCGCGGGCGTAGGCGGTGGCGGCCGGATCGTCAATTTCACCGCAGTAGCGGACGGACCGGATGCCGGCGTTGACGCCGGCCTGCAGGTCGCTCGTTCGGTCTCCGACCATGAGGCATGACGCGGGCGACAGACCGCGCGCGGCGAGAGTCTCAAGGATGAACCGTGGGCAGGGCTTGCGGTAGATGGGCGGGTCGTCGGGGTGTTCGGGGGCGATGCAGACGCCGTCGAAGAACATGTCTCCACCGCCGAGAAGCTGGACGAGGCGCGCGTTCACGGCCTCCACCGCGTCCATCCCGAAGTAGCCGCGCGCCACGCCGCTCTGGTTGGTGAAGAGGAAAAGGAGAAAGCCCGCCTCGCGCAACGCGAGGAGCGTCTCGCGGACGCCGGGTAGGAGCTCCACGAGGTCGGGGTCGGAAAGGTACCCCGTGTCATGGATCAGCGTGCCGTCACGGTCGAAGAAAACCGCCCCGCGCACACCCTCAAACTTTCCGCCTTTCTTCACCATCCAACTAACCAACTACCCAACGAAACAACCGTCAAACCGTCAAACTGTCAAACCGTCAAACCAACTTTGGCATGCGCGAGGATCTCTGCGGGCGTAGCGGTGGCGGTGCCGATCTTTTCGACGACAACGCCCGCCGCCTGGTTTGCGAGCTGTGCGGCCTTTTCGGGGTCTGCGCCTGCCGCAAGGGCGGCCGTCAGAACGGCGGCGACTGTGTCGCCGGCGCCGGAGACGTCGAAGACGGCGCGCGCGGCCGTGGGAATCTGGCGCAAAGGAACGCCGTCGGCCGAGAGCATCATGCCGTCTGCGCCGAGGGTGATTACGAGAAGGCGGGTAGCGTAGCGCTCGTGGAGGACACTGCAGACCTCTGCGGCGGGGAACGGATCCGAAGGGCCGACACCCTGTATCTGCGCAAGCTGGAGCGCTTCGTTGCGGTTGGGTGTGATGAGGCCCATGTCGTAGAATTCGAGGCCGGAGCGGGGCTTGGGGTCGAGGGCTATCAGCTTGTCGCTTCCCGCAATGCGGCGGATGGTGCGGATGAGATCGCTGGTGACGACGCCCTTGGCGTAGTCGGAGACGATGACCGCGTCTGCGGCGGCGATTTTGTCCGGAAGAATGTCCGCGACGTATGCGGCCGGAAGGGCGTAGGCCGGGGCGGTGTCCTCGCGGTCGATGCGGCAGAGCTGCTGGTTACGGCACATGACGCGCGTCTTTTGGATTGTGCTGCGGCAGGCGTCGGCGAGGGCAGTGTCGAGGACGATACCCCGCGAGGAGAGGATGGAACTCAGTTCGTCGGCGCCGGTGTCGGTGCCGATGGTGCCGACGAGGTCGACCGTTACGCCTAGGGAACGGAGGTTGTTCGCCACGTTGGCGGCCCCGCCGGCCGTGTAGGTGTCGCGGTCGGCCTTGACAACGGGCACGGGCGCTTCGGGCGAGATGCGGGTGGCGTCGCCCCAGAGATAGTGGTCCAGCATCAGGTCGCCAACGACGAGGATGCGGAGTCCGGAGATTCGTTCTAGAAGCTGTTGCATAGCTTATCCATTTTACCAAAGGCGGCGGAAATATGCTATAGTGGTAATCTGCTTTTTCGGAGAAAGGCTGAACAGCGAATGAACTGCAAGATTAAGGGAAAAAGCGAAAAAGCGACGGTAACGATCCGGCAGGCGGATCTGCGCGACGCCCGCCCGATCTGCGCGCTCATCAAGAGCAACCCGCTTGAGCTTATCGTGCGCCCGCTGGGCGACATCGTGCGCAACATTGACCGCTTCACCGTCGTGTACGCGGGCGGCCGCCTCGTCGGCTGCGCCTCGTATTCCGTCCTTCCGGAGGCCGGCAATTTCACCAAGGCGTCAATTGAAATGACCTCTGTCGCCATTCGCAAGTCCTGGCGCGGACGGGGTCTGGGCCGCCAGCTTGTGGAGGCAATGGTCGAACGCATTTCACGGCTTCGCCCCGTCCAGATCATCGTGCTCACCTACACGCCCGAGTTCTTCCGCAAGATCGGCTTTGAGCGCATCGCGAAGCAGGACATCATGTACAAGATCTATAGCGGATGCATGAACTGCACCAAGCACAGCAACCCCTTCACATGCCCCGAAGTCGCAATGGCCTACACGCCCAAGTCCGACGATGGACCCACTGAAACCGCCAAAGGAATACTCAAAATGAACGACAACTGCCTCTTCTGCAAAATCGCCGCCGGTACAATCCCGTCGGCAAAGGTCTACGAGGACGACAATGTCCTCGCCTTCCTCGACATCGCCCCCGTCGAGAAGGGCCACACGCTTGTCATCTCCAAGCGCGTCCACTCCGAGGCGTTGATCGAGACGCCGGACGACGTCCTCGCCGAACTGTTCGCCGTCGCCCGCAAAATCGGCGCCGCAATGATGAAGGCCGGCTTCGGCGGCTTCAACGTCGTGCAGAACAACTACCCCGACGGCGGACAGGCGATTCCGCACATCCACCTCCATGTCATCCCGCGCGAGAAGGGGCGCAAGGGCCCGCTCGCATGGGCCTCCGGCTCCAACCCCTACGCCGACGACGCCGAACGCGCAGCCTACGCCGAACGTCTGCGCGCCGCCCTCGCGTAGGTAGGCCGAAGGCCTGACGGCGTCAACGCGGAGGTGAAGGAGAACGCGGAGACGCGGAGGGTGAAAACATGGAGGATGTAATCCCCGATGACACGATTGTGGCTCTTGCGACGGCGCCGGGGCGGGCGGGCATAGCCGTGGTGCGCGTATCCGGGCCGAAGGCCTGGTCTGTCGGCGCAAAAATCGCGGGGCTTGTCTCCACCCCGCGTTCTCTCGCCAACACCTTCCGCCATGTCCGCTTCCGTGCGCGCGGCGGTGACGTCGTGGACGACGGCGTGATCCTCTTCTTCGCCGCGCCGCGCAGCTACACGGGCGAGGACGTCGTCGAACTCCAGTGCCACGGCGGCGGCATTCCTTCGCGACTCCTGCTTGAGGCCGCCGTCGCCGCCGGCGCGCGCCTGGCCGAACCCGGCGAGTTCACGAAGCGCGCCTTCCTCAACGGCAAAATCGACCTCGCCCGCGCTGAGGCCGTCATGGACATCGTCGCCGCCCGCACCGAACGCGCCGCCGCCGCCGCCCGCGCACAAATGGACGGCCGCCTCTCGGACGCCGTCAATGTCGCCTTCGATACGCTTGTCGATGTCCAGGCCTCCGTCGAACACCTTCTCGACTTCGACGAAGACGAAATCCCCGCCTCCTTCTGCGAAGACTCCGCCCGTGCGCTCCTTGAACTTGAGGGACGGCTCGCCCACCTCGCCTCAAACTGGCATGCCGGCCATCTGCTCCGCGAAGGGGCGCTCGCCGTCATCAGTGGCCTGCCCAACGCCGGCAAGTCGTCGCTTCTCAACGCATTGCTCGGTCGCAACCGTGCGATTGTCTCGGACATCCCCGGCACGACGCGCGACTCAATAGAAGAATCGTTCGATGTGGCTGGCATTCCCGTCCGCCTCGTCGACACCGCCGGTCTGCGCACCGGCGCGGCCGACGCCATCGAGGCGGAGGGCGTCGCCCGTTCCGAAGCGTTGATCCGCGACGCAGACCTCCATATCCGCGTCGTCGACGCCTCCCTCCCCCTCCCGCCTGAAGAGGCACGCGCCATCGCCGCGCTCCCTGAGAACCGCACCATCGTCGTCCTGAACAAGTGCGATCTAAACCGTCAAACCGTCAAACCGTCAAACTGTCAAACCGTATCGCTGTCCGCGAAGACAGGCGAAAACCTCGGCGAG
>JAEEGL016366990.1_pt1 | contig 18646 bp, 15 predicted proteins | sample 9134231 | NCBI WGS metagenome assembly JAEEGL01 (sample SAMN16246548, study PRJNA631951) | gut metagenome | biome: gut microbiome; feature: rumen; material: fiber-attached | host: Bos | place: Iran: Karaj | collected 2018-10 | reverse complement strand
GACCTCGAGATAAGGCGGTACTATGATGCCGAAATCGAGCAGTTTCGCGGTGATGCGCGGTTCGACGAGGCGTTTGCATTCAGCAAGGACGCTCCCGATGTTATCGGCATAGGGGCACTGCGCGGCGGAGAGTACATAGGAATGGCGGGGGCGAGCTGCGACAGTCCGCTGATGTGGCAGATAGGCATAAATGTTGACCCCGGGGCAAGGCGCTCCGGCGTGGGGAAGACCCTTGTCGCACTGCTGAAAAACGAGATATTCGGGCAGGGAAGACTGCCGTTCTACGGCACGTCAGTGTCGCATATAGCGTCACAGCGTGTAGCCCTCGCCGCGGGATTTCTCCCCGCATGGGCGGAAATGAACACTGTAAAACTGTAAAAACGGAATGCCGTGCGGGCTGATCCCGCTTTTGCCATCTGTGGCATACCCGAACGGACCGTTTGGGTTCTACTTTCAAAATCGTAAAAATGCCGCGATATTTTATGCCGCGAAAGCCTGTTGACAGTGAGTTTGCGGGTGGTAGGCCGGTAGCCGGGCAGCAGCCCGTCGGGGGCGCCTTCCCGTGCTGCCGGACTACCGCTCGCATCGAGGCTCGCTGTCAACAGGATCGTGGAATAAATTATCGCCCATAAGATCATTACGATTTCGGGACGAGAACCTGCCGCTTGGGAATGCTTGACTTTTGTCCGAAAAAATGATATAATGAATAAAATACGGTGTATTGTATATTTTATCAGGGAGGTGGGATATACAAGCCGCTCTGTTTTTATATTTACGGTATTGGGGTGTTGGATAGTGATAACGGATCAGAAGAGATACATATCGGAGAAGAACAAGACACTGATACTGCTTGGACTTGACAAAGAGCGGGTGCCGGGACTTTTTGATGCGCTTGAAGGTACCTATGTTATTGCGGCTGCCACAGACGAGGACGATGTTCTGAAAATGCTGAACAGCTCGCTTGAACGTATCGCGGCAGTGCTGTTTGCGGCGTGCCTGATGAAATGTCCGGATTTTAAGCTTATCTCCCGACTTGACGAGGACAAGAGATTCGTTGAGATACCGGTTATCGCGGTGTCTGCGGATTGCGGCGGGGAATGCCGCAGAATGTGTATAGACGCAGGTGTTAACGAGTTCTTTGAGCCGCCCTTCAAGCATGATATACTTCCTCTGCGGATCAGAAATGCCGCGAGAGCGAAGGACTCCGTTACTTTCCACGAAATGGAGATAATGCTGCGTGAGCTCCCCTCTAATATCTACTTTAAAGACCGTGATGGACGGTACATTTTCTCCTCGCATTACTGGCACCACCTGAACGGAGCCGGAGAATCGGGCTGGACGATACGCGGCAAGACCGACTATGACATACAGAAAGATGCGACTATTGCCGAAAAGGCTTTTAATTCCGACAAGAACATCATTTCCTCGGGCGTAGGCACCTCATATATACTTGAACTCAATGACGACAATGTGCAGGAATTCCTGCAGGTCTTAAAAAGTCCGACATACGATGACGCGGGCAACGTCAGCGGTATCATCGCCATAATGAATGACGTTACCGAGCTTGAACTTCTCAAACGCAAGTTCGAGGATCACTCGGAGCAGCTCGACGCGGAGCTCAGGGTCGCGGCGCAGATACAGCTGAATATGATGCCTATGGCGTTTGAGAACAATAAAAACATCGCTATCAGCGCGTCAATGACCCCCGCAAAGAATGTCGGCGGCGACTTCTACGATTATTTCTTTATAGACGACGACCACATTGCACTTGTTATGGCTGACGTTTCGGGAAAGGGTATGCCCGCTGCGCTCGGTATGACTATCACCAAGATAGTGCTCCACGACCGCGCTCTCACCGGCGGAACTCCTGCGGAGATAGTGGCTGATGCGAACAACCGTATTTGCGCTAACAACAGAATGCAGCTGTTCATAACCGTCTGGTTCGGTATCCTCGACCTGAAAACAGGCACGGTGACATACACCAACGCGGGTCACGAATACCCTGCGGTAAAACGTTCCGACAGCGAAAATTTCGAGCTTGTCGTAACTGACAACTTCCCGCCCATCGGCACCGTTGAGGATATACAGTACGAGGACGGGTACATCGAACTCGGTGACAGCGGCAGCCTGTTCCTGTACACCGACGGAGTTACAGACGTAAAGAGCGCTGAGGGAAAGCGCTTCGGCATAGACAGGGCACTCGGTTTGTTAAACAGGCTTTCCGATAATACGCCGCATTGTGTGATAGATACGCTGTGCAGCGAGATCGAAGGATTTGTCGGCGACACGCCGCGCTTCGACGATACCACAATGATGTTCGTGAAATATAACGCATAATAAAAAACGATACCGCACCGATGAAGCAGTTCTGCTTCTGACGGTGCGGCATTTTTTTCGATCGAGGTTTCGCCTGCTGTGCGGGGAAACCATTCTATTTGTACAGATAGTAGTTCTGTGAGCTCTTTGCGGAGCTGATATTCACAAGCTTGTCGCGCAAGGCGTTGGCACGCTGATTGCTGCCATAGATAGCATAAGCCGCCATAGTGCCGCCCATTTTGCGGAACGCCTCGACTGTTGCGGTGAACGGCAGCAGTATCACGCCCGTGTTGCGCTTGTCCGCGGCGGCGGCTATCTGCTCAAGGACACCTCTTGTCGTGTCCTGCATCGTTCCGAGTGTGTACGCTGCGAGCCTGCCGTCCTTTACTGCGGCAAAGCTGTATTCCCACGAGAGCTTCTTGGCGGGATTGTCAATGAATACACACGGGTCAAAGGGATTGTCGAAGTCGCTGTTCCGGGAGTTGCGTATCTGCTGTATCAGGTCGTCGTCCGCGTCCTTGAAACTCACCGCCCTGTAGCCGAAACGTTCCAGCATTTCGCAGGTCTTTCTGCCGTGCTTCTGCATATATTCTTCCCAAAGATTATCTTCCGCGGTTCGGTAGGTATATACCGTGAGATCCTCGCCGCGGGTGAATCCGAACTTTTTGCACACCTTCACCACGATGTCGAGCGCCGCGTTATCGGTGACTATATTGACCTTCACGGTCTGTTTCGCGTTCTGTATGATATTCTTCATAAGTGCGGTGAAAATGCCCTTTTTACGGTATTTAGGCATCGTCAGAGCGTATGTCACGCGCAGGTAATTTCCCTCAAGCGATGCGCAGAGAACGCCGGCGTAGCTGTCATCCTTCTTTGCCGCGAGAAGTATGCCGTTCTGTGAGGCTTCATTTGCACAGAGGTCGCCGTAAGGATCACGGTGCTCGGTAAAGGCCAGTGCATAGCCTATGTAGGGTATGGGTGCTATAGTCAGCATTTCGTTCGTTCTCCGTCAATGGGGTTTTGTGGTACATATCTTACAGTGTGAGCATTGATAGGGGTAATGGGGGTCACTGGGGGCCGCAAGGCGCACCCATTCATGAAGATAGGGCGAATTCGGATTGTAAGCACATTTGTCTTTCATCTTATCTCCGCCGCCGGCAACGCTTTCCACAGCCTCGTCGGGCAGCGGGATATCGTTTTCTTCGGCAAGCTTTGTGAGTTCTTCGAAAGACTGACATTTTCTCGCTTTCTCCTGCAGTTCGGGTGATAAGTCCTTGATGTAATCTTCGACGTCGATGATCATCGAGTCATTTACTTTTATCGGCATTGTTTATTCTCCTTTTAGTGTTTTGGGACGGTGTTATTATGTCCATGAACGTGATAACGAGACTGTACTGTATCAGGAAGCATAGATCCAGCGCTCTTCGCCGCAGTATTTACATTTGTATGTTTTTGTTTTCTCATAGGTAGATGCTTCATGCCCGTAATATTCGAATTCAAAATCGTGGTGCAGGTTGTTTTCGCGAGCAGGGCACGGTTCGTCAGGAATGCCATACTTAGCGCCGCCCGCAACTGCTTCGAGCGCTTCATCAGGCAGCGGAACGCTGTGTACCTTAGCGAGAGCCAGAAGTTCGTCCGCAGTCTTGCATGCCCTTGCCTTTTCCTGTAATTCGGGTGACAGATCTTTGATATACTGTTCTAAATCAATACTGAGGGTGTTCTTTTCATCAGACATTGTTGTTCCTCCTTTTATGTATTCTGTGTCCGTTCCGCAATGTGATCAAATGAATTCTAAGACGCTGAATAATTTACCGCAGAACTTACATTTTTTAAGATTTCTGCCGATCCTTTCGGCTTCGTGAGGAAGGCCGTTCTCTCTTGCAGGGCAAGGGGAGTCCGGTTTTTCCTGTCCGCCCGCAATTGCTTCGAGCGCCTTGTCCGGCAGCGGCACTTTGTTTCTGTTCGCGATGTCTAGTTGTTATACTGTCAGATAAGTATTTCTTTTCCGCAGTATTTGCATTTAGCTACCATACTTGTTCTGAGTTCGTCGCTTTTGAAATCATGTTTGCCGCCGTCTTTTCTTGCGGGGCACTGCGTGTCGAACAGCTTATTTCCGCCTGCTACGGCTTCTACCGCGTCGTCGGGTATCGGTATGCTGTTTTCTTCGGCGAGCTTTAGCAGCTCATCGGTCGATCTGCAGGCTCTCGCTTTCTCCTGCAATTCCGGCGATAGATCCTTGATGTAATCTTCGATGTTGATGACTTCCATAGTGATTAACCTCCTTGCGGCTGTCGTGCTTTCTGCTTCATCGGTCTTTCAACTATGGAAGCAGATGAAAGGCGGTCCGCGTTGCGCCTTTATTGTGAAATATTTATGTAAATTTCGCGAACATTCCGTTACCGTGGCAGTACAAACCTGTTTCAGCCGGTTTGTCTCTTTCTTTCTTTTTATATAATCAACATTTTTATTATATCACTATATCATAAATTTGTAAACTGTTATAATGAATAATTTTGCGAATTTTTTTGTTCCGGCGGCAAACCCGCTTGAAATGCGGCAGAAATGTGTCGCAAATGAGAATTTTCACGTTTTGCACAAATCCGACTGTGCAACCTGACGAAACCCGTGTGTTTGGTTTTCCGTGCCGGCGATAATTGACAATGCCGGAGTTTTGTGCTATAATAGCGGTATATTTTGCAGATACAAAAGAATAAAGGAGATACCACTTATATGAAATTCGGAAGGATAATACCCATGTTCCTTGCGGGAGCTGCACTGCTGATGTCGGGCTGCTCATCGCCGGCCGGTGATGCAAAAACAGAGATACGCGTATGGACGACCGACGGTACCCGCGAAATAACCCAGACCAGGCTCGATCAGTGGCTTGCGGGGAAAAGCGGATGGAATGACAAGTACAAGATAAAGGTCTCCACCATGGGCACCGGCGAGGTCGTGACGCAGTTCCTCACCGATGTCGAGGAAGCCGCCGATGTGTTCAGTTTCGCACAGGATCAGCTCTCGCGCCTTGTCGCGGTGGATGCTCTTTCCGCACCGGGCGGGCAATTCCTTGAATGTATCATAAGCGACAACGACGCAGGCTCGGTAAAGGCCGCATCACAGGACGGGAAGATATATGCCTACCCCGAGACCTCCGACAACGGCTACTTTATGTATTACGACAAGTCCGTTGTGACCGACCCGTCAACGCTTCAGGGAGTGCTTGACCAGTGCGCCGCGGCAGGGAAGAAGTTCTACTACGACGTGAACAACGGCTGGTACAACATTGCTTTCTTCTACGGGACCGGCTGCGAGTGCAGCTATACCTGCGATAACGATGGAATGTTCACGGGCGCCGTGTGCGATTTTGACAGTGACGCGGGAATGAAAGCCTTCAAAGCGCTGCTCACTATGACGGCTCACCCTGCGTTCGAACAATCGACCGGAGCCGATGCGCCTTTGTTCGATCCCGACGGCGGTGATGCCGGTGCTATCGTGTCGCTGTCCTTTGACAGTGCCGTTGTGCGGAAAAATCTCGGCGAGAACTATGCCGCCACAAAGCTGCCGACCTTTGAGGTGGACGGCGAGACTTTCCATATGAGCGGATTCAAAGGCTACAAGCTGATAGGCGTAAAGCCGCATTCCGACGACGACACGACCACGTTCTGCCACCTTATCGCAAATTACCTTTCCGGCGAGGAAATGCAGCTCGCACGGTATGATGCCGACGGCTGGGGGCCTTCCAACCTCAAAGCTCAGCAGGCGGACCGCGTCAAGAACGACATAGCTCTGACGGCGCTTAACGAGCAGTTTGAATACTGCAAGGACCAGGGCCAGTTCCCGAATGTTTACTGGGACCTCACAAAGGCGTTCGGAATGGACATCAACGCGGGAAAATACGATAACGCGGATGAAACAAAAATGAGAGCGGCGCTTGCCGACCTTACCCACGACATACTTGCCGCAAGATGATAACTTACCTCGAAAAATTCTGTACCGCAGTATATGATATGACGTTTGAATGTAACCTTTCATAGAGGAAGAAAATATGAACACACCAAAGAATCTCCCGGACCGAAGAATGCCGTGCCGGTAATGGCGGCCTGTCGCGACATCGCTCATTACCGCGTCGATAGCGGCTGCAAACAAAGGCAGCAGGCGGCACATATCAAGCTCGCGGAATAGGGTGTCGCGCAGCAGAACTGAATACGTTTTACAGCCCTGTACAAGATGTGCGGGGCTGTTTTTACTGTCCTGCGCGCGTTGTGAAAAATGCACAAAGAAACTGTAGTGCGTTTGTTTGTCTGCACAAATTTTTGTTGATTTTCAAAGTTGTGTTTACAAATTTGTCGAAATGTGTTAGAATATAGATGATTACAAAAGGCGGCAGTGCCGTAAGAAATGCCGTAATGGTTTATATTTCGGGGAAGGAGGCTCTTGTGGAGGATTACAAATATCTGGCGATCGTCGATTGGGTCAAGGATTACATCGCGACGGAAAAGCTGAAGCCGAACGACAGATTTCTGACCGAAAAGGAGCTCTGCGCGATACACGGCGTTTCGAGACAGACCGTGAGACAGGCGCTGATGAAGCTCGAAAGCGATAATGTCATATGCCGTGTCCGCGGGAGCGGCACATTTGTGAAGGGTGATACAGCTGAACCGCCCGCGCCACGTCCGAGAACGGGCAGCATCGGAGTTGTCTCGACATATTTCAGTGACTATATCTTCCCGCATATAGTGACGGGCATAGAAAGTGTGCTGAATGACGCGGGGTACACAATGCAGCTCGCTATCACGCACAATATGGTGTCGGAGGAGAAGCAGGCGCTGCGGAATATGCTCGATAACGGTGTCTGCGGGCTTATCGTGGAACCGTCAAAGAGTGCGCTCCCGAACCCGAATTACGCGATATACAACGAGATTCGTTCGCTCGGGATCCCGCTCGTGTTCTTCAATGCGAAGTACGGCTGGTCGGATTTCCCGTATGTCGCAATGGACGACGAGGCCGCGGGAAGGCTTGTTGCCGATTACCTGTTCGACTGTGGGCATTCCGAGATCTCGGGACTGTTCGTGCTCGACAACATACAGGGTCACAAGCGATACAGCGGTTTTATGAAAAGTTGTATAGATCACGGAAGGACGGATGCCGAACAGAGCGTCCTGTGGTATGGTGCCGGCGAGGTAAACAGGGTGTTCACCTACGAGAAGAAGCGTGTTCTCGAGTTGCTGGAAAGCTCCACCGCTATTGTGTGCTACAATGATATGCTCGCCGTGAGCCTGCTCGGTTTCTGCCGAGAGAACGGCATCAGGATACCGGACGACCTTTCCGTCGTGGGAATAGACGATTCCAAGTACGCATCTATCTGCGACGTACCGCTGACAACGGCGAGACATCCGCACCGTAAGCTCGGTGAGGCCGCTGCGGAAGCGCTCCTGCGTATTATGGACGAGGGCGGCGATGAAGATGTCGGCGACATACTTTTCAAGCCCGAGCTCGTCACAAGGGCTTCGGTAAGGCAGATAGGAAGGGCTGTATCCGTTGTATAGTTGCTGTACAGACGATACAAGGGGGAATGAGCAATGGCTGTGACAGAGGAAAGAGACTCGCTGAGCGATATCAGGCGACCCGATACGGAGAAGATAAAAACGCTCCTGCGCAGCGGCAACCTTGCTTCCTGCAGGGAAGTGCTCGACTCCGTGCTTGAGGAGGTCAACTTTTTCGGGATACGCTCGTTTATGCTGCGGCTGTTCATTTGTATGGACATATTTATGGCTGCACGGGATTTCTCGAAGGAGATAGGCGTAAGCGACGAGCAGTTCGCCGTGCGTTTCGGGACGGTAGTGGATATCGAGCGCAAAATGGTCGGCGCGGAGAATATGGCGGAATACCTTCGCGATACGCTGAAGCAGTGTATAATCTGGCGCGCGGAATCGGTGCACGAAAGCAGCTCCGGCGCGGTAGTCAAGGCAAAGGAATATATTATTGCGAACTATATGGACTATGATATATCACTGAAAACGGTTGCAGATGCTGTCGGGCTGAGCCCGGCATACCTGAGCGGACTTTTCAAGAAGGAGGTGGGGAAAAACCTGTCGGATTATCTTACCGACGTGCGTATCGAAACGGCCAAGAAGCTGCTTTCCTGCACATCGAAAATGGTGTACGAGGTGGCTTACGAGGTGGGATTTCACGATTACAAGTATTTCAGTCAGATATTCAAGAAAAACACTGGACTGACGCCAAGGCAGTTTCAAAACAGTGTAAATGTATGCACATAATATGACAAAAACAGCAAAATTCAGTGATTTTATGCTGTTCGGTAACAATTTTTGACAAAAACGTAAAATTTTAAACATTTTCGGCAATATATTAGGTATAAATGTATGTACAAATTGTTTATAATGTAGTTACAAGTTAACGATTTAATCGTTTTGTAATTTTCAGACAAATGGAGGAATGTACTATGAAATTAAGAAAGATCTTTACAGCGGCAGTAAGCACACTCGCATGCGCGGCTATGTTCGCAGGTTGTGGCCAGCCCGCACCCGCAGCGACGACAACAGCTGCTCCGGCGGCAGCTCCCGCAGCAGATGCAGGAATATCCTCGGGTAAGCTCATCAAGGTCGGCATCATCAACAACGACCCGAACGAGTCCGGTTACCGTACAGCCAACGACAAGGATCTGCAGAAGACATTCAGCAAGGAAAACGGCTTTGACGCATCGTTCGCGTACAGCCTCAAGAACGACGAGCAGATCACAGCAGCGCAGAAGTTCATTCAGGACGAAGTTGACTACCTGCTCCTCTCCGCTGCCGATACGGCCGGTTGGGATACAGTTCTGAAGGATGCACAGGATGCCGGTGTAAAGGTCATACTCTTTGACCGCACTATCGACGCTCCCGAGAGCCTCTACGAAGCTTCCGTAGTTTCCGATATGGCTAAGGAAGGTCAGACGGCGGTCGATTGGCTCAAGGGTCAGAACCTCGACAAGTACGAGATCATCCATCTGCAGGGTGTTATGGGTACAGCAGCTCAGAAGGGACGTTCCGGTGCTCTTGACGCTACGGCCAAGGAACTCGGCTGGACAATAGTCAGCCAGCAGACAGCTGAATGGAACGCTGAAAAGGCTCAGCAGATCGTTCAGTCCGCTATCGACTCCAACAAGTCCTTCAACGTTATATACGCAGAGAACGACGATATGGCTAAGGGCGCTGTTGCTGCTCTTGACAAGGCCAACATCTCCCACGGCGTAGGCAAGGACGTTATCGTAATGGGCTTTGACTGCAACAAGTGGGCACTCGAAGAGCTCCTCGCGAAGAACTGGAACTATGACGGTCAGTGCAACCCCTTCCAGTCCTCCTATATCAAGGACATCATCGACAAGCTTGAAGCAGGCGAATCTATCGGTCAGAAGACCATTGTAATGGACGAGAAGGGCTTTGATGCTTCCACCATCACACAGGAAGATGTTGACAACTACGGTATATAATTGACCGACGGCAACTCTGATAATCAATAACTGAAACAAGTGCGGTGCGGCATATAGAAATACTGTATGTCCCCGCACTTGCTCTATGATACGGAACTTTTCCGCCGGGTGATGAGCGTTCCGTGCTTTCCTCGCCTGAGTCGGCGGAAGAAAAAATATGTCGCCGAAGGCGACACCAGTGTTAACTTTTCACTATTAACTATTCACTACTACTGATCGGGGGTATGGGAATGCGCGAAGGTTCACTTTTGGAATTGCGGGGGATATACAAGTCGTTCCCTGGAGTAAAAGCGCTGCAGAATGTGGATTTCACACTGCGCGAGGGCGAGATACACGCTCTTATGGGTGAGAACGGCGCGGGAAAATCCACGCTTATAAAGGTGCTCACGGGCGTTCACGTCAAGGACGAGGGCGACATATTCATCAAAGGACGCGAGGGTGCGGTACAGATACGTTCCCCGCAGGAGGCGCAGAGAGTCGGCATAAGCACAGTGTATCAGGAGATAACGCTGTGCCCGAATCTTTCGGTCGCCGAGAATATTTTTATTGGCAGAGGCAAGGGCGTCGGCGTGAACTGGCGCGAAATGAACCGCAGGACGGCGGAGCTGCTCGGTTCGCTCGGTATCGCGGTAAAGCCTACGCAGCAGCTTGCAAGCTGTTCTATCGCGGTGCAGCAGATGATCGCGATAGCGAGGGCGGTGGATATGGAGTGCAGCGTGCTGATACTTGACGAGCCCACTTCCTCGCTGGACGAATCCGAGGTCGCAAAGCTGTTCGGGCTCATGCGGCAGCTCAAGGAACGCGGCGTCGGCATTATATTCGTAACACACTTCCTCGACCAGGTGTATGAGGTCTGTGACAGGATAACCGTCCTGCGCGACGGCAAGCTTGTCGGGGAATACGAGATAGAGAGCCTGCCGAGAGTGCAGCTCGTATCGAAGATGCTCGGTAAGGAGCTCGACGATATGGCCGATATCAAGAACGATATGCCTGCATTCGAGGAGAACGGCGAAGCTCCCGTTTACGAGGCGGAGGGGCTTTGCAGCACCGAGGGCATCAAGCCGTTCAATTTCAATATCAGACGCGGCGAGGTAAACGGTTTTACGGGACTGCTCGGCTCCGGAAGAAGCGAGTGCGTGAGAGCTATCTACGGTGCCGATACCGTAACGAGCGGACATGTCAAAATGGACGGCAAGTCGGTGAAGATAGCCAAGCCGAAGGACGCTATGAAGAACGGAATCGGATATCTTCCCGAGGACAGAAAGCGCGACGGTATTGTCGGCGACCTGTCCGTGCGTGAGAACATCATTCTCGCTCTGCAGGTAAAGACCGGCTTCTTCAGACCGTTCTCCAAGGCAAAGGCTACGGAGTTCGCCGAGGAATACATAAAGCTGCTCGATATAAAGACAGCATCGGTCAATACGCCGATAAAGTCGCTTTCGGGCGGTAATCAGCAGAAAGTAATACTTGCGCGGTGGCTGCTCACTCACCCGAAGTATCTTATACTTGACGAACCCACAAGAGGTATCGACGTCGGCACAAAGGTGGATATCCAGAAGCTTGTGCTGAAGCTGGCATCCGAGGGCATGAGCATAACCTTCATCTCGTCCGAGACGGACGAAATGCTGCGCACCTGCTCGAGACTGCTCGTAATGCGCGACAGAAAGCTTGTCGGAGAGCTTACGGGCGAGCAGCTGACACAGAATACCATTATGGCGACTATCGCAGGAGGTGATAAGCAATGAGCGGACAACTCGACCCCAAGGGCGGCGGATCTCTGCTGACGAGACTGCTGCGAAACCAGATATTCATACCGATAGCGGCGCTTTTGCTGCTCGCGGCTTTCAATCTTATCGCCGACCCGTCGTTCTTCGCGATAACCCTTAATGCCAACAGCAACGGCGACCCGGTACTGTCCGGTCAGCTTATCTCGATAATAGACAACGGCTCCGAGCTTGCTATCCTCGCGATCGGTATGACGCTTGTCACAGCGGCATCGAGAGGACAGGATATAAGCGTCGGCGCAGCTATAGCGATAAGCGGCAGTGTACTGCTGCGTGTGCTGTGCGGTACAAATACCCGTCCCGAGACCATGCAGGCTCCGATAATCGTCGGCTTCCTTATCAGCGCACTTGCAGCAATGGCTTTCGGTGCATTCAACGGCGTTCTCGTGGCGTATTTCAGGATACAGCCCATGGTCGCGACGCTGATACTGTTCACGGCGGGACGCTCTATCGCGGCGTGGATAAACAACAACGAGCTGCCTATAGTTCCCGGTGAGGAATTTACATACTTCGGCGGCTATATCCCCGGTATCCCGGTCCCTACACCGTTCCTTATCGCGATAGCTTGCTTCATCGTGACATGGCTGGTGCTGAAATTCACCAACCTCGGACTGTATGTGCAGTCTGTCGGCATCAATGAAAAGACTTCCCGCTTAAACGGCCTCAACCCCGAGCTTATCAAGTTCGCGACATATGTCCTGCTCGGGCTTTGCGTGGCGGTAACGGGACTTATAAAGGTAAGCCGTCTTTCCACGATTAATTACTCCGTAATTGCGAAGGATATCGAAATGGACGCTATTCTTGCGGTCGCTCTCGGCGGAAACTCCCTCAGCGGCGGCAAGTTCAACATGGCGGCGTCGATACTCGGCGCGTATGTCATTCAGTTCCTCACCACAACGCTGTATAAGTTCGATGTACAGGCGACCGCGCTGCCCGCTTACAAGGCTGTAGTCGTTATCGTGCTCGTAGTTCTCAGCGCCCCCGTGGTAAGAGAAAAGGTATCCCGTTTCGCAAAGAAGCTCCGCGCGCCGAAAAAAGCCGCGGAAAGCAATTCGTAAGGAGGTGCGGTGTATATGTCGTCAAAAGAACTTACCGGCAGACGCAGAGGTCTGCTGAAAAATATGACTGATACCAACCTGCTTACGTCCATTACCATCGCGGTATTCGTTGTAATGTACATCTGCGCGATAGTATTCCTGCAGAAAGGCTTCCTGAAGCCGCAGACGCTGTTCAATCTGCTCAACGCCAATGCCGCGCTGATAATCCTTTCGTGCGGTATGACGCTCGTTATGATAACCGGCGGTATCGACATCTCCGTCGGCGGTGTTACGGCGCTCGTAAGTATGAGCTGCGCCGTGTTCCTCGATAAACAGGGCGGCAACGTTATCGGCTCGGTATTCATAGCGCTCGGCATAGGCCTTGCGTTCGGACTTGTACAGGGTTTCCTCGTGGCTTATCTCGAGATACAGCCGTTCATAGTCACGCTCGCGGGAATGTTCTTCGCGCGAGGTATGACCACTATAGTAAACGCCGTGCCGTTCAACGTCGAGAACGAGAGCTTCGTCACCCTGAAGGAGACAAGACTTATCGTCCCGCTGCTCGGCTCCACGAACAAAAAAGGCGTGTATGTTGACGCGTACATAGAAATAGGCGTTGTTGTGGCGCTGCTTATCGTTGCCGCGCTGTTCGTTATCCTCAAATGGACCAGAACGGGACGCAATTTCTACGCGGTCGGCGGCAACAGACAGAGTGCTCTGATGCTCGGTATCAACGTAAAGCGCACTACCTTCCTGTCGTATGTTATCTGCGGTCTGCTCGCGGGTGTCGGCGGATTTGTGTACTTCATGCACGTAGGCTCCGGCTCGCCGTCTCATGCTTCGGGTGCCGAGATGAACGCGATCGCGTCATCTATCATAGGCGGCACGATGCTTACGGGCGGTGTCGGAAATATCATCGGTACACTGTTCGGAACGATGTCGCTGGCGCTTATCCAGAACATAGTTTCGTCGGTAGGCCTTGACCAGGCATGGTGGACGGGTATTACGATAGCGGCAATGCTTTGTATCTTCCTCGTTGTGCAGAGCGTTATCATTTCCCGCCGCAAGAAGTCGAACAATACTGTTGGCGATGTAGTTGTTGCTGACAAGAAAGAGGCTGTAAATGGACAAAAAGAATGAAATAGCGTCCGGTAAGGCGTTTATTGGCATAGAATTCGGCTCGACCCGCATTAAGGCGGTGCTGACGGGCACGGATTTCTCGCCTCTCGCCTCGGGCGTTCACGACTGGCAGAATGAGCTGCTCGACGGGGTGTGGACATACTCGCTCGACGCCGTTAAGAACGGGCTGAGGGAATGTTTTGCCGACCTTATGAAGAATGTCGGAAGCGAGTACGGCGTAAAGCTGGAAAAGGCCGCGGGTATCGGCATTTCCGCGATGATGCACGGATATCTCGCGTTTGACGGCAGCGGAAAGCTGCTCGTACCGTTCAGGACATGGCGCAACACTATGACCGAGGAGGCTGCGGCGAAGCTGACAAGCGAGTTTGGCTTCAACATCCCGCAGCGCTGGAGTATTGCCCACCTGTATCAGGCTATTCTCAACAAAGAGCCGCATATCGGCGATATCCGCTTTATGACCACTCTCGCGGGGTATGTTCATTTCCTGCTGACGGGCGAAAAGGTCATCGGTATCGGAGACGCGTCCGGTGTCTTCCCGATAGACCCCGTTAGTAAGGGCTACGATGCGGGTATGATGAAGCGCTTTGACGAGCTTACCGCGGGTACTGCGTTCGGAGAAAAGCTTGTGGATATCCTGCCGAAGATAGTTCCGGTCGGCGAATGCGCCGGAACGCTTACAGATGAGGGTGCGAAGCTGCTCGACCCGACGGGTACGTTCAAGGCAGGAGTTCCGCTGTGTCCTCCCGAGGGCGACGCACAGACCGGCATGGCCGCAACGAACAGTATTTCCCCGAAAACCGGCAATGTCTCCGCCGGAACGTCGATATTCTCGATGATAGTGCTTGAAAAGAACCTTTCAGCCGTTCACAAGGAGATCGACATAGTTACAACACCCAACGGCGACCCGGTGGCAATGGTGCACTGCAACAGCTGTACCACCGACCTTGATGCGTGGGTGAAGGTGTTCGGCGAACTGCTGAAAAAGGCGGGCTGCGATCTTCCGAAGGGAAAGCTCTACGGTATGCTGTACGAGCTTGCGGCAGAGGGCGACCCCGACTGCGGCGGTATAATATCCTACAATTACTATGCAGGTGAGCCCGTGACCGATACGCAGAGCGGCAAGCCGCTGCTCGTACGCAGTCCCGATTCGCCGTTCACGATGGCGAATCTTATGCGCAGCCTCGTGTATTCCTGCGTGGCAACGCTCAAGATCGGTATGGATATCCTCACGAACGAGGAAAAGGTCGCGCTCGATATGATCTATGCACACGGCGGTCTGTTCAAGGATCCCGTGCCGAGCCAGAGCATCCTCGCTGCGGCTCTCGGAGCGGATATAACGCTTATGACGAGCGCGGGTGAGGGCGGCGCGTGGGGAATTGCCCTGCTCGCAGCATATATGGGCCGTGAAGACAAGTCGGAGACGCTCGAAGCCTTCCTCAATGGCCGCGTCTTCGCTGGAATGAAGGGCAGCACAGTCTCGCCGAAACAGGCGGATGTTGACGGCATAGCGGCGTATATGGCACAGTACCGCAAGAACCTTGCTGCGGAGCGTGCTGCGGCCGAATGCTGAAAACCGGGCTTTGTGTCCTGTGCAGAAGCGAAAAAAGAATGATCGGAATAAACTCCTTCGGATCTCGTCCGGGGGAGTTTTTTTCGTCGGAAAAATAATTCTTGATTTTGGCGGCTTATTGTGATATAATCAATGTGTCCTCAATAACTGCCTTTCGGCAGTTATTGTTCCAAAGTCCTCAAAGAGGACTTTGGAAAGCCTTAAAAATCCGCTTTCAGCGCCTTTTTAAGGCGGACACATTCCTTGATGTCAAGCTCATTCCGCCCTGTGGGCGGACAAAAGTCTTCATGCTGCGCTATGAAGCTTTTTCACGGTTGATGAGCAGACATTAATCAGAAAGATAGGAAATGAAAGGAGTTTTCTGCAAATGAACTTCGGAAAACGGATAATTGCACTGATAACGGCAGCTTCGGCCGCAGTATGCGGGATGAACGTCACTTCTTCTGCCGAGGAAGGCAGTAAAAGCGATGACATCGTGATACTTTACACCAACGATATACACTGTGGTGCAGACAAGAATATTGGCTATGACGGACTTGCGCTATATAAGCGTGAGATGCAGGCGCAGTATGAGCACGTCCTGCTTGTCGATGCCGGGGATTTTTTACAGGGCGAGCCTCTGGGAACGCTTTCGGACGGTGCATATATCACACGTATGATGAACGCGGTCGGGTATGATGCGGTGACTGTCGGAAACCACGACTTCGATTACGGCATGGACGAACTTATGCTGCGGGAAGATGAACTTTCCTGCGGGGTGGTATGCGCAAATGCGTACAACAGTGAAACGAGCGAACTGCTGTTTGACCCGTATAAGATCATCACGGCAGGCGACATGAAAATAGCCTTTGTGGGCGTATGCACACCGGAGACGCTTATCAAATCCACGCCTGTGTTTTTCCAGAACGACAAGGGCGAGTATATATACAGCTTCGGCGAGGACGGGGATATATACGAGCTGGTACAGAGAGCCGTTGACAGCGCAAGAGAAGAGGGTGCGGATCTTGTGATACTGCTCGCCCATCTCGGTGAGAACGGTGTCACCGAAGGCTGGAGCTCACCCGAGGTGGCCGCGCAGCTTACGGGCATTGACGCTATAATCGACGGGCATTCCCACGAGATAACGCCTGCGCTTACCGCAAAGACAAAGGACGGCAAGAACATCATTATAACGCAGACGGGTACAAAGCTCGAAAACATCGGTAAAATGACGATAACTGCCGACGGAAAGATAACCACCGCGCTGATAGACAACGTTCCCGCGCCGGAAGACGGTACGGGGATCGCAGAGGACAGCTGGCTCGAGCCCGACGGAAGAGAGGGAAGATTTGCTGACGAAGCTGTAAACCGCGAATTGATGCTGATCGAGGGCGAATACGCGGAAATACTGAACGAAGTAATAGGAAATACCGAATTTGACCTTGTTGACAGCGATCCGATAACCGGTGAGCGCCTTGTGAGAAAGGCTGAGACCAACCTCGGCGACCTCTGTGCGGATGCCTATAAGTATGTGCTCGGTGCAGATGTCGGTATAGTGAACGGCGGCGGCGTAAGAGCATCCATAGCAGCCGGAGAAATAACCTACAAAGACGCGATGTCGGTTTTCCCGTTCGGCAATATGGTGAGTGTGGCGGAGGTCACGGGTCAGCAGATACTTGATATGCTTGAAGTCGGCGCTATGAAGTGGCCGGAAGAAAACGGCTCGTTTATCCACGTTTCCGGTATTCAATATCAGATCGCCGCCGCTAACACTCCGAGCGGCGTAAAGCTTGACGAAAAAGGTAAATTCCTCGGAGTGGAAGGCAGATACAGAGTTATCGGCGTTAAAATAAACGGAGAGCTCCTCGACAAGGATAAGACCTATACGCTCGCCACGCACGACTACTACCTGAAAAACGGCGGCGACGGGTATATTCTCTCCGGAAATTGCAATATCATAAAGGACGACGTTATGACCGACAGTGATCTTATCGCCATTTATATCAGGGATCACCTTGTCCGCGGCGTTCCGGAGGAATACCGTGACCCTTACGGGGAAGGACGGATCTTTTCGTGGAACAGTATCGACGATGACTCCGATCCTGTTTCGGAAGAAATACCGGCCCAAGTCCCCGATGAAGTACCGGATGCTGTGAATGACAATACGCCCGTGAATGTGAACGGCGGCGACAGCACCAACCCCTCCACCGGCGCGGATGATACGGCTGCGGCATTTGTATGCTTTGCGGCTCTCGCGGCGGCAGTGCTCTCGTTAAAGAGGCAGCGCGGATAAATTGTTGTTTATGTCTCTCCTTCCGGAGGCGGGGGCAGACATATACGCAGGCTTATATTTTACGCTTTAACTGCGGATAGTGCAAAAAATATAGCAAAAAGCTTGAAATATCGGAAAAAGTATGGTATAATAATAATCGATTACGGATAAGTGCCGCGAAAATGCGTTTTTACGGCGGCTTAAAGGAAAGGAAAAAGACTATGACTATCACAAAAAATCAGGACGGAGCAAAGCTCACGATCGCCGTTTCCGGAAGACTTGACACCACCACTGCGCCGCAGCTCGAGAGCGAGGTAAAGAGCTCTCTTGACGGTATTACCACGCTCGTGCTCGATCTCTCCGACCTTGAGTACATCTCATCGGCGGGTCTTCGTGTGCTGCTTTCCGCACAGAAGACAATGAACGAGAAGGGCTCAATGACCGTAAAGGGCGCAAGCGAGATCATTATGGAGATCTTCGAGGTAACAGGCTTCGTTGACCTGCTCAATATCGAGCAATGAAAGAAAGTACCGTGTGCTGCGTCCGGACGCGGATAATATCGTTTTCCCCCGCCTGAAGACGGGGGAAAAGGCGTTTTTATGCTGTTTTGCGGGCGGACGCGGAAAAGTACGAAAAGAGGACTGAAAATGGGGAAAAAATGCTGTATCGAGGCAGTTTTTGCCACACTTTTTGGAATATTAACAGGTTTGATGGCGTTATGCCCGGTACCGGCGGGGGCGGAAAGCGCGAATGCGACGCTGCCGAATATGGGCGGAGGTTACGCGGTCACGGGTCAGCTCGGCAATATGGGCTATTCCACGAGGCTGTATAACGCTTCAACCGGTCTGCCGACCTCCGATGCCAATACTATTCTCGCAACAAGGGACGGCTATATCTGGATAGGCGGCTACAGCGGACTTATACGCTTTGACGGCAATACCTTCAAGCGCGCGGATTCCTCGACGGGCCTGACCAGTGCGAAGGACATTTTCGAGGACAGCAAAGGGCGTCTGTGGGTCGGAACTAACGACAACGGCTTTGTGGTGCTGAACAACGATG
>JAEEGL014192124.1_pt1 | contig 18646 bp, 19 predicted proteins | sample 9134231 | NCBI WGS metagenome assembly JAEEGL01 (sample SAMN16246548, study PRJNA631951) | gut metagenome | biome: gut microbiome; feature: rumen; material: fiber-attached | host: Bos | place: Iran: Karaj | collected 2018-10 | reverse complement strand
TCGATGCGCATCATCATGATGATGACGATGTAGCCACCGATGCCGATTACGGCTGAGAGGCCAAAGATAAGGATGTTACTATCAAATAAATACTTCATCAAAAGCACAACGATGACTACAAATATAGCTCCTGGAATCTGCTTAAGCAGAACAGGTATGTGGTCAAGGAATCTGTAGTTTTTGATGTGGCGCTTTAGCATCTGTGAGTTGATTAAAAAGTTGACTGTCAAGCTGATTGAGCTGGCAATGGAAATACCCATAACTCCAATAACTCGTGACAGCGCAATACTGAAGATGATGTTGGCGCCTACTGCGAAGATTCCTGAAATCATCGCTCGCTTAGTGTCCTTAAAAGAATAAAGTCCTCTTAAAATAATATCACGTACGCCCATACTAGTAAAACCGACAGCGTAACCAATGAGGGCTGCGCTTGTAAGGGCGATGGATTTCTCGCCGAAGTTACCTCGTCCAAAGGCGATAGTAACGATTTCCCTTGCACACATGCAGGTGACAAGTGTGATTGGAATCATGATGCAAATCATGACGTTGATAGCCTTTTTCATGGTATCGATAAGGCTGTCATAATCCCCCTCGGCTGTGTATGTGGAGAAGTTTACATATAAAACATCCACCAGGTTGTTTACCAGGATGATTGTTACGAAATCTTCAAGGGAAACTGAGTATGATAATGCTGACACATTTCCGTGGCCAAGGCCTGTGGAAAGGGCACTATCAACAAGCTTGTTTATCTGTGAAACGGAGTTGCCGATGAATAGGGGCACCGCCGTCAAAAGTACGGTTTTAATCTCGGGCACATCCTTGAATGCCACGAAGGTGAACTTGAAATATCTGCGTCCACGTATCAAAAGCAATGAGCCAAAGATGATGTAGCTTAAATACTGGGCAATAATCAGTGATGTAACTGCCTGCACATTGTAGAGAATCAGGATACACAAGATTGTTGTGATACTGGTGATTGCTGATTCAGTACGGCTGACTACGAAGTCTTTGTTGGCGTCCATCATGGATGTCCAAACCAATGTAACTACCGCAAACAGGAAGAATGGATAACAAATCTTCAAGTATTGCTGTAAGTATTCCAGCTCTGTTGGTGTGTAGCCCTGGCCAAGCGCTGATGCGATGTAAGGTGTGATCATGTAGACAATCAGCAACACGAAAAGCACTACCGGAAGCAAGATTTCCAGGCATGCGCTCATCAGCTTTGAAGCCGCTTCCCTACCACGCTGCACCAGGCAGTGGGTGTAGATGCTTACCAGAGAAATGGTGATTGCTCTGATAAAAGCAGATGAAAGCGTGCCTACGAAATTGAAAGCTACAAAATATATATCTGTTTCAAATGTTGTGCCAAAGAAATAAGCTATGACCATCTGCTTAACGAAGCCAAGTAGCTTAAAGCACAAAGTAAGTATCGTAATTACGATAGTTGTGCTTACGATACTTTTTGTCTGTTTACTCATATTTAATTCCTACTAGAAAAGTGATGTGATTGCTGTAAGGATATCTGAGCCAAAGCTTGCAATGGCAATGCCAAGGATGATAACTAACAATCCTGTAGCTTTCTTTGCTCCGATTTTTTCCTTAAGAAAAATCTTTCCTAAAACTGCTACCCAAATGTAACCAGTTGCCTCAAGGATTGGTCCTAAAGATAAATCCACACCCTTGTAGCCGATTACTGAGCAAAGTGATGCTCCAAAGAAAACGATGTATGCTCCCATAACCATTGGGTTAAGGTACTCTGCAATTTTGCTTGGGTATTCTTTTTCAGCTGCCTTCTTTAAAACGATTTGTGAGCAAGAGGCGATGAAAGTACCAGTAAGCATGATTAACATAAATTTATTCATTGCTGCTTACCTCCTCTTTATTAGCCTTTCCGTTGACTTCCTCATCACCGCTAACAACAAGATATACGCCGATGATAACAACGATTGCACCGATTACTTTTTGAATTGTAATCTGCTCGCCAAAAATCAATGCCCCCCAGATGAGGCCCCAGATTGTGGTGGCTGCTTTGTTAGCATATGTAGTGATAAGTGGCAGATGCTTAAGAACCTGCTGCCAAGCAATAGCATAAAATCCAAGGATACAAACAACAAGGCCATAAAAGATGATCCACTTGAAGCTTAAAAACTCATAGCCTGAAGCCATCTTGGAGCAAATGCTATTCACTGAAAATATCAAAATAATTACATGTAAAATGGCGAACCACTTTATAGTATCTTTTTTCATCAATATATCTCGCTTCCTTTTTTTACTTATTCCAGTTTGCAAGCATCTCACGTACGTAGTCAGTTGTCATAATCTTATCTACTGTGCCCTGTACGTCGAGGCGCTTTGTGTTGTGTGATGTGTAGGCGTCAGAAGCCATTGTGTGAACCTGGCCATCTACGAAGAACTTGTCGTAGTTGAGGTCACGGCCGTCTGGAAGTACACGATAGTAGTTGCCCATATCTACGGAACGAACACACTCTTCGTTTGTCATAAGTGTCTCGAAAAGCTTCTCGCCGTGGCGTGTTCCGATGATTTTTGTGCCTGTGTCACCGAAGAGCTGCTGAACAGCCTTTGCAAGGTCACCGATTGTAGAAGCGTCAGACTTCTGGACGAAAAGGTCACCTGGCTCGCCGTGCTCGAAAGCAAACATAACAAGTGCAACTGCCTCATCAAGATTCATGAGGAAACGAGTCATCTCTGGATCTGTGATTGTGATTGGGTTGCCTGCTTTAATCTGGTCGATAAAAAGAGGGATAACTGAACCACGTGAGCACATAACATTGCCGTAACGTGTGGTGCAGATTGTAGTCTTGCCGGCTGCAACACGAGCGTTTGCGCCGATAACCTTTTCCATCATAGCCTTTGAAATACCCATTGCGTTGATTGGGTAAGCAGCCTTGTCTGTAGAAAGGCAAACAACTCTCTGAACTCCTGCCTCAACTGCCGCATGGAGAACATTGTCAGTTCCCTCAACATTCGTACGAACAGCTTCCATTGGAAAGAATTCGCATGAAGGAACCTGCTTTAATGCTGCTGCATGGAAAATAAAATCAACTCCAGGCATAGCATCCTGAACAGAGCGCATATTTCTAACATCACCAATGTAGAACTTTACCTTGCCTGCAAGGTCTGGGTGCTCTGCCTGAAGCTGATGACGCATGTCGTCCTGCTTCTTCTCATCACGTGAGAAAATACGAATTTCTTTGAGGTCAGAATCAAGGAAGTGCTTGAGCACTGTGCTTCCAAATGAACCTGTTCCTCCAGTAATCATTAAGGTCTTATCTTTAAATAAATCACAATTCATTATTTTATCCTTTCTGTCGTCGGCCAATGGGCCTTTTGATGTTAAAACCTTCGGTTTTAGACATCACGTCTCCAAACCATCTTATTCACAATTCCAGTGTACGACTGGATAATCTTTACAACCTTTGTAGAGACATTCTCTTCTATATAATCAGGTACTGGTATACCATAGTCCCCATTTTCGTTTAAGTCAATAGCTGTTGTAACAGCCTGTAAAAGCGACTTCTCATCGATGCCTGCGATAATGAAGCAAGCCTTATCGAGAGCCTCTGGACGCTCTGTTGAAGTACGAATACAAACTGCTGGAAATGGCTTTCCAATGCTTGTAAAGAAGCTTGACTCCTCTGGAAGTGTTCCAGAATCAGAAACAACTGCAAATGCATTCATCTGCAAATGATTGTAGTCGTGGAAACCAAGTGGTTCGTGCATTCTCACACGTGGATCCAGCTTGAAGCCTGTAGCCTCAAGACGCTTTCTTGAGCGTGGATGACAACTATAGAGAATTGGCATGTCGTACTTTTCAGCAAGCTTGTTGATAGCTGTGAAAAGGCTGACAAAATTCTTTTCAGTATCAATGTTCTCTTCTCTATGAGCAGATAGGAGAATATATTTCTTTGGCTCAAGGCCAAGCTTTGAAAGGACATCACTTGCCTCGATTGCCTCAAGATTCTCATGAAGGACCTCTGCCATTGGAGAACCTGTAACATAGGTGCGCTCCTTTGGAAGTCCGCACTCTGCCAAGTAGCGACGTGCGTGCTCTGAGTATGCCATATTAACATCTGAGATAATATCTACAATACGACGATTTGTCTCCTCTGGGAGGCATTCGTCCTTGCAACGGTTTCCTGCTTCCATGTGGAAGATTGGAATGTGAAGACGCTTTGCAGCAATTGCTGAAAGGCATGAGTTTGTATCCCCAAGAATCAATAATGCATCCGGCTGAATCTCCACCATAAGCTCATAGCTTCGAGCAATGATATTTCCAACTGTCTGACCAAGGTTGTCGCCAACTGCATCCATGTAAACCTCTGGGTCGTCAAGCTGCAAATCCTTGAAGAAAACTCCGTTTAGATTGTAGTCATAATTCTGACCAGTGTGCGCAAGAACACAATCGAAGTACTTGCGGCATTTTTTGATTACAGCTGCAAGCCTGATAATCTCAGGACGTGTTCCTACTATAATTAGTAATTTTAATTTTCCGTTATTTTTAAACATTTTGTACCTCTTCAAAATATGTATCTGGTCGATCAGCTTCCAGTAATTCGTTGGCCCACATGAGTGTTACCAAATCATCTGTATCTGAGAGATTGATGATGTTGTGGGTGTAGCCAGGAAGCATGTGGATTGCCTGAATCTTTTCTCCGCTAACCTCGTACTCAATCATTGGGAATGGATTTCCATTTTCGTCCACACCAACTCTTCGCTGCTGAATGAGGCCGTGGCCTGCGACAACAATAAAGAACTCCCATTTTGTGTGGTGCCAATGCTGTCCCTTTGTGATGCCTGGCTTACTTATATTTACTGAGAACTGACCATGGTCGGCAGTCTTTAGCAATTCTGTAAATGAACCACGATTGTCACAGTTCATCTTTAAGTCAAAAATGGCTTTGTCCTTTGGCAAATAGCTAAGGTATGTGCTGTATAGCTTCTTTGCAAAAGACCCATTGGAGATGGCTGGCATCATGAGTGTTGATGGCTGAGCCACAAATTCATCCAAAAGCTCCACGATTTCTCCGAGGGTCACATGATGTGAAACTGGCACATAGCAGTACTTGCCTGCTGTGTCAGGGACAACTTGTCCTTCCTCATCAAAATCACAGCGATGCTCGTCTCCGCGAAGGGCATCCACCATTTCATTTACCAAATCATCTATGTATACAAGCTCTAGCTCAGTGCTAGGGTCATTTACTGTAATCTCTAAGCCATTAGCCTTGTTATTGCAGAAGGTTGCAACCGCCGAGTTGTAATTTGGTCTGCACCACTTTCCAAAAAGATTTGGGAAGCGATAAACCAAAACCTTGGCTCCTGTCTCCTCTTCGTATTTAAAGAAGAGCTCCTCTCCAGCCAGCTTGCTCTGGCCGTACTCGCTACCAGCGTATCGACCAAGCAGTGTGGCCTGAATCGATGACGAAAGCATCACTGGGCAGGTATTGCCGTGTTTCTTCAATGTATCAAGGAGAGTGCTGGCAAATCCAAAATTGCCTGCCATAAACTCGCTGTTATCCTTTGGACGATTGACACCTGCCAAATTAAAAACGAAATCGCAGTCGCTACAATAGCAGTCAAGCTCCTCCGGTGTAGAGTCACGGTCATATTCATAAATAATCAACTCATCAGTATCAAGCCCGTGGAACTTATCCCTACCGTCGGCTGCGCACTTTAGAGTCTCTACTAAATTTTTCCCAACAAATCCGGCTGCGCCGGTCACTAATATTTTCAAAATATTTGCTCCTAATTTAATGCGGCTACATAAATCCGCACATAATCTGTTACATTATAGCACAATAAAAAAACAAGTGCACCATTTGGTGCACTAGCTAAACATCTCTCTTATTTTTTGCCATACGGACTTATGCCGTTTCTTATAAGTAAACTTCATGGTCTTGTACTTGGACAATGGATCTGCGTCAGCATCTAATTTTTCCATAAAAACATTCATCCAAACTACGTCCTCGTCCTTGCCTTGAAAATCATCGAAGGTGGTCTCCTGTGTCTTGAGATTGTCGGAGCGCTTTTTGATATTTACAAGACGCTGAAATGTCACATCCCACTCAGGAATTGCCTCCCTTGCCTCGGTGACGCACTCCTTCATCCTCTTTAAATATTCCGTGACTCCGTGGTCATCAACCCCGAGGCGCTCACACAGCACGTCATTGAAATACTTATACTCATCAAAAAATCTCTCGTTTATCTTTCTAGTCTTTGATACCATAACATTCTCTCCTGCGCTGACCGATTATATCAATACTGGAATAAATCCCATTGAGATATTTTGTGTTATAAGCAAGATTGCCACTACCATTGCCCCAATTATAGCTGCCGCCTTGAACTTGGCGAAATCTCCCCCGCCCAGTAAGTACTTTACCCTAACCACAAAAAATCCCACAGCTCCTACTAATCCAATGATACCATATTCCACCAGCATATGAAGATACATATTGTGAGCATTTGTTGCAGGTATATCGCCCTCACTCATATAGTTGTAGTAATTCTTGTAAAAGGAACCCGGCCCTTGCCCAAAGAGAATATCAAAAGCATTCCCTTTTACAAACATATCAACGCCAGCCTTCCATATTCGTCCACGACCTGTGCCCCAATCATCATCAAAACAAAGGGTATTGTATAGAGTAGAATCTGATTTCCCCTGTAACAGAATTGTCCCAACAACAATATACAATGGCATCAGCGCAATCAGTACCAGCCCGACTACCGCCACAATCCAAAACAACCTCAGCCACTCTAATTTAGTCACTAGCACTTTCCCAATAACCACTAACAAAACTAGCAGCATCAAAATCAATGGATTCAATAAGACTCTCGCTACATCATTGATTTCTCTAAAAGCCAAAAATCTGGTTGCCACAAACACAAATAGCCAAGCTGCTAGAATCAATAGCATACCATCAAAAAATCGATTCAATTGGCTCTTATCCTTTGATAACAGTAGCATGATAACCAACAACTCAACTATCAATCCCAGAGTTGCCCCATCTGAATTTGCGATGACAACCCCGGCAGAAATGACAATAATTCCCACTGCCCCTATGATTTTCCTATCCGTGCATACGTATGTATATAAAGCAAATGGAAGTATCATCACAAAATACGCTGCAGCAATTCCTCGATTACTCATGGTGGCAAGAAATGTATTGGCATCATATACTCCAAGAGTGCTATTCATTCCTAGGAAATCCACCCCACAAAACTGAAGAACTGCGATGCCACCAACAATTACTCCACCGATAATTGCATATGCGCAAAAATCATTTGCCTCAACTACCACGTCCCTCATCACCATTGTGGTCACAACTAGCGCAAGCATAAAAAGAATACCAACGCCCATCTCTGAAGTTCCAAAGAATGAATCCTTATAGTCTCCACCCTTTAGGAAGTTCTTCACAAGACTGAGAGTCAGTATTCCCATAAATATATTTTCATACTTTCGCTCAGGATAATATTTGAAGGAATCCAATTTATTCCAAGGCAAATTTATCCCGTTAAATAAGAGTAAGCCGGCAACAAATAAAATCGAGGACGCTAAAAATGCCACAAGCTTTGCATTGCAAATATCTGCATACCCTTTTCTGACTATCACCGGATATACAGTCAACATAAGAAACAAAAAGATTTTGCTAATCAATTGGTTCATCTGCTGTCGCATACATTTCCACCTTATTTAATTTTGCCACCAATAAGAAACGATTTACTTTATCCCCGGTCGTACAAGTCGACAAAGTCAACAACTGATTATAGTTGCTCCAGTCTATTCCACCATTGTAAATGCTGGTGTGGGTACCTGCCGGATCATATCTGATTAGATTGTCCAAAAATCTAAATGCCTCTTCTGTTTTTGTAAAATCATAAATCGAATGCAATTCATAATCATTAAAAGCAGAAACGAGAATAATATCATAGGTAAGCTTTTTATCACTTAGATAAATGTAAATCTCATGATTCTCTTGTAGGAATTCATTGTTCTCAAATCTATGTAATTGGCCAAAGTATGCCCCCGACCTCATGTTGTGGCCGTAGACTACTGTATTTGAGCCAGAAAAATCCTTGCCATCAATCTTGTTGGTGTAGATGGAGCCTGGCAAACCATAGCTTCCATCCTCTTTATATAAAAGGTAATAGTCGTCCTCCTCAGATTGCAGAATTGGGAAATCAACTTCTACTCCAGGAATTGTTATCCAGGCATAAATATCCGGATTAATGGTTGCTTGATACTCACTTATATCTTTGACATCATCTGTCACTAGGTCACTCGTCAGTTCCTCTGCGTGAGCATTAATGGTAAAAAAACTGCATAATAAACAAACAGAAAATAGCGGCAAAACGAGTTTTTTCACTATCGAATTCATCAAAAAGTTCCCTCCAAAACAATAAAGGGACCGATGTAAATCAGTCCCTTATTTTTAAATTTTCAAGTTATGTATTAATCGAAGAAATCCTCACCTGTTCTTGGTGATGCTGTAGGAGCTGGGATATCCTCAAGAACAACTGCGTATGTAGAGAAGTGATTTGTCTTGAATGAAATAACACCATCTACAACTGTTGTCTCACAAGGAGTCATTGTACCATCATCCTCAATTCTGTAGATAACGAGTTGCTGACCAGCTGGAACAATTATTCCATCAGGTACTGGGATAGAAACTGTTACATAACCATCAAGCTCATGAATTGCGTTACCAAGAATATCATTGATATTTAATTCAAGAAGCTGTGCCAATGTAGCATTGTCACCAATCTGAGCTGAAATAGCTTCAACAACAGCTACAAATTGTGGAGAATCAGCTGCGTACTCTTCCTTTGTAAGCTTTGCGCCAGTTGGAATAACTCCATTTTCAGCTGCGATAGATGTTGTCTTGTCGCCTGCTGCTGTAAATGTTCTAACTATTGTTCCATCTGCAGAAACTGATACGCTCTCACCTGCTGATGAGCTAGAACTGCTTGAAGATGAGCTTGAGCTACTTGATGAGCTGCTTGAAGAACTACTGCTTGATGTATTTGCTGGAGTTGCATTACTTGGTGTATCTGTCTCTTCCTCCTGCTGATCTGTCTGCTGCTGTGACTCTTCTGTCTGCTGCTGTGGCTCCTCTGTCTGCTGATCCTGCTGACCACCGCTTCCGCTACCACTATCAGTAGGTGTCTGAATTGTCTGTGTTGGCGACTGACTATCGCCAGCAGCAAGTGTTGCTACTGCAGGAGTTAGCACAACAACTGCAAAAGCTACAAATACAGATGTAAGTGCTAATGCCAAAAACTCTTTCTTATTTCCCATTTTGCGATTACCTCCTTAATCGAATGTAATCACATCATAGTACCTGGCATTACAAATTTCAATCAATTCACTTTTTCTTCATTAAAATATCACACTTTTAGCCACAGGCGGGTTTTAAGACACTAAATATTCTACATAGTGTAACGTAGTTCACTATTCAGCCATTTATTTTTCTACTTTTTCAAAGTCAGCCTTGCCATGCTTGCATATTGGGCAAATGAAATCATCCGGTAGTTCCTCACCTACATATTCATAGCCACATATACGACAGCGCCATACTGTCTCTCCCGCAGGAGTTGTACCAACTGCCTCAGGTTTTGGTTTGATATTATTCTGATAGAATTCGTATGAGCAAGATGTTGCCGAGTCCAACACCTCCATGGTGCTTGGCTTACAGATAAACAATGTGTGAGAACCAAGGTCCACAGTTTCCTGTACATCCAAGGAAAAATAAGCATTAGTACCTGCGGTTATTAATGGTATACCATTCTCTGCGAGCTCGTAATTATCCTTTGGATAATCTGCAAATTTGTCTACATCTCTGCCAGACTGGAAGCCAAAGTGTTTGAATAGGTCAAATGTAGCGTCCTGAGAAATCACAGAGATATTGCATTTCTTCGTCTCGAGAACCATGTCGTGTGTGTAGTTCGCCTTGTTGATAGCAATCGAAATCTGATTCGGTTCTGAGGCAACCTGGATTGCTGTATTTATTATACAACCGTTTAGCTTGTCGCCCCTTTTTGCTGTGCATACAAACAAGCCATAAGTTAGCTTGTACATTGCCTTAGTATCCATTTCCCCCATAGTTATTCTCCTTTCATGCCAGTTAATAAAATAAAACCCCGAGTTAATATAAAGAATATTCTGTATCTTTATAGCTCGAGTGTATAATTGTATTATAATTGAAGGGTGTTATTACTACAAGACCTACGACAATAGTCAGATTTGCGCCGTAGACATGAAAAAAGAGAATCTGGATGGAGATTCTCTTTGTATATATCCTTTGGTTAAAGAACAAGAAGTGCATTGGCAAAACTAGCGTCTGCCATCAATGCTATTTCGTCCGTAATCTTTGTCACCTTCTCATTGAAAAATCCAAGTCCAACCACTAGCAGCATTATTACCACAAAATATGGTAGAAATGTCGTCATGTTCTCCCCTCAACTTTCGTAAGCTAGACTACTCTTCCTCCTCAAAATCATGCTCACAGAACAAGAACTTCCTGCTTGCTAAAAGAATTGCAATAGAAATAATACTAATAAGTGCAAAGACAGGCTCCTCGTGTCCGACCACCAGCCCTCTTGCTATGGCAAAAATCAAGACCTCCACTATAGTATTCATGGAATGCTTAATCAGCATACGTATGAACTCAACAACAATAACCACATTAAATGCCACCACCAGGATATCATCCATATACTCGCCTAGTGGCATCTCTGTAAATGCTACCACATGCAAAAACAGCTGAAAGCATCCGTAGCCAACACCTATAAATAGTATAGCGGCCACAATTTTCTCTAGTATACCTGGTAGTCTATTAATGGTTCTATGAATCTTTTCTTTTGTGTCTTTGTTCATCCGTTTCCTTTCTGTGAAAAAATAATATTATTACTTATAGGCAAACCTCTTCTACTACACAAGAATGCTTTTTAGACTTTCTATCATAGTTAATTCCAGCAAGAATCACCTTATCTACTACATTTCCTTCTGCTAATCGACCTTTGAATGCCATTATGTAATTCTTTTCTTTTATTTGATTCAATGCGTACTCAGGCGATTCATCAACTTTCAATTCTAAAATTATACCAGGCTTTTTTTGCTGGGTTTTAGGATAAAAAACAAAGTCTACAAAACCTTTACCACTTTTATCCTCACGTCGTATATCGTATTCGTCTCTAGCTGACAAATATACCAAATTAACTATTGAACTTAATTCTATCTCACTGTTATAGTCCAAGATTGGCGATTCTGTATCATGAGCATATTCTAAAATCTCTGCCATAGTTTTAGAATCAAAATTTAGCGTAGCTTCCAGCATACGATTTGATTCTTTTGCTAATCTATAGACATAACCCAAATCAGACTCCTTGACTAACATGTCCTCAAACTGCCTCATCAATTCCTGATTAGGAATTCTAACATATCCTTCCTCATAAGAAAGGAATCCATAAACCACCATTGCAGACAATATCTCATCTCGCGTTTTAAGATTCATTGATGTGGCAGCATATTCCTTTGCCTCACAACGAACTTTCTCACCAGATACCATTGCAGCAATATCATCTTTTACATCACTTATATTATTCTTGATATAGAAAAAGATTTCATCGTAAGGACCAGAACTTGTCCAATAATTTCCAAGATTATTATTGGTCAATGCCGCCGTAATAGAACGTGGATTGTATATCTTTTTTCCATCCATAGTTCGATATCCATCATACCAAACTGCCAAGTCATTCTTGGTAATACTTGGGGATATTTCATTACTTAAAAATGTCGTATACAAACCATCCACTTCAACCTCTAAGAAACCAAAATATTCACCGTACTTTGACTCTCCTGCCATAGTATACTCAAGAAACATATTTAATTCTGAACCACTAGAATACTTTGCAATCGGTAAAATTCCAGTCATGTAGGCCAACGCAACATACGCCTGATCCTTGAGAAGGTTTCTTAAGAATAGCAAGTATTTCTGTTTCTCGATATCCTTAATAAAACTCATATGGAATACAGCATCCCATTCATCTAAAACAAAAATAAATCGCTGCTCCGTCTCATTGAATACTCTCTTAAAGTCCTCAACTACATCACTACCATCACGGTAATCAACATCTGGAAACAACACTCGAAGATCATCCTTTAGAATCGCTTTAATATTTCTAATATAATCTTCATAAGATGAGCACTCATCATCACACTTACTAAAATCAATAAATACCACATTATATTTATTAATATTAGTCTCATAACCAGCGGTTCTAGCCACTAGTAAATCATCAAAAATAGTATGTGAATCCTTATTTTCATTCTTTCCATAATAGGCTGCGAGCATATTTGCTGCATATGTCTTACCAAATCTACGTGGTCTAGTAATACATATATAATTATGCTCAGAGCCTATCTGCCCTGAAATTTCATCTATTAATTTTGATTTATCCACGAACCATTTGCTATTTTTTAAGTCGTTGTATCTTGCATATGGTTCGGCTGAATTAATATATATGCTCATTGTTGTTTTCCTTTTGGCAATTATGTTTTATAGAGATATTATACATTTATCAATCATGTGCCGCAATTGTAACCTAAAAAAGAGCAACCACTGCTAACCTCCCGACACATTACATTTTTCTATCACCTATTCCCTCGATACGAATAAACCTTCCCATCAAACATTCCATCAACAATTTCTTCCAATGTCATCATTTGCTCCGTTTCGCAGAATGGTAATTCTTCCTTCTCCACCACTAAAATTCTTGGTGCCATAGTCTTCTTTAGGATTCCAAGCACCGTTCCTTTATCTGTTAGTATTCCTTGCGCAATCATGAACTGTATCAAAGTGAAAAAATGCACATTCTCAAAACTTGTCTTAGTTCCATAAGATGTTTTTATGGCCATTCTTACTCGAGCAAGTGCCTCATTATCATTAGAGCAAAATAGCACTTTTTTATTTGGAACATTCATAAAGCCTTCAAACAAGAAAAAAACGACTATACAGATTAATTCTTCGGCTATACTGTCTTTATCAGATTTTCTTTCTTTTATATGACCTATTGTATCTTTTATAAAACCAACGTCTTTCAATTGTGCCTTTGTTACTTCAAACGAATCATTTAAAACTGACTCCTCGTCAGTTTTAATAACAACCATCAGTTTAGTCAAATTTGCCTTATTTTCTTTTAATCTTTCCAAGAAAACATCGTTCCACCAATTTACACCGGCACCGGAAAACTTTAATAATACTTCGTGGATATTTTCTTCATTTATTAAAACGACGGGCACATCATTTTTTTCTGCTATATTTACAATCCTCTTTACATAATCTTGAACAGTATTAGTTCTTGGATCTCGTGCCTCATATAGGACTAGTTCTGTAATAACAAATACAATCTTTTGAGCATTTGCTTTATCAACTACGTTTAATAAAATATCTTCTAACTGCTTGTCACCTAAAGCTTGTAGGGAAGAAATGAAGCACGTATCAAGAAATACCGCCATTCTCGATCTTAAGAGAATTTCGCACGCCTTTTCTTCATCCGTAATCACATACGAAGACAAATCTGCTTTTAGGGCATTAATCACTTTGTGTACTGACATTTACTTTCTTACAACCTCCATATAAGCATCCCTCATGCCGTCCAATTTATATTGCAAATCTTCTTCGCTCATTATTCCTCTTTGGATTTTTTCTTGTCCTTGTTTTTTTGCCTCTTCAAACAATATTTCAAAATCATCCAAGTGACTCACTTCCGCAATTGAAGAATTTTGTATTAAAGAAGAATATTTGTTACAAACATTGCTCAAATCACTCTTATTATTCAGCTCAAGCAAATATCTAACTAACCGTTCATCTGATATATTAAATATCTTCAGTTCAAAGCATCTGACTACAACAGACATGTAGGTAGTTCTAAAATAATTCATGAGCATCGTGATTAAAAAATACTCTTCAAAAAATTCCAACCCCATGTTATCCAATTTGGCTATTGCTTTTGACAATTGACTACTCATTAGAATGAAATCCTCTTCTGGCATGAGAATATTACCTGCAAAAGCATTTGCCATTAACTCATTTTCATCCTCACTATACTCCTCTTTGAATATATCTAGAGAATTCAATTCTTCCTTCTGTATCAATATATGATAAAGTTCATGAGCCACAGAGTAGTTGTTATACGCACAAGTTTTTGCAGTGTTTAATACCAGATAATTGAATCCATTTAATCGAAGTTGAAATGCGCCAATTTCATCATTTTTTAATGGAATATGGATCAATTTATATCCCTTCCCTGTAAATATCATCTCAGCAACAGTTTGGATATCTGGAATCACTGTAGGCGTAGATCGCCCTATGTTTCTATAAAATATAAAACAAGCTTGTGATATCTCGTCTTTCTTGTATTCATTGTGACCAACAATTTTTCTCAATTTATCTTCTCTCATAATTATAAATCTCCATTCAAAAAGGACCCCCCATTACCAGGTGAGTCCTTAAACTTTAAATTCTAAAGCTGTAAATTAACAATTGAATCATAAAACCTAAACATATCAACTAAAGAAGTTGCTGTTTGCTTTTCCTCATTTGAAATATCCCCAGCGAAAAATGCTAATTGGCTGTTCATTTTAGGTTTTAGTCTCATGTCATTATTATCTCCCATAAAGAAGCTGACATCGTATCCTAACGATTCCGCTAGTACCTTCTTATCATCGTCATTAATAAATGTTTTTTCAGAAAGAATTCTACTTACTTTACTAGCGGTCCATCCAGTAATGAGACTAACATAATTCTGTTTTATTTTTCTCTCACCCAAATAGGTATTAATATTATTAATAAATGTACTCATAGTATCTCCACCCCGCTTTCTTTATTTGCATATATCGATGCGGCGTGTAATTGCATTAATTGCAATTATTACTCCTTTTCTATTAATATTATATGTCCGTCAGCAAAAATAATCAATCTTCAATTGCATTATTTGAAATTTAGATTCAAGAATCTACTCATTCCTATACCACTGGCAATGCTCAACCTTGGTCCCCTTAGGAACCTGAGCTCGTGCTGCCACGACTGCATTGCATCCCACATGGGAGAATGCTCCAACCACACTGTCGTGATTAATCACCGCGCCAGCATTGACGATGCAAGCCTTGCCTAATACCGTAGCGCGATGCACAACCACATAAGGCTCAATAATACAGCCCGCGCCGATTTCTGCATTCTTGCTTATAACAGCTGTAGGATGTATTAGTGTTGCAAGATGGTATTTGCCCTCTAGACGGTTGGTCAACTTCTCTCGAAGCTCTGGATTTCCAATTGCAACAATGAAATCATCATAGTCATCTATATACTTGTCACAGTTTTCAATGGTATCAATGGCATCATCCGCATTATCATCCAGCGCAGCTATCTTGTCATAACCGCAGTTGCTAGCAAGCTCCTCGACTAGATGACCATACTGGCCGTAGCCGATTATCAGAATCGATTTCATAACTCCCTCTCAACCAACTCAAGTGCTGCTGCAACAACCTTGTCCATGTCGTAGTACTTGTACTGGCCTAGACGACCGCCAAATACCACGCCATCCTCAGATGCTGCACGCTCAGCATATTTCTCATATACTGCATTGTTCTTGTCATTGTTTACAGGGTAGTATGGCTCAACGCCAGGCTTCCACTCTGAAGAATACTCTCTAGAAATAATTGTGGTTGGCTGCTGACCAAACTCGAAGTGCTTGTGCTCGATGATACGAGTATAAGGCACATCAGCTGCAGTGTAGTTTACAACTGCATTGCCCTGATAGTTGTCGCAGTCTAGCTTCTCAGTCTCAAAGCGAACTGAACGATACTCAAGTGGTCCAAAGCAGCTATCATAGTACTCATCAATCTGGCCAGTGAAAATCAGCTTATCCCAGCAGACCTCTGTGCCATCATTTAATTTACCTGTCTTGGCAACATCGAAATAATCCTGCTCTAGCACAACATCTGCCCCGGCAAGCATCTTTTCAACGATCTGTGTGTAGCCTCCCATAGGAATGCCCTGGAATCTATCATTGAAGTAATTGTTGTCATAGGTAAATCTAAGTGGCAATCTCTTGATGATAAATGCAGGAAGCTCATTACAAGGACGTCCCCACTGCTTTTGAGTGTAGCCCTTGATAAGCTTTTCATAAACATCAGTGCCAACGAGTGAAAGTGCCTGCTCCTCGAGATTCTTTGGCTCTGTGATATTAAGCTCCTTAATCTGGTCTGCAATCTTTGCCTTAGCCTCTGCAGGAGTCTTAATATTCCACATCTTTGAGAATGTGTTCATGTTGAAAGGAAGATTGTACAACTCATCACCATAAACAGCCACTGGAGAATTGATGTAGTTGTTGAACTCAGCGAACTGGTTCATGTACTCCCAAATCTTCTTGTCGCTAGTATGGAAAATGTGGGCACCATACACATGAACATTGATGCCGTCCTCTTCCTTTGTGTAAATATTTCCAGCAATGTGACCACGTCTATCGATAACAAGTACTGACTTGCCACGCTTATTTGCTTCGTAGGCGAAGGTTGCTCCAAAGAGACCTGCGCCTACTACTAAGTAATCATATTTTTTCATTTATTCACCCTAAATAAACTAAAATATTCAAAGACTAATTAGCCCATAATGCTCTCTAACTCAGCAAGTACCTTTTTCTCAACCTCTCCAGCTGCTTCCATGCTAGAGTCAGAAATTGAAATGTAGAACTTAACCTTTGGTTCTGTACCAGAAGGACGAACTACTACTGAGCAATTATCCTGGAGAATGAACTTGAGAACATCCGACTTTGGAAGTCCATCAACACCTGGTAAGTAGTCGATAAGGCGCTCAACCTTTTTGCCACCAAATGAAGTGATATCTCCACGGAACGCTGCCATAATGCCCTTCATCTTTTCTGCACCAGCAGCTCCATCAAACTCATATGAGTGTAATGTATTTAATCTATAACCATACTTCTGATAAAGCTCCTCGAGCTTTTCGATTAGTCCAATGCCCTGTGTCTTGTAGTATGCAAACATCTCGCAAATCATGAATGCACCGTCAACAGCATCCTTGTCGCGAACATATCCGCCTGTCAAATAGCCATAAGACTCTTCCATACCAAAGATATAGTTTGACTCCTCACCGCGAGCTTCCATCCATCCGATTTGCTCACCGATGAACTTGAAGCCTGTTAAGCAGTCGATTGTGCTAACACCATAATTGTCAGCAACCTGAGTAGCCATATCAGATGTAACGATTGTCTTTACCATTACTGGCTTTTCTGGCATTGTGGCTGTAGCCTTGCGACGGCTGCAAATATAATCTAATAAAAGAATTCCTGTCTCGTTTCCAGAAAGGAGTGCATATTCACCTGCTGGTCCACGAAGTCCCTTTTCGTCCTTTACAGCAATACCAACACGATCGCAATCTGGATCTGTTGCTAATAATAAATCAGCATTACACTTCTTTGCGTATTCCATACCGAGAGACATTGCCTCTTTGATTTCTGGGTTTGGATATGGGCATGTAGGAAAATTGCCGTCTGGCTTTTCCTGCTCTGCAACAACTGTAATATTTGTATATCCGCTCTCCTTTAATGTACGGAGAACTGGCTTTAAACCTGTACCATTTAATGGAGAATATACGATAGCAACATCCTTATCTACCTGAACATCTCCTGAAAGAAGCATTGACTGGCTCTTTACTTCCTCGACGAACGCTGTCAAAACTTCATCGGCAATATATGATACCTTGCCTGCTGAAACAGCCTCATTAAAGGCCATCTTTTTAACATCTGCAAAGATATCGAGCTTTTCGATTTCTGCTAAAATCTCAGCTGCAGCCTCTGTAGTAATCTGGCATCCGTCATCACCATATACCTTGTATCCATTGTATTTTGATGGGTTGTGAGAAGCTGTAATCATAACACCAGCAGATGTGTGTAAGTAGCGAGTTGCATATGAGAGTGTTGGTACTGGCAAAAGCTCAGGCCAAAAATGTACTGCAACACCATTTGCAGCAAATACGCCAGCAGCAACCTTTGCAAACACATCACTCTTGATACGGCTATCATAGCCAATTGATACGCTTGCCTGCTCGCCGTACTTCTTTACCAAATAGTTGGCAAGACCCTGAGATGCCTTTGCAACTGTGTAAATATTCATTCTGTTTGTACCTGCTCCAATTACACCACGGAGACCACCAGTACCGAATGCAAGGTTTCTATAAAACGAATCCTCAACATCCTGCTCAGACATTGCGTCGAGTTCTGCAACTAAATCCTTATCTTCTAATTCTGTATTTGTCCATCTTTCGTATTCTTTTCTGTAATCAATCATGACTGTACCTCTTCAAAATAAAAATAGGCTATGAAGCCCAAGTTTCATAGCCCATTATATAGCATTATCGTTAATTTTTCTACAGGAGTTCTTTTCTTCCCTGTTTCTTTAACTCTTCGACGAGAAGCTTTACATCCTGTGCTCTGCTCTTGTCAACTACCATGATAGCGTCATCTGTCTCAACAATAATCAAATCAGAAACACCAACAGTAGAAATCAATCTCTTCTTTGAGTATGTGATACATCCCTTTGTATCAATTGCAAGGT
>JAEEGL012756166.1_pt1 | contig 18647 bp, 19 predicted proteins | sample 9134231 | NCBI WGS metagenome assembly JAEEGL01 (sample SAMN16246548, study PRJNA631951) | gut metagenome | biome: gut microbiome; feature: rumen; material: fiber-attached | host: Bos | place: Iran: Karaj | collected 2018-10 | reverse complement strand
ATTCTTCGATTCCTATAAAAAGGATGACTCTGATTTCCGTCAACTGTACCATGTGGCAAAACGATTTGCAAATAGATATGCAGATATGCTGGAGTTGGGGATACATCTGAAATCGGAATATGTATATCCTGAATATGCCTCTATCCAAAGCAGAATAACGAGAATAGTTGAAAATGCCATTTCTCAACTGGAGAATCTACCACAGTCTACTCTGGATGCCATTGAAAAAAATTGCAAAGACGAAATAGCTTCAAATTCTGAGATACCTGCAAATATGGAATTTCCCAGCATCATAGATGTTTCTGATAAAGAAATGGAAGAACTTGCCAGTGAGATAAAACAAATTGCGGAACAAATTAAGGCAAGAGCAAAAGAATAATGTGAGTTGATTTCATAGAATCCACAAAGAAGGATTGTATAATCCACAAAGAAGGGGGCGAAGAAGCCACGAAGAAGGGACAGTGAGCCAACATTGCCGAGAGATCGCCGAAGGATCACCGAAGAAACAATAAGCTTGAATGTGTAAATACGCTTTATGAATGCGTAAATGCGTTAACGTGTAAATGCGTTAGTGGGAATACACGAGACTTCGCCGTGGGGTAACGGCAATCTGGCTGACAGGGTCTTTATAAAAATATTTTTCCAATTTCAAAAATAGTTGTACTTTTGCATTTCGAAAAAATGGATGTATAACCACAAAATCGAAATACAATGACCATTGAACGCCCGAAATATATTGAGCAGCTGATGAATGCACGTGGCAATGGATTGGTGAAAATAGTCACAGGCATTCGGCGATGTGGAAAGTCTTTTTTGTTGAGTACGCTTTTTGTTGACGAACTGAAGAAAGCAGGTAAACAATGATCGCTCTAGTATAAAGTATAAATGTCTATTCACTATGGATGTATTTGAAATGAAATTTGCCAAGGTGTACCCGATGCTTATTGCAAAGGCTGAGAGAAAAGGCCGCACGGCTGATGAGGTGTATGCCGTGACAGAATGGCTTACAGGCTATACAAAAGAGGTCTTGGAGGCTTTGCTGCAGAGCGATTGTACCTACGGGGAGTTCCTGGACAGGGCTCCCAGGATGAATCCCGACCGGTTTAATGTGAAGGGTAAGATTTGCGGTGTCCGCATTGAGGAGATTGAGGACCCGAGGATGAGAGACCTCCGCATCCTTGACAAGTTGGTGGACGACCTGGCCAAAGGTAAACCGGTGAACCCAGCGTACCGCCGGGGTGAGAATTAGGCGAACCGCCTGGTGTAATATAAACATAGATTTTCATTAATTGTCATGAATTTATGGTCATTACACGGCAATTCGTGTTATAATATTCAGTTAAAAATATCATGAACGCCCCTTTCAGGGAGCAATTTTTAGAGATCACCATCATGAAGAAGTCAAGACTATGGATGCTTGCCGTCATCCTTTTAATAAGCGGCATGACAATTTCCTCATGCAAGAGGGCTACAGAGGTGGCTCCCATTCCCATCGAGGAGGATATGACCCATTTCACGTCCATTACGGATGTGGTGCCGGATGCCATTCTGGAGATACGTTATTACAGCACTTACAACTTTGTGGGTGCACGTGTGGACGGTTATAAAGAACCCCTTGCCCTGATGACCAAGGTGGCTGCCGACAGCTTGCGCGCTGTGAGTGACGACTTGAAGCAGCAGGGCTACCGTCTGAAAATTTATGATGCCTATCGCCCACAGATGGCCGTGAGCCATTTTGTGCGTTGGGCAGAAGACTTGAACGACTCGGCCATGAAGCCATACTTCTACCCCGATGTAGACAAGTCGATGCTGTTCAAAGAGGGCTACATTGCCGAGAAGAGCGGACACTCGCGCGGCTCGACGGTGGACCTGACGCTTGTTGACATGGCCACAGGCAAGGAGGTGGACATGGGTGGTGTGTTCGACTGGTTCGGCATGGAGAGCCACTCGGACTGCGGCGGCAACCCGGAGACCATGGAGTACCGTCCCAACGACACTATCACTGCCGCACAGTTCCAGAACCGCATGATGCTCCGTCAGGCCATGACGCGCCACGGTTTCAAACCCATTGTCGAGGAGTGGTGGCACTTCACACTGGCTAACGAGCCGTTCCCCGACACCTACTTCACCTTCCCCGTGATGAGATGGTAGCATGATGTAACCCTGTCTTCGCGCCCACAGGCGGGTGTCGTTTCCGCCTGTTTGTGGGGCTTGCTACATGAGAAATCGAGTCCCCTCAAGACGCATATTTGAGATAATCCCATCGACTGCGGACTGCATTGTGTTAGTCTGGGGTTATCATGATTCAGCCTCAGCGAGGTGTTTTAGAGAAGTCCTTATGAGTGTCTCAGTGAGGCAGGCGTGGTTTACCGAGCAAGAAGAAAACATAATCGGATACACAATAAAACAAGACACCTGACGTTATATAAAAAAACAATAATACAGGACGACCATGATAGTGACAACTACCCCGACCATTGAAGGTCATCAGATTGTAGAATACCACGGTGTGGTTTTCGGAGAAGTAATAACAGGTATCAACTTTGTAAAGGATTTCTTTGCAGGCATACGCAATGTTGTGGGAGGTCGCTCGGGCTCCTATGAGGAGGAACTGAGCAAGGCTCGTGCCAATGCTTTGAAAGAGATGGAGCAGCGGGCTATTCGTATCGGGGCCAACGCTGTGGTTGGCGTTGATGTGGACTACGAGGTATTGGGCACAAACAACGGAATGTTGATGGTGTCGGCAACAGGCACGGCTGTTACAATTAGATAGTCCGTTTAATACAAGTTGGATATATGAGCCAAGTCAAAGATTATATTGAACAGAATAAAGACCGTTTTGTTGAGGAGCTGTTCTCGCTGATACGCATCCCATCGATTAGCTCAGAGTCTGAGCACAAAGCCGATATGGTGCTGTGCGCCGAGCGCTGGAAGGAGTTGCTGACGGCTTCGGGTGCGGAGCATGCCGAGTTGATTGAGACTACGGGCAACCCGCTAGTGTATGGCGAAAAAATGATTGACCCTGCCAAGAAGACAGTTCTGGTGTATGGCCATTACGATGTGATGCCTGTGACACCGCTGGAGTTGTGGCATACCGACCCTTTTGAACCCATAATTAAAGAGGGCAAGATTTGGGCGCGCGGAGCCGACGACGACAAGGGCCAAAGTTTTATGCAGGCCAAGGCTTTCGAGGCCATGATGGCACTGGGTATGCTGCCGTGCAATGTGAAGTTCCTGCTGGAAGGCGAGGAGGAGATTGGCTCTCCGTCGCTGAAACAATGGCTGAAAGAGGCCAAAAACAAAGAAAAGCTCAAGGCCGACGTAATATTGGTGTCGGATACCGACATGGTAAGTGCCGAGGTGCCCAGCATCACTACCGGACTGAGAGGGTTGGTGAAATTTGAGTTGAGGGTGACGGGGCCGGACCATGACCTGCACAGCGGTGATTTCGGTGGTACGGTTTCCAACCCGGTGAATGTGCTGAGCTGGATGATCGGCACAGTGTTGGATAAAGACGGACATATCACGATACCTGGTTTTTACGACGATGTGCTGGAATGTAGCCATGAGGAGCGTGAACTGATAAACCGTGCTCCTTACAGCGATGAAGAGTACAAGAAGAGTGTGGGCGTGGAGGTGCTGCATGGCGAGAAAGGGTTCACCACCCTTGAACGCATAGGTATCCGTCCCACCTTTGACGTGTGCGGCATTCAGGGCGGTTACAGCGGAGAAGGCTTTAAAACCATTATCCCTTCGGTGGCATGGGCAAAACTTTCTTTCAGACTTGTGGCCAATCAGAATCCCGAACACATTGCCCGGATAGTTGAGGGCTATTTCAGAAGCATCGCACCAGAGGGTGTGAAGCTGGAATTCACCTATTATGAAAAGGGTATGCCATACGTGTGTCCAATAGACTTGAAGGAATACCGTGCTGCGGAGAAAGCCTTCGGGGACACATACGGTATGCAGCCGATACCTGCTCACAGCGGTTGCTCCATCAGCATTGTGAGTGACTTTGAGAAGGAGTTGGGGTTGAAGAGCATCTTGCTGGGGTTCGGATTAGGGGCAGACAATATCCATGCTCCTAACGAGAATTACCGCCTGGATCGTTTCTTCAAAGGCATTGAAACCGCCGTGGCATTTTTCCAACACTATGGAGAATAAAGTAAGTTTATTAATAACAATAACAATACAATACTAATATGAAAGATGTAAAGAACTACATTGAGGCCAATAAAGACCGTTTTTTAGATGAACTGTTTGAGTTGATACGCATTCCGTCAATCAGTGCCGAAAGCGAGCACAAGCCCGACATGGTGCGTTGTGCCGAGAAATGGAAAGAGTTTCTGCTGCAAGCCGGTTGCGACAAGGCGGAGGTGATGCCTTCGGCAGGCAATCCGGTGGTGTATGGCGAGAAGATTATCGACCCTGCAAAGCCCACTGTTCTGGTTTACGGACACTATGACGTGATGCCTGTGGCACCGCTTGAATTGTGGCGCACAGAACCTTTCGAACCCGTGGTGAAGGATGGCAAAATCTGGGCACGCGGAGCCGACGACGACAAAGGACAGAGCTTTATGCAGGCCAAAGCCTTTGAGTTTATGGTCAAGACCGGACAGCTGCCATGTAATGTAAAATTCATGCTTGAGGGCGAAGAGGAAATAGGGTCTCCCAGCCTCTATGGTTTCTGCGAAGAGCACAAAGAGATGCTGAAGGCCGATGTGATATTGGTGTGCGACACCAGCATGATTGCCCCCGATGTGCCGAGCATCACCAGCGGACTGCGCGGTTTGTGCTACTGGGAAGTTGAGGTGACCGGAGCCAACCATGACCTGCACAGCGGTATTTACGGCGGTGCCGTGGCCAATCCCATCAATATCCTCTGCAAGATGATTGCCGGGTTGCATGACGAAAACAACCATATCACCATTCCTGGATTCTATGACGATGTGCTTGTTATCAGCGATGAGGAACGGGCTTTGATGGCTCAAGCCCCCTTCGATGAGTCGGCATACAAAAAAGAACTGGACATCAAGGCAGTTCATGGAGAGAAAGGTTACACAACCAAAGAACGTACGGGTATACGTCCCTGTCTGGATGTTTGCGGTATTTGGGGTGGACATACCGGTGAAGGATCCAAGACCGTGCTGCCCAGCAAGGCTTATGCCAAGATTTCCACACGACTGGTAGCCAACCAAGACTTTAATAAAATCAGCAAGCTCTTCCAGGAATATTTTGAGAGCATAGCACCTGATTGTGTGAGAGTAAAAGTGACTCCTTGCCATGGCGGCGCCGCCTATGTCAGCCCCTTGGAGATGAAAGCCTACCGGGCTGCAGAAAAGGCAATGGAGACCACCTACGGCAAACGCCCCATCCCCACACGCAGCGGCGGAAGTATCCCTATTGTGGCCGGTTTCGAAAAGATACTTGGTACAAAAAGTATCTTGATGGGCTTTGGTCTGGGGACAGATGATATCCACGCTCCCAACGAGAACTACCCCTTGGAGCAGTTCTTTAAAGGCATTGAGACCATCCCCTATTTCTATGAATATTTTGCAAAGTAAACAATTTATATATAAGAAAATGAAGAAACTTGTTTTTATTGCCCTCCTCTCATTGGCATTAGCTCCCGCCATGGCTCAGCATGGAGGCCACAACTGTGGCAATTGCCCTCACCACAAACAGCATCAGGCAGCATGTTGTGACCAACAAAAGCAACAGCCCAAAACCATCAACGGTATTGCCGCTGAGATAGTCAAAGCATTTCCTGAGGCAAAGAGCGTAAACAAAGAGTCGAAATGGACTGTTGTCTATGACGCTAAAAAGAAAGTGATTGGGTATGCAGTGTACTCCAAGCCGGAAAGCGACGGCATAAAAGGCTATAACGGTGAGACACCTTTATTGGTGGCACTGGATGCAGACAAAAAGGTGAAATGCGTCGTGCTGTTACCCAACAACGAAACCCCGGGTTATCTGCAGCGAGTGGTGGATGCCGGTCTGTTGAAATCGTGGGACGGAATGAAAATCAGCAAGGCACGCAAAAAGAAAGTGGACACTGTCTCGGGTGCCACGTTTTCATCGAGAAGCATTATAGAGACACTTCAAGCAGCATTGAAGAATTTGTAAAATGTTATTCTCAATTTTTGATGACATGGAACGCTGCACCCCAGACGAGGTGCAGCGTTTGTTGACAATAGCATCCCAACAAAGAAGGGAAAAGGCATTGCGTTTTTCTCATCTATTTGGACAGTTCGCCTGTCTGAAATCATATGAAATGTTGGTGGATTTGCTGAACCGATGGGGCGTCGACACCTCCCGTCCCATAGAATTCGAATATAATGAACACGGCAAACCTTCATTAAAAGGGGTCCCAAATATATATTTCAATATCAGCCATTGTAAAAATGCAATTGCCGTTGCAATAGACATGCACCCTATCGGAATAGATGTAGAGCAACTTAGACTCCCCTCTCCACCCCTACTGAATCGCACTATGAATGATATAGAAACAACAGCCGTGAAACAATCCAACTCCCCCGAAATTGCGTTCACCCGGATATGGACTCAAAAAGAGGCTGTATTCAAGATGCAGGGAACTGGAATTAGAGATAATATCAAAAATGTGCTTGATGGAATTGAGAGGACAACGGAGTTACATACCATTGACTGTTTTGAGAAAAACTATGTCTGTACAATAGCAATACACAAAACAGAGATTATATATTGAATAAAACACATTTTCACTACATGCTTTTATTCAATAAATTACAACACTCTATCTCCCGAATAACTTTAACGTCCTCATTTTATTCCTACCAGCCTTTCCCGAATAAGGATGCTCACGTAGAGAAAGGTTGAAATGATTGTTCCCCATTAGCACAGTGGATGGATGGGTGAACTCACGGAACCCCCAAACACCATGATATGCTCCCATGCCGGAATGTCCAGTACCGTTGAATGGCACCCCCTTGACCATAAGATGCACACATACTTCATTGATACACCCACCGCCATACTGAAGAGTCTGCATCACTCTTCGAGCCCAGCGCTTATTTTTAGTGAATATATACATGGCCAAAGGATGTTCCCTCCGGTTTATTACGCTTAATAAATCATCAATCTCACAATCTTTGAACGGAACAATAGGCAACAGTGGATTAAACAGTTCCTGCTGCACAATTGGCTCATCAATGGCAACGGGATAAATGATTGTGGGAGCATAACGGCGGGCATTACGATTGCCCCTGCCGCCTGACACAATACGGTCGCGATACCTTTCCGCCAAATCGGCACAACGGTCATACGCATCCAGGGTGATTAACTTAGCGTACTCCTCATTCATCTCAGGAGCATCACCAATCTGACTGACAAACGAGTTCATCAATTCCTTTACAAAATAGTCTGCCACCTCCTCTGCTACAGCTACTTGGTTAATATTAATACATATCTGTCCAGAATTACACAGTTTGAAGAACGCCACCTTGCGGGCAGCATCTTTGATATCGGCATCCTTGCGCACAATGCACCAGTTACCCGTCTCTCCGCCCAACTCTAAAGCCACGGGGGTGAGATTGACTGCCGCCGCCTGCATCACATGCCTACCCACTGCCGGTGAACCAGTATAAAAAATCTTGTCGAAACGTTGCGACAGACACATGTCGGCAACATCATGGCCACCATCTACAAGGGAGACATAGTCAGATGGAAACACTTCGGAAATGAGCCTTTTCAAAACCGACGTACATGCTGCCGATTTGCTGCTCGCTTTAATCACTGCAGTATTACCACCTGCAATACTCGCAGCCAAAACACCGAGAGTGAGAAGGATAGGGAAATTAAACGGGCTTATTATCAAAGTGACACCATAAGGCATCTTGTAGACCTTCGTTACAATGCTTGGGAAACACATCAACCCACTGAAATGACATTCAGGGCGACTCCATTTCCTCAGACCACGAATAGTCTCGTCTATCTCCGTAATTGTCGGCAGCACATCACACAAATAACCTTCAACAGCGCTTCTTCCCAAATCCTCGGCCAAAGCTTTTTCGAATTCTTGTTCATAGGATACCACCGCTTTCCGCAATTTCTTCAATTGCATAAGGCGCCATTCTACATCTAAAGTACTACCCGAATTAAAAAAGGCTCGTTGGCTGTCCACCAACCTCTTAATGTCATCTTCAGTATACATCCGATTCGTAATAAAACAAACTAATCATCTATTTTGGACAAGCCTCACACTGTGACCATTGCTTTTAGCCGCAGTGGAAAGTGCATAACTATTTGATTGAATATACAAGTCGTAAGCAGTCTCATCGTCGTTATAACTGGCAGTCCAGTAACAGCCATACTCCGAAACCAGCGACACCCTATAACATTCCCGGTAACCCGCGGCAGGCAGAAACACAGCACCCGCCCCCTGCATCCGCATCCACTGCTCCACTGAATATCTGTTGGTCTCATAGCCATTGGCCACGCCATAATGAAACGTGCATCCGTCGGGCAAAACCCATTTATCGGGCAACAGTACTAATCCGTTCATACTCACCCCCTGGGATAAACCTTCAATTCTGGCAAGTCCCCTTTTCACCCCCGCCTCATTACGGAAAGAGAAAAGATACTTCCACTCCTCATAGGTCATAGTACGCCACACTCCTGCTTGACTTCCGCCGTTGTCGATAGGGTTGACCACCCCCCAGTCATAATTCGTACCGTCGATATCGGCATTAATGAAACCATATATCAGGTTCGAATCTACAACCATATACGGCATCCTTCCGCCATGTCCCGATGTTCCCCAACCGAACAGGTCTATCCAACCGCTGTAAGTGGTATCAATTAATTCATTAGAAGTTCCGACAACATCATACTGGTTTGTCGCAAAACGCCACGAACCTGTCGAAGCCTGGTATTGAAGGTTGCCCTGTGCGAAAACCACCGTGACAGTGTCACCCACCGAAAAACGGGCGTTGATGGCTCCCACTGCAGGATAAAATGGTTTTTCCACAACCACTTCCTCCCTTTTACACCCCATCATAACGACGAGTACTATCAATAATACAAATACATTACACTTCATATCAAAGTAACGATATACAATATAATTTATTGTAAGCAAATGAATATAAAATCACTCAGGATAATATTCCACAAAAGTATGATCCGCGTACAACACAACAACCTTATCTATTTTTTTGTGTACGACATTTGCATGTACAGATTCATTCCTTAAGGGAGATTGTTTTATGCGATTCTCGTGAGCTTTGTCTGTATCACGTGGATTTTTATCTTCCACATTGGACAACACTGTATTTTTAACAGCATCAGGGTATTCATTAGAACCACTTGTCTCTTTTCCACTAATGTTGGATTTTCTTTCAGTGTCACGACCTTTGTCTATCAAAAGGCTCTTACTTTCAACGGATTTTGTATTATCACCATCCAAAATTGCAGGCTGAGAAAACAAATCATATTCTTTCAACTCTTGTTGATTGTTATCCACCGAAGATTCTGTTTTATTATCAGTTTCTAATTCCTTTGAATAATTAGGCTCATACATTTCACCTTTACCAAACAGTAACCAGTTAATATTTATCTCAGGCCATCGTGCCATTACTTTCATAACAAAATCCAAACTTGGGTTATTACGTCCTGACAGAATATGAGACATGCCACTAGGCTGAATACCTATTTCCTCTGCAAATTGTCGTGCAGATATATTTTTGTTCTTTAATAATAAATTAATACGGTCAATCATATTACTTACTTCTTATATATTATTGATACATATGAGATAATTAAACATGTAAACATTTAAAACATGATACAAAAATAATAAAAATATTTTATATACAAAAGAAATATACACAAATATACACTTACATCTGTGAATATAAATGTAAATCCAATTTGTTTATTTAAAATATTTACAGAAGTGTATAGTATTAGATATTTTATAAGTTTAAAGCTACTACATGAATTAATAGTTTAAATAAAATAATAAATATATTAATTTTCAGTTTATAAAATAATCCATATCGTACATTCATATTCCCTTGGATAGTGATTACATTTGTAATATATACAAGTATATTTGTATTATTATGTAGGTTTACAAATGTTATCCATTAAATGATGCTAGAATAGTGCTGTGTTTACACATGTATCACTTAAACGTTTTTTGTCGAATTAAAGATTATATATCTGTTCTGTCGTTTGGGAATATGGTCCGACATCTGGTCCTTGGTTCGTACCATCATGCAATTTGAACTTAATATACTGGCAGGTTCTTTTATCTGTTTTTGTGTCCCGCCCCTACCGGAATACTATTTTTATTTCAGAACAAGTCCACACCTCACCTACAGTTTGTACGGTGTTGTTCATTTCGCCTCCCTTTGGCGTGAGTTATAGAAGCCCCCTACTTAAAAATTTTGTTTTTTTGTGGGCGAAGATGATATTTTTCTTGTATTGGATTTTTTTTTGTATATTTGTAGTTTGAAATAATTGGGCAATTCAATTGCCATGCATTAATACTCAGGATATTATATGACAAAGGATAAGACAAAATCGTGGATAAACAGTTCTTATAGATGGGCATATCTCAAAGTGGCCATCATCTATTTTACTACGCCAAGCAGGGTGTATGAAATAGCACATAAGAACAGGGCTTCGTCGATGCGCGAAAGAATCATACGCGGTCGTTTGGTTGAGATGGGGGTTCTAAGGCGGGACAGTTCGAATTACAAATCGGACATTGACCTTGAGAACGGTCATATTTAATTGATATCTCAATATTTCGTTTTAAATAACTTTTAAATTTGTTTTGATATGAAAAAATCTTTAGTTGCAGTTAGCCTGGTGTTATTATTAGCGATGGTGTGCGCATCATGCACTCACCACACATGTCCGGCCTATCGTGGCTCGATTGCCGAGGCTACAAAGTAAAACATCAGCGCTACACAAAGGGGGAACACCTCTGCCTATGGTTGGGCAGGGGTGTTTTTTTGAGTGGATGGGGATTGTACCGATTTGGGTTTAATCCAGGCATTATACAACAAAGACCGTCAACTGCCAGCAACGCGGTCGACGGGTTTCGTTGCGTCACTCCCCCACCCTTGTCCGACATAGGAAAGTTCGCTCAAACTTCGTTACATATATATTACATATATATCACATATATATCATATATATATTACTTCTATATCCAATGAATATAGAAGTAATAGACAACTGAAACAGAATCAATACCTAAAAAGCGGCTTTATGGATAACACTAAGTGGTTGTTTGGGTGAGTGTCAAGGTTGAAAGATACAATTAACCCCGAAAGAAAGATCTTTCGGGGTTAATCGTCGAATCGGTCAAATAGACTATTGTTTCAACATTTGCTGTAATTCAGCAATGTGTTTTTTTATTCTGTCAATTTGCTCTGTTATGAAATCACTGCTATATTTGGCATCACAAAACCCATTGCCGCGTGCAATATAGGCATCATCATCCTCAATATCCACCTCAAGTTCCTCATAGTTTGCCAGCAATTGTTGCTGCGATGCAAGTTCGGCAAGGATTTCGTCGTGTGTCATAAGGAGAGAGCATTAAAGAGCAATTTTCTCGTTGACAATCTTGATAATCTCAGCCTCTTCCTTAATTGCACTTGCCTCCAGAGCGGCCGCTTTGGCAAGGATTTCATTCTTGAAAGTCTCGTCTTTCAGTGAACTGGCATTGATTTTAACATTGAGGTGAGCACCCATCACAGCACTGCGGGCTGCGAGTGCCCCTACTCCACCGTCGGTAACCGAAGCAGGGTTCCCCCATTCAACCATGGCTCTGCAAATTTCAAATGCCTCGAAACTTTTCTGCATGGTGCGGAAAGGAACTTCTGTGGCGAATTTCGTTGCCTCTTGAATGGCAGCAGTGCGGGCGGCTTTTTCATCGTCGGTCTTCTTCGGCAATCCAAATGCATTCATGATTTTATTGAATGCATTGGTATCCTCGTCCACCAAATGCAACAGCTCGGTTTTGAGGGCTTGGCCTTTCACCGCAATGTCGCTGAATTTCTCCCATTCATCGTCGTAGGCTGCTTTGCCACCAGTGAGGTTTGCAACCATGGTACCCAACGAAGCGGCCAAAGCACCCATGTAGGCACTCACGCTGCCGCCTCCGGGAGCGGGACTTTCGCTGGCTGTTTCATCGCAGAAGCCGGTACAGGTAAGGTCGACCAATTTCTTCTGACTCTTATCCTCAATTAGGAATTCAATCACTTTCTCTTGGGGGTTGAAAGGCTTGAGGTCGTCAAGTCCCATGCTCTTAATGGCGACTTTCATGATTTCGTCCTCGCTGACACCCAGACTGCGTTGCTGTTTGGCAAGGTAATACTTACCTGCATCAATCAGAACGCTCTTGGGGATAAGTCCCACTATTTCGCAACCCGTGACGCGCAAACCGCGATTGGCAGCACAGCGGCACACCTCGTCAAAACAGAGATGCACGGGGGCGACTTTGATGCTGGTAATGTTCATCGAAACCTGGGCAATGCCATAGTCTTCAATATACCAACCAATGGCCTTGGTGCCTTTCAACGTTCCGGGAATCATGATGGGGTTCCCTTTCTCATCTTTCATGATTTTGCCGCTGGGCTTGCCTCCTTCGCGTTGGGGACGGCCTTTCTCGCGAACGTCAAAAGCGAGTGCATTTGCCCTGCGGGTACTTGTGGTATTGAGATTGTAGTTGATGGCCACCAGAAAATCGCGTGCGCCCACCTGGGTAGCGCCTGTCTGTGCCACATGGTCGTTCCATTCATTGGGGCCAAAATCGGGTTTCCATTCCTCACTACCCAAACGGCTGGCAAGGCTTTCGTATTCTCCTGTACGGCAGTATGCCAGATTGCGACGCTTGGGTTGGAAAGCGGCGTTCTCGTAGCAGTAGATGGGGATGTTGAGCTCCTCGCCCAAGCGTTTGCCTAACTTATGAGCATATTCTACCACCTCTTCCATTGAAATATTGCTAACAGGAATAAGCGGGCATACATCTGTAGCACCTTGACGGGGATGTGCACCATGGTGATTGCGCATGTCAATAAGTTCGGCTGCTTTCTGCACAACACGGAATGCGGCTTCACAAGCCTGCTCGGGTTCTCCTACAAAAGTAATTACCGTGCGGTTTGTTGTCTGACCCGGATCCACATCAAGAAGTTTTACACCCTCAACTTTCTCTATCTCGGCCGTCACCTGGTTAATGATATTCATATCGCGACCCTCGCTAATATTGGGGACGCACTCGATAAGTTGTTTCATGATACTTGTTTATTAGATTATTATATATACATTTATTTCAATCTGTTGACAATTATTCCTTCAACAATAATATATTGCAAAGATACGAAATCTTTTTTATTCTACGATAATACAACACACAAAAAAAAGAGCCGCTGATAAAACAAGCGGCCCTTGTAAATTTAACCAATAGATTTCTGGTAATATAGTATTGGTGGTAACCTAACTATACATTCAACCATCAATCATATTATTACCAAAGATGAGCACGCAATTCGGGTGCCAGATACATGGCACATCCCGGCTGGATACCAAATGCTTCAAGAAATTCGGTAATATGAGGGAGTGTAGCATTTACGCGGTTCTCAGCCAGACTGTGCACATCGCTTGCTGTGAGCTGGAGCTTTGCTTCTTCACGAACATTGCTGGCCCACACTCCGGCGTATGCCAAGAAGAAACGTTGCGCGGGCGTGAAGCCATCCATCTCCTTTTCATTCACCTGACGTTTCGACAAGGCATTTTGTAAGGCTTGATAGCTGATATGCAGACCACCGTTATCCGCAATGTTCTCACCTAAAGTAAGCTTACCGTTGGCATACGTCTCGGGATCGTCACACACCTTAACCTTATTAAACCAGTCAACAAGCACTTGAGCATTTTTCTGGAAACGGGCAGTGTCCTCATCTTCCCACCAGTCATTAAGGTTGCCGTCCTTGTCATAATGGCGACCCTGGTCATCGAAACCATGAGTCATCTCATGTCCAATAACAACTCCAATAGCTCCATAGTTAAAAGCATCATCGGCATTCATATCAAAGAAAGGCTTCTGAAGAATACCAGCAGGGAAACAAATCTCATTGGTAGTGGGGTTGTAATAAGCATTTACTGTCTGAGGTGTCATTCCCCATTCAGTCTTGTCAACGGGCTTGTCGATTTTCGACACCATATAAGCTATGTCAAACTGGTTGCTACGGATAACATTGGCAAAATAGCTGTCTTTCTTTATTTCCAGTCCGCTGTAGTCTCTCCACTTGTCAGGGTAGCCAACCTTAACCATTATGGTTGACAGCTTTTCAATAGCACGCTTTTTGGTTGCATCGCACATCCATGTTGCCTCGTGGATACGTTGAGCAAAAGCCTCTTTAAGGTTATTAACCATCTCTACCATTCTGTGCTTGGCGTCAGCAGGGAAATATTTCTCCACATAAAGTTGACCCAAGGCTTCACCCATAGCACCGTCCACAGCACCTGTCACCCGTTTCCAGCGGGGGCGTAGCTGTTCGGCACCACTCAATGTCCGACCGTAAAAATCGAAGCTTGTATTGACAAAGTTGCTGCTGAGATAACCGGCGGCAGAGTTGATGACATTCCAGGCATAATAAGCCTTAACAGCATCAAGGCTCTTGGCCTCATTCAAAATGACACCAACTTCATGGAAATACTCAGGTTGTGCCATATTGAAACTGGTAAGTTTGGGGAGTCCAATCTCAGCAAAATAGTTTTTGAAATCAATTCCCGAGGCACGTACCGCTGCAGTATCAAAGTTCATTTTGTTAAATGTCTTGAATGGATCGCGGTTATCCTCGTTTGAATACTGCGCCTTGGCAAGACGGGTCTCCAAATCCATAACCATTTTGGCAAGTTGGGCAGGGGTCTTGCCGCTGATCTTGTCATAACCGGAATTGGCAAACTGTTTCTCCATCATAGCAACATAAGCCTTGCGCAGCTCTGGCTCACGTCCATTGCTTTCAAGGTAATAGTCTCGCTCACCCATGCCAATGCCGGTCTGATAGAGCCATGCAATACACTGATTGGCATCGTTGGCGTCAGATTCATTAAAAAGTGCAAAGAAAGGATTAATACCCACACCATGAAGTTTACGCATCTCAGGCTGGAGACCATCCACATTCTTAATGGCACCAATCTCATTCAGATAAGGCATGATAGGTTCAGCCCCCTGCTGCTCGATAGTGGCCGTGTCCATTCCAACCATATAGAGGGTGGCAATTTTGTCACCGTAGCTGCCGGGTTTGTTTGTATTGCTGACCAGCGAGTCAATAAGCGTGCGCAACTGCTCCTGATTGGTCTCTGCCAATACATCAAAAGCGCCATAACGGCTGTGCTCTGCATCCAAGGGATGCGCTTTCAGCCAACCGCCACAGGCATAGTGATAGAAATCTTCTGCGGGGTTAACTGTTGTGTCGAGATTGTCCAAATTGACACCCGAGGTCAACTCGGTGCCCTTGTTACACGCGGTAACAGCAAAGAGCGATAGTGTCATCATTGTTAATACTGTTTTCTTCATTTTATTATATTGTTATTATTTTGTTATTAAACTTATTGTCAACACTTATTTGCTTGTCACTTTTCCCTATTGTTTTAACCCAAATCAATACTATTTTGTAATAAATGGCGATTTAACAATTACTCACAATAAAAGCCCAAATAAAAATCCCACATATTGCCACAACCATGTATGGCAATGTACCCAACAATACATATTCCGTCAGCTTGGTGCCCATGCTTTCGTTCAAATCACCAAATCTAAAATGCCATAAATCATTTTGCAAAAATACATCTTTTTTTCCATATATCAATAAAAAACATGTCAGCTCTATTCGAGCAAATCTCCATATAATTAATATCAATTCAAATAAAAACATTATTTTTGTAGTATCAAATCTAATGTCATGACACAAGATAACAAAAAAACAAACAACAAGTTCAGCATCCGTTCAGTCATAAAGAGACTGGACAAATTCGGTATCAAGACCCACAAAAGAATGTTAGTCGATGCTTTTGTCGGGGCTGATTTCTCCGATTGTGCAGTACGTTGGATGCGTTTTGGCGTAGGATTTTTCGCTGACATCATCCTCTCACTCAAATCGTCAGTTCATCTCGACAATTTCAAAGGCAACGACCGTCTTGTCAAAGCCTACAAGGATGCCATCGACGGCTTCCACAAACACTCCGACCGCAAAAGATATATTATGGCAGGTGTCAACCTTCATACTATCGGTGACTTCTACGCCCACACCAACTATATCGACCTCTACAGCCTTTATTCCCGTCAACGAGGGCTTTCTATGGAAAAAGAGGACATTCCCGAGTTCTCCAAAATGATGGACAATCAAGACTTTTTGCAGTTCGCCAACACTCAAGGCGGTTTGAGTGCTGGCACCTACGGACTTATCAGCGACCTGATTGAGAAAATCTTCAAGACAAAACCCAAAGAAGGCTCCCATACCTTGATGAACCTCGACTCAAACAAATCCATCAACGGAGGCAAGCCCTATGCTCCGAATGCCACCTTTACAAAGCACGAAGCTGGTGTGTACGCCGCCACCGAGGAGTGTCGCAACCTCTTGCAACGTCTATTGTAACGACAACACTCCGTCCTCTTACAACAAGATTGTATACCCTCTATCTCTTCCTACGTGAAAGGCAGCGGAACTCTCTGTGTGCTTTCCTCAACAGCCTCATGAAACGCTTGTCGGCATGTAGTCGTGCCAGGGCAGCACTCGCCGCCAACCGTCCGGCATCCACATCACTCTGCCAGTGGTATCCGGCTATCACCCGGCTCTGACCGTACATGTATCCTCTTGCCAGAATGGTATCTGCCCTGTCGGGATTCAATTCTGTCAACAGCAAAGCTGCACTCCACCCCTCAATGGTGTGTCCCGAGGGATATGAACCGTTATTCCGCAATTCCTCCTCATCCTTAGGGAATATTGTAGGCTCACCATAATAGACGTATGGGCGAGTACGCTGATAGAAATCCTTCGGCAACTTACCCACCATGTCTGCCGAAATAAGCGCCACATACAACAAACGGAATATAGCCGGAGTGGTCTCCTTCGAGATAGTCATGCCGAAAGGCTCGCTAAACTCACGGCAAATATACTCAATGGTCCAGTCCGCATCCTTCACGGCAATGGCCAGCCGTGCCGAGTCCAACCGCTGTTCCTTGCCCCAACGGTATTGTGCCTCATCGTAGGCGAAAGCCTCCGAAGCCCTGTCTGGTGGCGGAGGGAGGAATCGTATTGGGTTTGGCATCTGCAGCGGGGTGAGCAAAGGCAGAGGTTCTTGCGAATGGACAATTAGGGTCACTGCAAGTGATAGGATAAGAAACAGGGAACTTTTCATTGGGGGGAAAATTACAAATAGCGCTTTGGATCAGCCCCTACGACACAAACATAGAGCTCGATATACTCCTTAGCTGGGCTGGAGTTGATTTTGGGCAGCAAGACCTCTTCTATTTGAAAGAGGCCTATTTCTGCCGACATATGGACAATAATCTGGATGGGGCGTACGTTGCCCTTCTGAATCAGCACACGGTCAATCGAGTTGGCAGAATACTTATGGATGTCACCCATCTTAGGGGCAGAGTGTATCTCTATGGGCACACGTGCACGACCCTTGGTCATGTCGCATACGTCAGCAATGAGAACGATGCCCGCCTCGATAGAATGAACCTTGCGGGTGCCCATGTGGCCGAGGATACCCTCCATGGCTGTAGAGCGGATGATGACACGGCGCATCAAATCGCGTTCGTCAGGCAGATTTTTCTGCAGAATGTTATCTATAATGTTGTAGGCAAGGATGCCAGAGTAGAGTTCATGGTCTTGACGACCGATAGTCATGCCAAAGTCGTGACAAAACGAGGCAAGGACCACGGCTGTGACACTGTCGTCAAATGTACCCACCTGCTCCTTCTGGAGACTGGTGGGGATGCCGGCAGTGTACAGCAGTTTGAGCATTCGCAAGGCATTATTGCACACCGTGCGCATGTGCACTGGACCGTGATCGTTAAAGCCGAGTCGGGTGATGGAAACCTTGTTGGCATAGTCCTGCACGGCTTGAATTTCCTTGTTGTTGATAAGGTCGTGGATGACATGCAACGGAAGGTTATCCTCCTCAGGGGTGATGTCAATAAGTTCCTGCGTCAAACGCATCAACCACTGCTCGACAGTTATTTCTTTCTGTGATTTCATGTTGCAAAAATACACAATAATTATCACATCGTGAAAAAAAATACTGAAAGAAGGACATTATCTTATAAACAGTAATCAAAATAGAACATCACAACCATGTCGCAACCAGCCAAGAATAGCAAGCCGCAAAAAAGAAAGCACCCGTTTAGATAACCACTTTTATTATTGCTCTCCGCCAGCACGCGGTTAGTAAAATCCGCCCATTCAACCCTTGCCGGGATTGCACCCACTTCTGTCTCGGAAGACACCCGATGACGAAAACGGTGAAAGATTTCCTCGTCAAGTTCGGCGACCCAAAATCATTCTCACATCCTTGACAATAGCCCCATAAAATTACATAATTATATAAAATAATTTTACAAAATCTAATTTCATTCGTCTATT
>JAEEGL014528833.1_pt1 | contig 18648 bp, 16 predicted proteins | sample 9134231 | NCBI WGS metagenome assembly JAEEGL01 (sample SAMN16246548, study PRJNA631951) | gut metagenome | biome: gut microbiome; feature: rumen; material: fiber-attached | host: Bos | place: Iran: Karaj | collected 2018-10 | reverse complement strand
GTTCAAGGTTTTTGAGCGAAGTTTCCAAAACTTCAAGACCCGATTTTGCTTGGTCGTAAGTCTGTTTTGCGATGTTGTTGGAATCGTTCAAAATTTTGATACGGTTGAAATCGGTTTTGGTGTTTTCGTAATTGAGTTTTGTTGAAAGGTACTGAGTCTCGTCCATTTTAGCGAGCATCTGACCTTTTTGAACCTTATCGCCGACTTCCACGTAAAGGTTTGTGATTCTGCCTTGAAGTGCGGGCGCAACTGCCACTTTTTCGTAAGGTTGCAACACGCTTGAAAGGGTCAGAACGCGCATAATTTCAGTTTTTTTGAGTTCGGAAACTGAAACGGTTTCGATTTTTTCCTTTTCGGTTTCAGCGGCCTTTTCATCTTTTGAACTGCCGCACGAAGCAATTAGCAGAGCCGAAGCCGCAATGAGTGAATAATGTTTTAAATTTATCATGACTTTTAATTTATTTACAAATTGTTATAAAGTTTAAGCAATTCTGTCTGCGCGTTCATTACCGAGTAAAGACTCTGAATATAAGTGCCTTGCGCGTTTAAGAGGTTGTTGTTGACAGTAATCAAATCGTTGCTTGAAATTGTTCCGACGTTGAATTTCTGCAATGAATTTTTGAATATTTTTTGATAAAGTTCCAAAGATTCTTTGCTTGAATTGTAAGTCTCGATAGCGTTGGAAAGATTATATTTCAACTGAATTTCTTGAACCTGCAACTGTTCCAAAGTCTGGTCGCGCTGAGTCTGTGCGATGTCGATGTCGATTTTTTTCTGTTTGCAAGCGGCGTAACGGTTGCCTGAGGAGAAAATCGGCACGCTGAGTTGAAAACTGAATGTGTGCGGTTGCGACATTGAGAATCCCGCTGTTCCGAAATAATGTTTGCCTGAAAACATATAAGCGGCTGAAAGTGTAGGTCCGTAAGCCCAGCGTGAGAGTGTCCACTGTTTTTCAGCGAGTTGAATGTTCATATCCAACTGTTTCATTGTAATATTGCTTTCAACGTTTCCGCTCGGCTCTGTAATCTGCTCGTTTTCAAAGAAATAATCGAGACTTTCGGTGAGTTCCACGTCCGTTGCGGGCGGTGCTCCGAGTGCGGTTACGAGTGCGCTTTTAGCGAGTTGAATGTTACGGTCTGCGGCTCTGAGATTGTTGTCAAGAACCATTAACTGAACTTTCAACAAATCGGCGTCTGTCTGCTCAGCCATTCCGACTTTTGCGAGTTGGATGACGTTGTTGTAACTTTTTTCGAGGTTGGCGCGGCTGTCCTCAATGGTCTTTTTGCTTTCCTGAGCAATCAAAACCGAAAGATAAGAGGTTACGGCTGCGGCTTTTACGTCGTTTTCGCTTGACGATTGCGCGAGTTGCTGCATTTCAATCGCCATTTTGCTGAGTTGAACGCCGATAATCATCTGTCCGTTGATAGCCACAGAAGCGGTTAAACCCTTTGTTCCGGTAGCGGGCATTTCAAGATAGCCTCCCATTGCTTTGACGTAGATTTTTTTAGGATACGATGAAACGTAACTTAACGTTCCGTCCACGTTCAAAAGCATGTTAGAGATGCTCTGCCATTTTGCCCATTCCGCCTTTTGAATGTTCAAAGCGGCGGTCTGCATGGTTTTTGAGTGCTGAACGGCGTAAGTTTTTGCCGAATCAAGAGTCAAGATTAGCGGCCCTTGATTTGCAGTAGAGTCAATCTGGGCATTAGCACCCGAAAAGACCCCTGCTGCAAATATTAGCATTAATGTTCTCTTTAAATTCATTTTTGTATGTTGTATTATTTTATTTACTTGATAATTGTTGTTGATTGTATTCTGCAATCCATTCTCGCAACTTATTTTGTAACAATTTTTTGTCAGGTAAGCAGACTGCATATTGTTGTGCATATATATTAGCATCTTTTGGCAAAGTAAGTTCAACAAGAGCGTCATTTTTAGTTTCACAAAGCAAAATTCCGATAGTTGGCTTTTCAAAATCTTGTTTTGCATAACGGTCAAAATAGTTGACATACATCTGCATTTGTCCTAAATCCTGATGCGTGAGTTTTCCAGTTTTGAGGTCAATCAAAACATAACATTGCAAAAGTCTGTTGTAAAATACTAAATCAACATAAAAATGTTCTTCATCAAAAGTGAAACGTTTTTGACGCGCCTCAAACAAAAAGCCTTTTCCTAATTCGAGCAAAAAATCTTTCATTTTGCTGATAATAGCACCTTCAAGCGCTGTTTCAGAATAACTTATATCAGATTTTAATCCAACAAATTCCAAAACTAGCGGGTCTTTTAAAATATCGTCTGGTTTTTCAATTTTTTGACCTTCTGTTGCAAGTTTAAGAACTTCATTTTTATCACGGCTCAAAGCTAAACGTTCAAAAAGGCTGCTTGATACTTGACGTTGAAGTTGACGAACACTCCATTGTTGTTCATACGCTTCAATCTCGTAAAAACTGCGTGCCGATTCGTTTTTTACTCTCATCAAAATTTGATAATGATTCCATGAAAGAGAGAACTTATGAATTTGGTCCACACCGTAGACCGAATCTGTTGAGGCAGTTAAAATTTTTTCCGGTGTGGGAAATTCAACATATACCGTAAAAAATTTTCTGCATTTTTTCAACGTTTCTTCGCTCCACCCTTCGCCGAATTTGTCAGTTAATTTTTGAGACAAATTTATTAGAACCTGTTTACCATAATCAGCCTTAACTTTCCCGTTTTGTTCAAACTCCACAATATATTTACCGACACCGTAATACGTATAAACCATAACGGAATTTACCGTTGTGGCTGCTTTTTTACGGGCGTTTTCTATCAAAGACGCGACTCTGTCAAAAAGATTATTTTCCGATTTTATTATATTGTTATCTTTTGTCATTTCTGTTGCCATTTTAAATCTCGTCCGCTAAAAACTCTTTTTCATAATTTTCCATTTGAGATTTCCAAAAGGTAAGACCTTCAAGCATGGCACTAATATTTTTAGCCGTGCGTGATTCTTTGTCTTTTTTAAGTTCCAATGCCATGCGGTTGAGTTTTTCCATTTTTTCGATATGGCGCTTCATTGCTTGCAAAAACTGTTTGCGCGTGTTGATTTTCAATCGGAAATAGCGTTTTCTATCACCCGGATAAGTTATATATTCGATTTTATCCGTTTCCATGAGGTGATTTAAGGTTGTTGAGACAGAAGATTTTGATATTTTAAGTTCGTCAACAATTTCTTCAAAAGTAAACTCTTCTTTATCCAAAAACGAAAGTAAGCCTACAATTCTTCCGGCAAGCGAAGTTCCTCCGCCTTGATTGGTGAGTCTGCCCATTGTTTCAACGAGTTCCCGTTGTTTACGAACTCTTTCTTCTTCTGTTAATACTACCTGCATTTTATTTGTTCTAAAATTTCCAAACTAATTATTAGTTTCGGGACAAAAGTATAATTTAAAAACTAAGAAAACAATAAGGGAAGGTTAAGGAAATGTTAAAAATTCTCTTTAAAATACTCCATATACTCTAATCCTTTTTGTATGTAATTAGGGTCATAAGTTTTGTATTTGCCGTTTTTGGGGATAGGATGTCCGGTGTTATGAATATGAAAGGCATCTGCGTAACGTCCTTTTCTGATGTAATCGCCGTAGGTTTTATCAATCCAATAAACGCCCCAATAGAGCGAATTTGAGCCGCGCAAATCTTTGATTTTTACCTCTAAATGCAAACATTTGTAGCCCATAAGTTGAAACGGTCCCCATGACGAGGCGAGATTTTTGAGGGCATCATCGGAGGCGTCGGCGATGTCAGAATAGATGATGTTTTCTATTGATGCAAGTTTGTGCTCCTGAATGTCTTTGAGTTTTTGATAAACGACGGGTTCAAAACGCGGGGGAACGTCAGCCCTGCCGGAAGATTCTAACATAATCAGCGCCATCAAAAAGTCTTTTGACAAGTCGAATTGTCCCGAAAGTATTTTTATTTCCCTACCGTAATTTTTTATTGCCGCATTATAACCGCTTTCTGACGGCGAAATCTTGGAAAAATTACAATATTTTATAATCAAAAATGCAGATAAAACCACGGCAACCCACAAAATGAATTTTGGAGTGCCGTTTGTTTTACTTTTCTTTTTCCTTCGATTGTAATCCATTGACAAAGAATATTTTACACGTTTTAAATAGTCTATTTTTTTCCCGAAAGATGTCATTTTATATTCTTGAAAAAAAAATTAATTAAATCCCACTTTCGTTTTTGCCGGAGTATGGGAACCGTGATTTTCGGTGTCAAAATTAAAAATTTCTGCAAGTGTCATTTCTCCCGGATTTTCAGGCGATTGAGAAAACAACGAGGCGATAAGGCTGCGCGTTTTTTCTTCGCTGAGATTTTTAAACTCGTATTTTTCAACGAGCCTGCCTTTTCGCAACAGGGATTTGTCGATTTGTGTCAGTGGATTGTCAAAAATACATATTATTTTTGAGTGCAAGACATCGCCCAAAAGTCCGTCCGTTAAATTCAAAATTGTTGACAAGCCTTTGGAAATATTTCCGTAAGTGTTTTTGCGGTCTTCAAGTAGTTTGTCGCAGTCTTCGATTACAAGAACGGCATCTTTCAGACAGTTGTTCATAACGTCAAAAGAATATTCTGACGAAGAAAACAGTCCGGGGAAAATTTCGGGCGGAGTGTAAATGAATTTTTTGTCAGTAGAGTCAATAAGATGACGGATAAAACTTGTTTTGCCCGTTCCCTGTTTGCCGTGAAGAATGATAAGTCCGCTTTTGTCGGTCTTCAAAAAATCTTCTATTCTTTGTGCGGTTTCTTTGAAGTCATCGTTATAATATTGCGAAACGTCATAACTTTTTTGCGACGGGAAATCCAATTCCCGAAGACAATAACTGCCTTTTGACGATGAGAGAAAATACAAATGCTTTTTTTTCTCTTGTGTTTGAATTTTCTCTTCGCACAACGATTTGAAAAATTCGCCGAACTCCTCCTTATATTCCTGATGTTGAACGTTGTATGCAACGCAAAAAACCGAGCCGTTAAAAAACAGCAACACCTCTTTCAACCGGTTGGCATACAAATATGCGTTGTTGATGTCAGGCTTGCCGTCGCCGGAAATGTCAGCGGACTCTATGCTTTGCAAAAGACTGAAACCGTTTTCAGAACAATAATTGTCTAATTCCGAAAACAAAGTTTCGTCGTCTTTTTTCATTGCGGAAATATCAAACGAGATTATCGAGGCAAGTTTTCCGAATATAAGTTGATAACGGCGGTTTAGTGCCGAATCGTAGTCAAATTGTCCGAAATAATCACGTATTAATTCCTTGTTAATCATAAAATTTGTATTCATTCTCAAAACGCTTTAATGACTACAAATATAAAAAGAAAAAAAAATCGGGCAAACAGATTGCCCGAAAATTTAAGAAAAAATTATGATTGAAATTATTTTATGAAGTAGAAGTCTGCAAAGATTGAAGAATTTTCCCAAGGAATTTGTTCGTTGCCTTCGCCGTTGATTTCGGCAGAAATTCTGTAAACTTCGTTTCTCACTTGTTTGAAAACGTCTTCGATTCTTGCTCCGGGAGTCATAACGGCTTTTGCTAACTGCTCGGTGTAAAGACCGTTTTGACTATCGCCTTTACCGTCCGAAGCGGTTTTTCCGGGCGAAGTAGAGAATGCGATAAACGTTCCTTTCGGTGCGTTGAGTTGTGCAAGACCGCCGCCTTCACCTTTTACTGCGCGGCTTGTGTTTGCAAACGGGTTATCGCGACATGCGTCAAGAATCACAATGTTAAGGTCGTTTTTGGCAAATGTCATCTGTCCCAAAACTTTTTCAATAGAGAAACATTCTTCGTCAACGTCCTCTTTTCTTGTGATGTTAGCGGTAATCGGCACTAAGTAGTTGATACCGTCAACCTGAATACCGTGTCCGGCGTAGAAAAACAGACCTACCGCTTTTTCTTCTGCTAACTTGTCGCCAAACTGATAAACCTTGTCGCGCATTGTCATACGGTCTGCATCAATGGCAGAAATCACTTCAAAGCCGAGATTTTTTAGAGTCTCTGACATAAGTTTTGCGTCGTTTGCTGCGTTTTTAAGCGGCGAAACGTTTTGATACGCGCTGTTACCGATGATAAGGGCAACACGTTTTTGGCTTGAAACTGCATCGCCGATTTCAAGGTTTACGATTCTTGAATCCGAGGCCGTCATACCGCCTTCGTTTTTAACGACTGCCTTCAACTCGTTTCTGCCCGGGTCGAGCGGAATGTTGAACTCGTATGTGTAGTCGCAGAGGGAGTTTACGACAGAGAATGCCTTGGTTGCTTTTTTGGCTTTAACAGCACCGTTATTATAGAGGATAACCTCGTCGGGCTGAACCCTTGACGAAACACAAAGTGTAATTTTGAATTCCGTTTCAGAAACCGTCGTTGTGTAGAGTTGCGGTTTTGACCATGAAACCTCAGGCTTTTGAACCGAAGCGGTAAATTTCTCTTTTGAAATTTCGCCGTTTACAAAGTAGCCTTTTTTCTTAGAGCCGTCAGCATAATACATAATACCTTTTCCCGTGATTTCGTCATCAGTAAAATCGCCTACATATTTAATGCCTCTTGCCTTGTCTTCGCACATACCTTGTCCGTCGGCTTTGCCTTCTGCAAACTCACCGACATACAACATGCCCGAATAGTAGTCCATCATACCTTGACCGTTAGGAAGTCCGCCTTCAAGGTTGCCTTGATAACGTCCGTTTTGGGTCAGTTTTATTCCGTAACCGTTTTTAGAACCGTAAATAAGGTCAAACTCCTTTTCGTCTATGGGTTGGGCAAGTGAACCGTTTTTATAAACGCCGGATTTCTTTTTGCCGCCGTCTTTCATGTCAACATATACGCCCTGACCGCTGTAAACATTGTGGTCTAAGTGTCCGTAATATACGCTTCCGTCTTTGTAAAACATAGCACCGTAACCGTGAGCATCACCGCCCTGAGTTTCGCCGGTGTATTTTACAAGACCGTCTTCGCGCATACCGTCAGCGTAAGTTATAGTGGCATAACCGTCCATAGAGCCTTTTACAAAACTGCCTTCGTAGGTGATGCCTTCCTTGCTTTCATAACGTCCCATGCCGTGAGGCTTACCTTCTTTAAACTCGCCGAAATATTTGCCTTCCTTGTCGGCGGTTACACCGTAGCCTTCGTAGCAGTCGCCGCTGACACAGCCGAATTGATTGACAAGTGCGCCTACATAACGACCTCTTTCAAACATGCCTTCCACAATGTTACCGTCAGGCTCTGCTAATTTGCCGTAGCCATCAAACTTGTCTTTCATAAATTGTCCTTCGTAAATAGAACCGTCGGTCATGGTGTATTTTCCGTAACCGTCTTTCGATCCTTTTTTGAAGTAGCCTTCGTAGACAGAGCCGTCGTCATAAATGTAAACGCCCCAACCGTTTTTTGTATCGCCGGTGATTGAGCCTTTTTTAAGATTTTCGTTGATATCATCGGCAGTGTAAATATCGGTGTTGGTAAGTCCGTCGGAGGTAATTTCTGTGCCTATTCCTTCGCGCTTTCCGTTAACCCAATTACCGATGTATCGTGTTCCGTCGCTCCAATAGTAAGTTCCTGTTTTGTTATATTTTCCTTCATGAAACTGTCCTATGTAAGAAGAACCCGATACGAAGTTCTTGACACCGTAACCCTCCGGCATCATGTTGTTGAAGAATCCCGTATAACGCTGTTTCGCGTCTTGATACGTTCCGTAACCGTCGCGGCAATTGCCCGAAATACATTGTGCAAAGCCTACGGTATTTGCTGCCGACAGCAAGGCGATTGCTGTCAAGATGTGTTTACTTTTCATCTTCCATAAATTTTATTAAAGTTAACAATCTAATTTACAGCCGCAAATATACGTAAAAAAAATAAATAATGAAACAAAACCGTATTTTTTTGAAACAAAAAGAGTATAATTTTAATTTTTTTTCCTTTAATTTTGTATCGAAATTTTTACCTTATTAAATAATCAAAATCATTTATGAAAAAATTATTTCTAACATTTTTGGTTTTTGCAGCGTTTTTGAATTTGAGCGCGCAGGAAACTAAAATAACTTCTCCTGATGGAAAAGTTACCGTCATTGTGGACGTAGAAAACGGCAAACCTTTTTATAAGGTGCTTTACGACGGCAAAACGTTTTTGGACAAGTCGCCGCTCGGTCTTAAAACCAACATCGGCGATTACACGCAGAATCTCAAAATTTCGGGTTCTAACACTTCAAAAATTAACAAGCAGTACCGTCTTAAAAACATTAAACAAAGCCTCGTGGACTTTAAGGCTTCTGAGGCGGAAATCTCTTTTGAGCAGGACGGTAAAAAAGTTATGAACGTGGTTTTCTCGGTTTCAGACCGCGATGCAGCCTTTAAATACCGTCTTTTTCCGAAAGGCGAAACAAGAGTTTGCGTAATCGAAGATGAGGTTAGCGGTTTTAAATTTCCTGACGGCACAACAACTTTTCTTTGTCCTCAGTCAAAACCTATGGGCGGCTTTGCCAGAACTTCGCCGAGTTATGAAACCCCTTACACGCTTGATGCTCAGACCGGCACAAACGGCTGGGGCAACGGTTTTACTTTCCCATGTCTTTTCAAAAATGCTTCTAACGGCTGGATTCTTCTTTCAGAAACGGGAACTGACGGCAAATACGTAGGTTGCAGACTTCTTAACAAAGCCAATTCGGAATACAAAATTGGTTTTCCTCAGCCGGAAGAGTGTAACGGTGTAGGCTCTGTTACGCCCGCAATATCGCTTCCCGGCGAGACACCTTGGAGAACAATTACCCTTGGTAACACTTTGAAAAACATTGTTGAAACAACCGTACCTTTTGACCTTACCGAGCCGAAATATTTCAATAATACTACTTTTACTTACGGCAAAGGTTCATGGAGTTGGATTATCGGCATGGATCCGAGTTGCAATTTTGACGAGCAAAAACGTTACATCGATTTATCTGCGGCAATGGGTTATCAGAGCGTTTTGATTGACGCTTTTTGGGACAGACAAATTGGTTACGAAAAAATCAAAGAACTTGCTGATTACGGCAGAACAAAAGGCGTTGGTTTGTTTTTGTGGTACAATTCTAACGGAACTTGGAACGATGCGCCGCAAACTCCGATTGACAAAATGAACACTTCCGCAAACCGCAGAAAAGAGATGAAATGGTTGCAAGAGACAGGTATACGCGGTATTAAAGTTGATTTTTTTGCCGGCGACAAACAGCAAACTATACAACTTTACGAAGATATTTTGACCGATGCTAACGAATTTGGATTGTTGGTGATTTTCCACGGTTGCACCTTGCCGAGAGGTTGGGAAAAGATGTATCCGAACTATGCTGCTTCGGAGGCTGTTTTGGCGAGCGAAAACTTGCATTTTTCTCAGGATTTTTGCAACAACGAGGCTAAAAATGCGACTATTCACCCCTTTATCCGCAATACTGTCGGCTCAATGGACTTTGGCGGCAGCGCGTTGAATAAGTTTTATAATGCTGACAATCAGCACGGAACAAAACGTATGACCTCGGAAGTTTTTGCTTTGGCGACGGCTGTTTTGTTTCAGAGTGCGGTTCAGCATTTTGCTCTTGCGCCCAACAATTTAACTGACGCTTCGTCTTGGGCAATAGAATTTATGAAAAACGTTCCTACTACTTGGGACGAGGTAAAATTCATTGACGGTTATCCGGGAAAATACGTGATTTTAGCACGTCGTAGCGGTGATAAATGGTATGTCGCTGGTGTTAACGCCGAAGAAAAACCGCTTGTTAAAACCATAGATTTGCCGATGTTTAAGGCTGAGACTCAGGTAAAACTTTACTCTGATGACAATAGTCTTAACGGCTCTTTGAAAGAGGTAAAAACATCTAAAAAACAGCAGGTTACAGTTACAATTCCTTGCAATGGCGGAATGGTGATAATGAATTAACAAATTGATAAAAAAACGGAAATTTCATCGAAATTTCCGTTTTTTTTTTTTGTTTTATTTTACCGTAATGGCATCTATGCTGTTAAACATTGTTGCGATTGCAGTGGCACGGGTTGAATACTTTTTATAATAACTTTCGTATTCGTTTGGTACTACTTCGCCTGAATATTTATCTTTAAATTCGGTTTCGCCCGCCATACGGCTTTTGGCTGTGATTTTCACGATTTTGTCCTCATTGATGTAAAAACGGAACTCAAAAAATTCAATAGCGTCATCATCTTCTGTTGTGGCAAAGATGTATTGTATTTTGCCGCTGTGGTCGTAAAGATACTCCTCCGTGTATTTTTTTGAGCCTAAATTAAAATTGACTAAGGCATACATAATTGTACGGTTTATTACTTCACCATAGTCGCCTTCGTTTTCGTAAAAGTACATCGTTATGGTTTCTTTATGCTGCCCTGAACTGCTAAGACGCTGTTCTATCGTTGTTTGATAACGGTTTTGAGCCGCATATTTACGCTCGGAAAGTGTTTTTACGTACTCTTTTGCCGCAGCATATTCTTCGCGAATCCTTGCTTCTGTGCTTTGTGCAAAAGCCGTTGCACAAAGTATTGTTACACAAAATGTTAAAATAAATCTTTTCATTGTTATAAAAGTTATGGATTTTTTCAGCGCAAATATAATAATTTTTTGGAAAAAATTTCACAACATTTCGTTTTTTACAGCATTTTTTTTTAACTTTGCCGCATTATTAAAACGAAAAAAGATTTCAAAATGAGATTATCTTCAAGAATCAACAATGTTGCTGAGTCACAAACTCTTGCAATGAGCCAGAAAAGTGCCGAACTCAAAGAGAAGGGCATTGACGTAGTGAATTTGACTGTCGGTCAACCTGATTTTTTTACTCCCGACAACGTTAAGGCGGCAGCGAAAAAAGCAATTGACGAGAATTTTTCTTTTTATAGTCCCGTTCCCGGTTACAAAGATTTGATAAAGGCTGTTCAAGCGAAGTTCAAACGCGAAAACAACCTCGAATATGCTGAAAATCAAATTGTTGTTTCTACTGGCGCAAAACAGTGTCTTGCTAATGTTTTCCAAGTTCTTTTTCAGCAGGGCGACGAGGTAATCATTCCGACACCGTATTGGGTTTCGTACATCGAACTTGCACATCTTTGCGAGGCTACGCCCGTAATTATTGAGGGCAAACCCGAAAATATGTACAAAATCACTCCCGAACAGTTGGAAAATGCAATTACCGAAAAGACACACGGTTTTGTGCTTAATGCACCGTCAAATCCTTCGGGAAGCATTTATACAAAAGAAGAGTTGAGGGCTTTGGCTCAGGTCTTGAAAAAACACCCCGAAGTTGCTATTATTTCTGACGAAATTTACGAACATTTGACATACGACGGTACGCACGAAAGTATCGCGCAGTTTCCGGAAGTAAAAGAACAGACTATTGTAATTAATGGTCTTTCAAAGGCTTATGCTATGACAGGTTGGAGAATCGGTTATATGGCATCAAATTTGGAAATTGCAAAAGCAGTAAAAAAACTTCAAGGACAAACCACATCGGGAACATGTTCTATTGCTCAGCGTGCTGCAATAGAGGCTCTTAACGGCGATCAGTCGATAATTGCTAAAAACAACGAAGTGCTTATAAAACGCCGCAATATGATGGTTGAAGGCTTGAAATCAATTCCGGGTGTAAAACTCAACACGCCTCCGGCAACGTTTTATTGTTTTGCGGATTTTAGTGCGTACATCGGCAAGAGTTTCAACGGCAAAAAAATTGCTGACTCTTTTGAGTTTGCAGACTTTCTTTTGAACGAGGCTCACGTAGCAACCGTTGCAGGCGGTGCTTTTGGTGTAGATTCTTGTATAAGAATGAGTTACGTTGTCGGTTTTGACAGAATAGAAGAGGCTTTCAAGAGATTGAAAGAGGCTTTGAAAAAATTACAATAAAATATGGCTGTTAATTTAAAGGAAAAAGATTTGGAACAACTTGTCGTCATGGGCGACAAGGTTTTGATAAAACCTAAGTTTCCTCAGGAGAAAACGCAGTCGGGGCTTTATCTTCCGCCGACGGTTATCGACAAGGAGCAGGTTTCGTTAGGCTATGTTATCAAGACGGGTCCGGGTTATGCTGTCCCCGCGATGAATGATTACGATGAGCCGTGGCAAAAAAAGGAAAAAGTAAAATACGTGCCTTTGCAGTGCAAACGCGGCGATTTGGCTGTATATCAGCGGCTTAATGCCATTGAGATCCAATTCAATTCCGAGAAATATTTTATCGTTTCTGCAAGCGCAATTTTGATGTGTGTCAGAGATGAGGGATTATTAAGTTAGTGAAAAAATCCCCGCTTCTACGGCGGGGATTTTTTTTTATTCCTTGTATAAAAGTTTTTCTCCGGTGTGTTTTACGACTTCTTCTTCCCAGTTTTCGCCGTAACCCGGAAATTTTACTTTCGGTATTCCGCAACCGTTGCCGTTGTCGATGAGATTAAGATTTTCATCGCTTTCTTTGCAATTTCCGTCCATGAATTTCATAAAGAGTTTTGTGAAAAGTTCTTTACGCGATTTCACCAAATCAGAGCCGGTTTTGCAAGAAAATTCTGTCAAAAATTTTACCGCCTCTTTGCTGTCTTTTTTGAGTGCCTCGCGGTCAATTTCTGAGGTTTTGAAAATGAAATCTTTTTCTTGTTTTTGCTGTACTTTTTCGATTTCGGGGTGAACGAGCCTATAACGCGAATACGCAAAATTTGCAATCAGGTTGTTGACCCAAAACGACGAATTGTCAGACCATTCCATCATCGAGCCGTTTTTTTCGGAATATTCTTCGGGAATTTCCGTTATTGAGGAGTAAAACGGTGCAAAAACGGTGTTTGCTGCGTCATCGGTTGCAAACCAAAAAATTCCGCCACAATAATCGGGCATCCAATCCCTCATTTGAGCCACAAATACCCAGCCTGTCTGTTGAGTAGCCGTTGCACGCTCGTTGATGTATTCTTTGCCGCCAACTTTGAAAGTTAAAGGGCGGAATCTGTACGGACTATTAAACGCGCCTGCGCCAAAGTCTTTTGTCATGTCCAACTCTGTGCCTTCCAAATGATTACGCATTTGATTCATCAAGCCGTGAGTTGTAACAAAGTTTTGCGGTTTTATCCAAAGAGGAAGACGGTTTTTCGCAAAATTCTCTTTTGTCTGACAACTGTCTTTTATAAAAGCCTTTTTCCTGATAACGTTGCCTTTTGCATAGTCCCAATAGGCGGTGTTTTTGCCGAAATTGTTTGGATCGGCGGCTGCAAAAAATGCCCAAACCCTTATTTCACAAAATCTTGCGCCTTCAAAATCTACGGGATTATAAACGTCAGAAAAACTGAAATCTTTTACCGAACCTTTATAAAAATTGTGCTTAATTGCAAAACTTACAACGTCTTTTGAATTGAAAACTTTGGCTTTCGGGTCATCGAATTTGTTTTCTTTTTGATAGTCGAAAGTTGTGATTCTTGCTTGATTTGCGTGAGCGCAGATGTAACCGTCGGGTACGCGTTGTGCCACCCAAACCATGCCTTTTTCAAAGTTGCCTTTCCCGATAACCTCCATAATCCAGACTTCGTTTTTGTCGGCGATTGAAAAACTTTCACCCTCGGAAGCATAACCGTAATTTTCAGCGAGTTCCGCCATAATTTTTATTGCCTGACGTGCCGTTTCTGCCCTTTGGAGGGCGATGTAAATCATACTGCCGTAGTCAATTATTGCACCGTCTTGACTTTGAAGGCTTGTTAAACCGCCGTAAGTGGTCTCGGCAATTGTTACCTGATGTTCATTCATATTGCCGACAACGTTGAATGTGTGGCTTACCTCCGGAATTTTTCCCATAAATTTGCCGGAATCCCAGTCGTAGACTTCGCGGAAAGAGCCTTCCGGATGATCGGCGGCTTTATAATGATAAAGTGCGCCGTAGAGTACGTGAGAGTCAGCGGAATACGAAATCAAATTGCCGCAACCTCCTGAAACTGATTTAGTTACCAAAAAATTGGTGCATGCCATCGAAACTTTCAAAAATCCCGACAGCAACAAAAGCATAAGAACTTTTTTCATTGTGAATATTGTTTTAATTTTTTTGCAAAATTAATAAAAAATTATTTGTTTTTTTGTAACAAAAAATATACTTTTGTCTCGCAATATAAAACACAATATTTTAATAAAAAGATGAAAAGATACTTTGCTACACTTATGTTTATCGCTATGGTTGTCTTGGGAATTGCAATAAGTTTGTAAACGTAGTTATAACCAGTTGGTGTCTTTATCTAATTGGTTGTCGAAAGTTTTTAGTAACTTTGAAACACAACTTGCCTTAGCGAACATTTTTTTTGTTTTCAACGAATGTTCGAGGTGAGCCAACAAACGTAAAATTACGGTACTGTTGGAGCACGGCTGAAAAAACTCGTTTTTGCCCGTGATATTATTCTGGCTCAAAAAACGTGTGATTTCCTGACGAGGAAAAACAGCCCCTTCGTTTGATGGGTTGATGTAAAACGAAATGTTTTGAGAAGAGCCGCAAGTCATTGCGGTGATGAAAATCTTCGGCAAGTTAATTCCTACAATCGGCAGATTCATTCGCCTTGCGATTAAGAGATAGACCAGCCCCATAGATACGGGGTTGGCCTTTCTTTTTTGTAAGACGTCCTGCAAAAAGCAGTATTGCGGTTCAAAATAATTATCGGAGTTGGTTATGCGGAATTTTAACTGCTTGTAAACAAAGTGGTTGAGAATTTTTACTTTTTCCGTATCGGAATAATTATTAGATAATTCTTCGTTGCTAAAAGGTAGTTCTATGCTTTCAAAAAGTTTTTGTGCGTCTTCAAAACTTTGTGAAAAATATTCTAATCTTGATAGATACCAAAAGCCTTTCAGCAAATCGCTGTCATCTTTTTGCCAAGTTTTGAAATTTCCGCTTATATCTTCGAGTTCCAATTTAGACAAAATACTTTCTATCCTGCTGCGCATAAGGGTACTCACCCCTTCGGAAGTTAAAACTTGCGTTAGGGGCGGAATTATGTCAAGCCCTTGTGAAAAGAGTTTGTCCCTGATAATCCCGTACACTTGTTTGTCGGGGTCGTCAAGGAGTCTTATTGCCGCATTCAGTTCTGTTTTTGTCATATTTTATGTTTTTCTAAGCCGTTAAGAGGTTAACAATTTTGGAAATCAAATCGGGCATTGCGTTTCTGTAATTCGGGGCAAATTCTTTGCAACGACGGTTTGCAATCACGAGACAAATAGTAGCAGTATTGTGCCCTAAAAGCTGTCCCAAGCCGTTAATTGCCGAAGATTCCATTTCGTAATTGTTGATTTTTAAGCCTTTGTATTCAAAAGTTTCAAGCCTTTCATTGATTTCGGGGTCAACAATATCAAGTCTTACAACCCTGCCTTGCGGTCCGTAAAATCCGGGAGCTGAAAGTGTTATACCGCTCTTGAAGTCTTTTAGTTTTTCTAATAAAACTTCCGACGATTTTACAAAATAAGGTGTTGCAAGTAGTGTACAGCGTTTTGTGTGTTCTTGAAATTTTTTTTCTAATTCCAAATCGCAGACCTTGTTTCTGTCCTTGTAAAAGTTCAAAAGACCGTCCAAACCACCGGCAATGGCTGTTACAACTGGAGTTCCGACCGGAATGTCTGCTTGAAGCGACCCGCAAGTGCCGATTCGTATGATATTTAAGGTGCGGTGCTGGGTTTTAGGCAGTCGCGTTTTTAAATCTATATTTGCTAAACTATCCAGTTCAGTTAGCACAATATCAATATTGTCAGTACCGATACCTGTTGAAATTACGGTTATTCGTTTGCCGTTTTTGGTTCCCGTAACGGTTTTGAATTCACGGTTTTGCACTTTTAATTCTACGGTGTCAAAAAAAATTGCAACTGCTTCAACCCTGTTTTGGTCGCCAACGAGAATTATATTATCGGCAATGTTTTCGGGTTTTAAATGCAAGTGAAAAATTGTTCCGTCTCCGTTTATAATAAGTTCAGAGTCTTCGATTGGTTTCATAATCTTTAATTATTTATAGGTTTGAACGTCAAAATTATAGGTTTATTTTTGAAATAGCAAATTTTTTAGGGAAAATTAATTGTCTTCTTACGTATTTTACGTAAAAGCCCTTCAAAAACTTTGCGGAAAGCGAAAAACTATCTACTTTTGCAGTGTCAAAAAAGAAATTAAGAATAATAACAAAATAATTTTAAAAACCATGTCTGAATTATCACAAAGAGAAGTCAATGACTTCATGGCGAAAGTTATCGCAAAGAACCCCGGTGAAAGCGAATTTCATCAGGCTGTAAAAGAAGTTGTAGAATCCTTGATGGACTTCATCGACGAGAATCCTAAGTACAAAAAAGGCAAAATCCTTGAAAGAATGGTTGAGCCTGAAAGAGTAATCATTTTCAGAATTCCTTGGATTGATGACAAAGGCGAAATTCAAATCAACAGAGGTTTCCGTATTCAAATGAATAGTGCAATCGGACCTTACAAAGGTGGTTTGAGACTTCACCCGACAGTAAACCTCGGTATCTTGAAGTTCCTTGCTTTTGAGCAGGTTTTCAAAAACTCTTTGACTACTCTTCCCATGGGTGGTGGTAAAGGTGGTTCTGACTTCGATCCCAAAGGTAAATCTGATAACGAAGTTATGCGTTTCTGCCAGAGTTTTATGACTGAACTTTCTAAACATATCGGTGCTGACACTGACGTTCCCGCAGGTGATATAGGAGTTGGTGGAAGAGAAATCGGTTATTTGTTCGGACAATATAAGAGATTAAGAAACGAATTTACAGGCGTTTTGACCGGTAAAGGTCTCGGCTGGGGCGGTTCACTTATTCGTCCTGAGGCAACCGGTTACGGTGTAGTTTATTTCGCAAAAGAAATGCTCGCTACAAAGAACGATACTTTGGAAGGCAAAACGGTTTGTATTTCTGGTTCAGGTAACGTTGCACAGTATGCAGTTGAAAAATGTATTCAACTTGGTGCAAAAGTTGTTACAATGTCAGACTCTAACGGTACTATTTATGATAAAGACGGTATCACTGCTGAAAAATTAGCGTGGATTCTTGATCTCAAAAATGTTCGTCGTGGTCGTATCAAAGAATATGCTGACAATTTCCCCGGTGTAGTTTATATGGAAGGTCAGCGTCCTTGGTCAATCAAATGCGACATCGCAATGCCTTGTGCTACTCAGAACGAGGTTAACGGCGAAAACGCTCAGGCTTTGGTTAACAACGGTGTTATTTGTGTTGCAGAAGGTGCTAATATGCCTTCATTGCCGGAAGCAATCGAAATCTTCCAAAAGGCAAGAATCCTTTACGCTCCGGGCAAAGCATCAAACGCAGGTGGTGTATCAGTTTCAGGTCTTGAAATGTCTCAAAACTCAGAAAGACTTTCTTGGACAAGAGAAGAGGTTGATGCAAAACTTCATCAGATTATGATTAATATTCATAAAACTTGTGTTAAATACGGTACAGAGGCTGATGGTTACATCAACTACGTAAAAGGTGCAAACATCGGTGGATTCGTAAAAGTAGCAGATGCAATGTTGGCTCAGGGTTTGGTATAAGTTATCCCAAAAATAAATTTTCAAAAAAGCGGCGCAAAATTTTTGCAGCCGCTTTTTTTGTGTTTTAAAGAAAATAAATTAATTTTGCGTTGAACTTTTAATGTTTAGATAATTATGCAGTATTACGATCCCAAAACCGACGTTGTTTTCAAAAAAGTGTTCGGTGTACATAAAAATTTGACAATCAGCCTTTTGAATGCTGTTTTGAAATTAGAAGGTAAAGACCAAATAAAGGACATTGAGTACTTACCGTCAGAAATTATACCTTTAACGGACGGTAAAAGGCGCAGTGTAGTTGATGTAAAATGCAAAGTTGCAGAAGATACATATTTCATCGTTGAAATGCAAATGTATTGGTCAGCAGACTTTTTGCGTCGTGTGATGTATAATTGTTCAAAACTTTATGCAACGCTTTATAAAAAAGGTATTCGGTATTATAAAATGAAAAAAATCTATGCCGTAAACATTCTCAACGACGTTTATCAAAATGATAACGAAAATAACTATCATTATTATAAAATGTCGGAAGTTGGCAATTCTAAAAGTACGATTCCGGGTATTGAGGTTGTTTGTATAGAGTTGCCGAAATTTAAGCCGCAAGATAAAGCGCAGCATAAAATGTTGAGGCTTTGGCAAAGTTTTTTAACTTCGATAAATGCGGGAGAAAACTCTGATATTTCAGAAGAATTATTAGAAAACGCAGACACCAAAGAAGCCCTTGAAATATGTACTAAATTGACAGAAGAGGAGCAACGAGAGTACGATAGTTTTTGGGATTTGGAATCGCTTAATCTTGATAGGGAAGAAACCGTTAAGGAAATTGCGAGGACGGTAGGCCGTGAAGAAGGCCGTGCAGAAGGTCGTGCAGAAGGGCGTGCAGAAGGTCGTGCAGAAGGTCGTGCAGAAGGTCGTGTAGAAGGTCGTGCAGAAGGTATTCTTTCTATAGCCCGAAAGATGAAGCAAAGAGGTAAGTCTATCAGTGAAATAGCTGAGATGACAGACCTTTCACCAGATGAGATTGAGAAACTCTAAAGAAGATATCACGTGGACAGGTATTTGATCTAAAATATCTACACAATTTGGGCGAGGCGACAGCACACGGCTGCCGCCT
>JAEEGL012011659.1_pt1 | contig 18648 bp, 16 predicted proteins | sample 9134231 | NCBI WGS metagenome assembly JAEEGL01 (sample SAMN16246548, study PRJNA631951) | gut metagenome | biome: gut microbiome; feature: rumen; material: fiber-attached | host: Bos | place: Iran: Karaj | collected 2018-10 | reverse complement strand
GACGCGCTTCTCATTGCTTTGCGTACAAGAAGGCGAATGCCGCGGGTTGAGTGGACGACGCAAAGCGTCGTTCACTCAACTCATGTGTCTCATTGCTTTGCGTACAAGAAACGCGGAGCGGGTATGACAAAAGTCATACCCGTTTTTCTATCTTTCTTCACTTGTTCCCCATACGAAAAAATAGTATACTGACATCAACATAAAACAAATACACCCCGTGACAGGACGGCCGGGGAGAATAAGGAGACAAGCCATGAACAGAACAATATCAAAAATCGCATCGGCGATAACAATAGTTACTGTATTTCTTTTTGCCTTGTTTGAGATAATCAACTTCACTATGGGCAGCTTTTTTGTCTGCCTGATCCTGCCGATAGGATTTATCATGATGACGGCAGGACTGCATAATGAGTGCGAACCTGACCGTAAAGTTGCTGCAAATATTGGTTTGATTCTTGCGACGGTATATAGCGTTTTTATCATGCTTGTCTATTTTTCACAGTTGACCACAGTGAAAAACGAACAGCTGACCGATCAGATGGCACAGCTACTACGCTTCGACAGGTATGGACTTATTTTTAACTACGACCTTCTCGGCTATGGAATGATGGCGCTCTCTACTTTCTTCACAGGACTTGCGATGAGATCAAAGAGCAAAACGGACAAGTGGCTTAAAGCCCTTATGATGATACATGGTGTGTTTTACCTTAGTTGCACGTTTATGCCGATCACAGGAGTGTTTTCAAATATGTCGTCCGGCGGCGATGGTCTCGGCGGAAGGCTTGCACTTGTAGCCTGGTGCGCGTATTTTCTGCCTATCGGGATACTGGCATTTGTACATTTTTCGAAAAAAGATAAATAAATTACAAAAGGAGTGAAAGAATGGATACTTTATTAAAAACGGTTGACCTGACAAAGAAGTATGATAACAGACCGGTCGTTGACAATCTGAATATCGAGATCAAAAAAGGAGAGATATTCGGACTGCTAGGCCCAAACGGTGCAGGAAAAAGCACGACCATGAATATGATATGCAATATTGTAAAGCCGGATCTCGGTATGATCGAGTTCATGGGAAAAGATTTCCGAAAAAATAAAAAGGAGCTGAGCGGGCATCTCGGATACATCCCCCAGCACCTGGCAATCCACGGGAATCTCAAGGCATGGGAGAATGTCGAGCTTTTCACCTCTTTATACGGTATCAAGGGTGACGAACTGAAAAAACGTATCGATGAGTCACTGGAGTACGTCGGTTTGTCGGAACGCAGAAACGATTATGCCAGGAAGTTTTCAGGAGGAATGAAACGCCGACTCAACATCGCCTGCGCGATCGGGCATCATCCGGATCTGCTCATTTTTGATGAGCCTACAGTTGGTATCGATCCGCAGTCCAGAAACTTCATCCTGGAAAAGATAAAGGAATCAAATGCAAACGGAGCGACCGTCATCTATACCAGTCACTATATGGAAGAGGTCGAGGCGATCTGCACACGGATAGCCATCATGGACAACGGAAAGATCATCGCAAGTGGGACAAGCGAGGAACTGAAGAAATTGGTTGTTGATGATACGGATTCGATCACATTGGAGGAGGTTTTCCTCACATTGACCGGAAAGAAGTTAAGAGACGCCGTGTAAAACACATTCTTTTGGAGGCAGATATGATTCGCTATTTGATTAAAAATAATCTGAAAATAATGTTCAGAAACGCAGTGAATATCGTAATGTATGTGCTTTGCCCCGTCATCGTTTCGACGGTCATCATAAGTGCGTTCTCATCGGTTTTGGAGAGCTACGAGGGACCGGGTGATTTCAAGGTAGGGTATACTGTCGAGGCAGGAACTCAGACAGGCTATGTGGATGCTCTCGCAAAAATCGGAGAGGAAAACGGGATCACGTTCAAGGAGTATGATGGTGATATCGAGGAAGGCATAAATAATGATGAGATCAGCGGATTTGTAGAGATCAAAAAGGACAGCTACAAGGTTTACAAATCTGAAGAAAAAACGGTAGAGGGTGCTAAGCTCGAATACCTGATGTCGGCATTTTTTAACAGCATGATAAGCTCTGATGGCGCTGATATCAACTATGCCATTGAAACCCCGGACTACGCGCCCGCGATCGACGCCACCGATTATTACGGGATCATCTATATTGTGTATTTCGGCTGGTGTGCTATCGTCTGCGGCGCGGGACTCTTTACAAGCGAAAAGAAAAATAGTATAATAGAGAGGCTTCAGGTATCCAATCTGTCGACCTTTCAGATATATCTGGCCAGATTGATCCCTATCGTCATCGTAGTATTTTTAGGGACAGGAATCGCTGCCGTGGTTTCGTCTCTGATGCTGGGAGTACACTGGGGCAATATTCTCATCTCGGCTGTGATCGTCCTGCTTACAGTCGCTGCAGCAACAGCGTTTGAAATGATGATCTACGAGATGACGAACAGTATGATAGCTACGATAATACTGTCCTTCGGAATTGTGTGGTTTATGGGATATGTGGGCGGATCTTTTGAGGCCTACGTTATTTCCGACACGAAGGAATGGGTAAAACAGCTGTCACCTCTTTATCATGCAAACAGGTCTTTGGCCGAGCTCTCATGTATGGGGCATAGTTCTTATGTTCTAAGCTCGATCATATACTCGTTGGGAATGATCGTGGGATGCTCGGGAATATCACTGATCATAGGAAAGATAAGGAGGGCCGGAAAATAATGAAAACGATAATTCGATCAACCATGCGCCTGCTTTGCAGGAATAAAGGATTTTGGTTTTTCCTGGTTATCACTCCGCTTTTATCTACACTTGTTCTTTCGATAAAACAGGGAACTTTATCGATGTATGAAACAGTCGGCGAGATGGAGATCCATGAGCTTTCTGAGCCGTCTGACAGAGTTGCGTATTTCGGCGGAAAAGGTAAATACGTTGTAAAGGTTTACGATGCATGCGGTAGCGATCTGTCGGAGTATTTTTTGAAAAAACTCACAGAGAGCGGAGCGATCCTTGTCTGCCGGGTAAAGGCACCTCAGATGACTAAAAATGACGCGGATGAGCGTGTGAAAACGGACGGCTTTAATGACAGGATGGGTTCATCGATCTACATAGGAAAGGATTTTGATTCCGAGGCTTTAAAAGGAGATGTGAAGGACAGTCTCATCGTATATCCGCTTTCGGATGACGAAAGAAAGGAACTGCTCGCGGGTGAGATAAAACTCGTGATCGGGCAGATAAAGACTGCTGCGGCTCAGTCGGGCAGTAACTCGGACAGCGTTTTGAGTGCTCTTACAAAGATGAACGAAGCATTGCCGTCTAAAGAGGTTCAGGTGTTCGCAGCGTCAGACTCCGTGAACCTGTCCAATGAGCAAAGGGAACAAAAAGGACTGATGGGTTACGCCTTTGCCATCCTTACGCTCGGTTATGTGTTTGCCGGAATCTTTGTGGCACATACGGTGATCAACGAGCGAAGGGATATGGTCACGACGAGGATCCGTTTGACGAATCTCAGTGACACCGGATACTTTGCCGGCAAACTCGTAGTGGGGGTGATTGTATCGGTTGCGCTGACGGTGATCATGGCAGGTTGTTCGTTTTTCATAAGCGCGGATAAGCTCGCGATGAGTAGGCTCGGGTTTATCGCAATGATCTTTTTACTGGGTGTGATATTCAGTACGATAAGCCTTTTCATCGGAGTGCTGCTCGGAAATGTAATGAGTGCAAATATAGCGGCATTCGCTGTGTGGAGTATGTCATCCATGCTTGCAGGATTATACTTCCCGCTGGATTCCACATCTGACGCGATCAAGACGTTATCGTATATCATGCCGCAAAAATGGTTCTTAAGAGGAACTGAGCTCACAATGGTAAATGATAACAGCGGAATACTATTGCTGCTTGGTGTCACGGCAGCATATCTGATAGTGACACTCAGTCTCGGAAGTGTGGGGATAAAACTAAAGAATAATGAGTGAAAAAGCAAGAGATCATTTTTTTGTCATAGTGCGGCTGTTGATAATGCTGGTGCTATGCACATACGGACTTTTAAGAACGATAGACAAGTCGGGAGTATCGATAGAGATACTCCTGCTTGTTTCGTTTTATATAGGGTCGATGACGGTCAAGGAGCTTGTCTCAGGTCGGATAAAAATAGTCCTTAATATTGTGGGAATAATATTGCTATTTGTAATGCTTTATTTTGGCAGGTGGGCATTCTTTTTACTTGCGTTTTATACCGTATTTGAGATAATGACATTGTTTCCGAATATCGATTATAAATGGTATTTTATTCCTGTAGCAGGCGTCTTTGCAGAAACGTCTTCCGACTTTGTCGGGGATATGATAACGGTGTTTGTTATCGCGGTATTTTATATACAAAACAACTATGTGGTGACAGGGTTTAAAAACAGAAAAATAGAAGATGACCGGATCGAGCAACAGTTAAAAAAGGACATGGCGCGTCAGGAATACGCTGCTAAAAATGAGATCAAACAGAGTATGCTCGCGGCCGAGAATCAGATGCTGGAGGATCGCGCGGCTCTGTCTCAGACACTTCACGATAAGTTGGGGCATAACATCAACGGCTCAATTTACCAGTTGGAGGGAGCCAAGGTTCTGATGGATTCGGATCCGGAGAAATCCAGGGGGATGATCCAGGCCGTGATCGATCAGCTGAGAACCGGTATGGACGAGATTCGTGCCATTCTCCGAAAGGAACGGCCGGAGAAAAGAGAGATGGCGCTGCTTCAGCTCTACAAGTTATGTGAGGATTGCAACAGTAAGGGCGTGGAGACGGAGTTTGACAGCGAGGGGAACACCTCCCAGATCACGGATGAACTGTGGGAGGTCATCTTGGACAACGCGTTTGAGGCAGTGACCAATTCGATGAAATACGCCAAATGCAAGCATATCAATATACATCTGGTAGTGATGAACAGGATGGTGAGATGCAGTATAACGGATGATGGTATAGGTTGCAGGGAAATCCATGACGGGATGGGAATATCCGGAATGAAAAACCGTGTCAGGGCTGTCGGTGGGACGCTTGGTTTTGAAACGGAAGCCGGATTTGCAGTTATGATGCTTCTTCCGATCTCAGAAGAGGGGGATGACAGATCAGATGGACAAGATTAAGATTATTATTGCGGATGACAGTGATTTTGTCCGCGACGGAATGAAGATCATCCTGGATGTGGATGAGGAGTTTGAAGTGATCGGAGTTGCCGCGTCAGGCAGAGAAGCGATCGAACTTGCCGAAAAAAAACAGCCGGATATTTTTCTGATGGACATACAGATGCCGGATATGGATGGAATCGAAGCCACCAAAACTATCGTGGAACGAGAACTTGGCAAGGTTTTAATATTGACGACCTTTGACGATGATGATCTGGTCAAGCAGGCGCTGAAAAACGGAGCCAAAGGATATCTGATCAAAAACCATACCCCGGAGCACTTAAAGCAGATGATCAAATCCGTATACTACGGGTCAGGAGTGATGGATGAAAATATACTGGAAACGCTGACCAAAGAGACGGAAGTGCCGGCTGCAGAGCCCGGAGGACCGGAAGGGTTTGACGCGTCCGAATTCTCCCGGAGGGAGATGGAGATCATCCGGGCAGTTGCGGAGGGACTCTCCAACAAGGAAATTGCGGCCAAGCTCTTTATTTCTGAAGGGACGGTGAAGAACCACATCTCCGGGATTCTGTCGAAAACCGGTCTGTCGCACAGAACCGCGCTTGCGGTGTACTACCTGACCGGGAAAAACGGATCATAGAAAAATATGATCGACGCGACACATTTTTACAACGAATTTCCTTCATAATGTGTACATACTTAGAAAAATGAAGGCAGAGCGCCGTGTTTGGCGCATACCCATGGAGGATATATCGATGTTTTTGGCAAAAGCAGGATTTATAAGCGCGCTTGTCGCGTGTCTGACCGTGGCGGGACTTGAGCCGGCGGCGGTTAGCGAATATACGAGTGCCGTGATCGCTTCGGAGGAGGTCCCCGCTGAGGAACCTTCTGCCACGGAAACACCCGAAGAACCGACGCCGACGCCTGTGACGATCGTTGGGATCGATGTTGCTCAGGCGCCACAGACGGTTACCTATGGCAGCAAACCGAAGGCGACGGCATTTTTACTGAATATCTACTATTCGGATGGTACGACGAAGACCGCTGAGCCGGAGCAGGTGTCGATCGATACGAACGCGACCGGGTTGCGGGATGTGAACCTGGCCTATCAGGGATTTACGACTATCGCGCAGATTCAGGTGGTTCCGAGAACACCGTCCGGGTTTCACATGACGGACGGGACGTCTTCTTCTGTGAAAGCCAACTGGGATTTGCAGACCGAAGCTGCCGGCTATGATGTGGAGATTAAGGACGCACCCGATGCCGAATGGACTCCCGTAAGTACAACCGCGCTGAACACTGCGGAGTTTACCGGGCTGACGCAGGGTGAGCTTCGTTATATTCGAGTGCGTGCTTTTTCCAATGACACACAGACGACACCGGAGGGGGAGGTTGTACCGCTGACTTCCCTGAGCGAGTGGTCCGCGGAATACGCAATCGCGCCGAAGCCGGAGGATATGACCGGGGAAGCGACTGCCGGTAAGATCACGCGAACCAAGGTTGAACTCTCCTGGGAGCCGGTCATCGGTGCTACCGGATATGTCGTATATTATCGCTATTCGACGGACAAGACCTTTACCAGGTCTGGCGCTGTCGACGGTGCGACCACCTACAAAGTCACGGGACTGAAGGGTGGGTATAACTATTATTTCAAGGTAATCCCTTACGCTGCCGACGAGTCCAACCCGGGTGGTGAATCACCGGAAGCCTTCTACGGAACGGCACCGTCGTTACCGAAGCTGACCGTGCGTGGCGGAGACAAGACCATCCGTGTCAATTACTCGGGCGGACGCGCTGCCGAGGCACTCAAGTTGTATGTATCTGAGAAGAAAAAAGGCGACTACACGTTGGCATACACCTTTAAGCCGCCGGTAGACTTCAAAGTGACAAGCATTCACAAGCTTTCCAACAAGAAAACCTATTACGTAAAAATGGTCGCGGAGAGAACAGTTGCCGAGCGGTTTGTAAGCTGTGAGACCGACCCGGTAAAGACAACTACCGCGAAGGCCACAGGAACCAGCAAGAAGGCAAAGTTTTATAAAACGAAGAAGAAATTTAAGGCTTCGCCGGCCTACAAGAACTACACGGATTTCAAGAAGCTGATGAATTATAAAAAGAGCTACATCGTGCCCGGTATGATCAATACCAATTGCGGTGGCTTTGGTTCCACGACGATGGTACCTCAGGATATGACGATCTACGGAAGCTACATTCTGATCTCTGCCTATGACTTAAAGAAAAAGAACGATTCCGTGATCTATGTTCTGAATAAATCTGACCGGAAGTTAAGAACCCTGATCCTACTCCCGCATAAGGGACATGTCGGAGGTATCGCCAGCGACGGTGCTTACATCTGGCTGGCCTACGGCAAAAAGATGCATGCCCTGTCCGGGTCTGTAATCGGGCAGGCGGTGAGCAGCGGGGCGGCCTACACGGAAGTGTACAAATTCTCAGGGACGGTCACGACCAACGAAACGATATCTTATATTACGTATTACAAGGGAAGAATCTGGGCCGGTGCGTACAACGAACTGGCATCTGCCTACATGTATGTATATAAGAGAACGATCTCGAACGGTGAGCCGACGCTGACACGCACGGGCAAGATGCTCATGCCGGATCGGACACAGGGTGTTGCCTTTACGGGCAAGGGAAAAATGATCGTATCCCGTTCCTGTCAGACTGACAGCAGACAGCGCGGATTTATGTCCTCTCTGGATATCTATTCGCCGGACTTTGATCTGGATTCAACCATGAAGAAGGGGGACAGAGAGAAGTCGATCCCGATGCCTCCGATGAACGAGGGAATCCTGATCAGTGGGGCCTATACCTATGTGATATTTGAGTCTGTAGCTATGTCTCCGCCGTGTGCGGCACCTATCGACCGCGTGATCGCATTCAAGACGAGTAAACTGACGAAAAAGAAGAAAAAGAATTCCAAATAAACCGGATTTGAAAACGGCTCAGGAGAGGTGAGCGACCAGGAGATCCATTTCCTCCTCGGTCATCCCTCTGCCGGCCAGATATTCTCTGACATATTTTCTTGGATTGCGGCGTTTGTAGCGGCGATCTAAAAAAGTCATCTTCAGATGCTTCTCGATATTTCCTTTGATCAGGATATTCCAATCTTTCTGCTGTTCGTCCACCTGGTGTAAAAAGGTGTAGGAAACCATAAAATCACGCACGATCTCATCATACGAGGCGCCCATCAGAGCACCGATCCATGCGCAGATACATCCGGTACGGTTCTTTCCCTGATTGCAGTGGATCAGGATGGGGGTCGGCAGTTTGATCATTTTTCGAAAGCACTCGATCATCTGGTCGACGAATTCCACCGAGTTCATATCGGTCGTCAGATGTTTCTGGTATACGCGTTTTTCGTCCCACATTTTTTTGTACAGCGTATCCGGTTCTTCCTTGAAGCGCTTCAAAACCTGCTTTTTGGTATTCTCGAGATTGATGATCGAAGCGATGTGGTATTTTTCCAGCATTTTTGCCGCGTAGATCGATCGATTGGGATAGATCTCGTAATACAGCGGATTGCTGCTACGATAGAACGTGTGCTCGCGAATCTCGCCGATCGTAAGCTCACGGAAATTCGAAAACTGCTCGTCGGAAGAAAAGTCACTACGATCATCCGAGTCGAGATACTGATGCGCGTTGTACTCTTTCTGATAGCCTCTCTTGTGTGTCAGAAAAATCCACACGTCGTCATCGATCGAAACACCATAGTCTCTGGCGAAATTCCCGAAAAAGCTGGTCAGCGAAACGCGATCCTTCATCTTCTGGAGTCTCAGATACGGAACGCGAAGATCGACATCCGTTCTTTTACGACAAACCGGCATGCGCACGGTCTCTCCGGCAACACGAACAACGACAATATCCGTCAGATGGATATGCCGATCAAAAAACAGATCATAACTGCAATTCAGGATTACATCACCTTCTTTGGTGATCTCGCTGATCTTGGTATGAACGATCGGTATGTTGTTGTGGAGCCATTTAAGCAGCACTTTGTTTCCTTCCCCCTATGCACTTAATGATTATAATTTTATCATTTTTATAACGATTTTTCAACGGTTTTTTAAAAATGATTGTATGAAAACGGGTTTCATGATATACTTTAATATATTGCATGAGAAGACATGGGGCATGATTTCTGCCACGGTCGGGTGGCGGAAAAGTGTGAATCGCATGGAGAAATCAGGAGGAAGAGATGGATAAGAAAAGACTGATCTTTGCCACGGGAAACCAGGGCAAGGTAAATGAATTCAGACAAATGCTTGGAGAAGACTATGAGATTCTGTCCATGAAGGATCTGGATGTTGATGTGGATATCGTAGAGGATGGTCAGACCTTTGAGGAGAACGCAATCATCAAGGCGAAGACGGTATGCGAAGCGACCGGACAGATGGTGCTGGCGGACGATTCCGGATTTGAGGTGGATGCGCTGGGCGGTGAGCCGGGAATCTATTCTTCCCGTTTTATGGGGGAGGACACGCCGTATTCGATCAAAAACGCGGAACTTCTCAGACGCTGCGAGGGCGTGCCGGAGGAGGAGCGCGGTGCCAGATTCGTATGTGTGATTGCCTGTGCGTTTCCTGACGGTCGTGTGGAGACGGTAAAGGGCGTGATCGAAGGGCGCCTCGCGCATGAGCCAAAGGGAGAGAATGGCTTTGGCTATGATCCGATCTTCTACTATCCGGAGCGCGGTATGACGACCGGTGAGATGGAGCCGGAGGAGAAAAATGCCATCTCGCACCGCGGACAGGCGGTACGCAAGATGGTGGAGTTGTTGCAGAGGTTAAACGGTTGACGTATGCTGAACGGACATCAGGACGAAGAAAACAATCATCAAGTCTGAGGGGCGTGCGGGTAAACAGACATCAGGAATAAGGAGCGTGCGAGTGATCGTGCGCGGACGCTTCGGAATGTGAGGAGACCATGGGAAAGGATAATGCTTCAAAGGGACTTCGTCAGTTCGATGGACAGGTGTCATTCGGCGCTGCCATCCCTTTTGGCTTGCAGCATATTCTGGCGATGTTTGTTTCCAATATCACGCCGGTGATTATCGTGGCCGGCGTATCCGGTATCGGCAGCGGTGACGTTCCGAAGCTTATCCAAAGTTCGCTTTTGATCGCCGGAATCGGTACACTGATACAGATTTTTCCGATCCTGTGGGTGGGAGCCCGACTCCCGGCTGTGATGGGGACCAGCTTCGCGTTTATCAGTGTTCTCTGCTATGTTGGTGCGACATACGGATACGGAACGATGCTCGGTGCTGTTTTGATCGGAGGTCTTGTCGAGGGTGTACTGGGGCTTTTGGCCAGGTTTTGGATACGGATCATCAAGCCGGTGGTATCGGCATCGGTCGTGACGGCCGTCGGGTTGACGCTTCTACCCGTGGGAGCCAAGTCCTTCGGCGGAGGAGACGGTGCCGCGGACTTTGGATCCTGGCAGAACTGGGTGGTTGGCGGTGTGACATTAATCGTTTGTCTTTTGTTTTTCGGATTCGGAACGGGACTTTGGAAATCCCTCTCAACCCTGATCGGACTGGGGGTGGGATATGTTCTTGCGATCTGTATGGGGATGGTTGACTTTTCGGCGGTAACAGGGAGCGATATAGTGGGATTGCCGGCGTTTTTTCCGTACGGAATGAAGTTTGAACTGTCGGCGATTCTGACGGTGGTCTGTATCTATCTGGTGTCGGCGACCGACGCGATCGGATGTACGTCGGCGCTTGTGGACGGCGGATATAGACGCGAGACGACGAAGGAGGAGATCCGCGGATCCATCTCCTGTTGTGGCTTTGCAAGCGCGATTGGAGCGATGTTCGGCGGCCTGCCGATCACGGTGTATTCGCAGAATGTGGGCCTGGTAGCGATGACAGGTGTTGTCAATCGCAAGGTATTTTTATCCGGGGCAGCGGTGCTGATCCTGGCAGGTTTCTTCCCGATCTTCGGTAATGTTCTTTCGACGATACCGCAGCCGGTACTGGGCGGATGTACCATCATGGTGTTTGGTATGATCGTGGTGACCGGTATCAGTATGCTTGCGAAGGCCGGATTCACGGAGAGAAATATCGTGATCATGGCGATGGCGCTGGCGATCGGTGTCGGCTTTACACAGGTGCCGGCACTCTGGGATATCTTCCCTACGATCGTGAAAAATGTTTTCGCGGAAAACAGTGTGGCAGTCGTATTTATCGTGTCGATATTCCTGAATCTGCTGTTGCCAAGAGACAAGAAAACAAGATCATAATAAAACAAGATCATACCGTATCAGTCAGCTTTCTTTTCATCCTTGACGATTTCAGCAACGGCACCGGCCAGTCCGGCGACGCCCTGGATCTCCGATGGGATGATCAGCTTGGTTGCCTTCCCGTCGGCTGCCTTTTCAAAGGCTTCCAGACTCTTCAGTGTCAGCACCTGCTTTGACGGTGCGGCTTCATTCAGATATTTCAGACCTTCAGCGGTTGCTTTCTGCACCGCCTCGATGGCCTGCGCGCGTCCCTCCGCCTCGCGGATGGTCGCTTCCTTCACGGCATCGGCTCTAAGGATTGCCGCCTGCTTCTCGGCTTCCGCCTCGAGAATGGCGGATTCTTTTTTGCCCTCAGCCACAAGGATCGTGGACTTCTTCTCACCCTCGGCTCGAAGGATCGACTCACGGCGCTCTCGCTCCGCCTTCATCTGCTTTTCCATCGCTTCCTGGATCTCTGCCGGCGGGATGATATTTTTCAGCTCGACACGGTTGACCTTGATGCCCCAGGGGTCGGTCGCTACGTCAAGATTGGCGCGCATCGTCGTGTTGATGGTCTCGCGGGATGTCAGTGTCTGGTCGAGCTCGAGGTCACCGATGATGTTTCGCAGGGTGGTTGCGGTCAGATTCTCAATAGCGCTGATCGGATATTCCACACCGTAGGTGTAGAGCTTCGGATCCGTGATCTGGAAAAATACCACCGTGTCGATATGCATCGTGACGTTATCCTTGGTGATCACGGGCTGTGGTTTAAAGTCGATCACCTGTTCCTTCAAAAGAACTTTGTTTGCGACGCGGTCAAGGAGCGGGAGCTTTAAGTGAAGGCCGACACCCCAGGTTGCCTGGTATCCGCCGAGTCGCTCTACGATATAGGCGTAGGCCTGCGGGACGATGCGGATGCAGGATGCCAGGATGATCAGCACCAATGCTACGATCACAACGGCAACTATCAGTAACGCTTGATTTCCTGAATTCATGATATACCTCCGATTCTGATTTGTTTATAATATGCTACTTGGCCCCTGCGGGGCGATTGATCAATGTTTGGCGTGTTTAGTGCCGGGCGTGATTATTGTTTAACTTACTCATTGTTTGTCGGGAGTGGTCTCACTTCGCGGTTACCGTTAGCTTGACGCCGTCAATCTGAAGGATGCGTACGGTCTCACCCTCGTCTATCACGCTGCCGTCCGCGCTTCTGGCGATCCACTCCACATCGCGGAGACGAATGTGCCCGGTCTGTTTTTCGTTATCGATCGTCTCGATGACGAGGCCTTCCTCCTGCAGCAGTTGGTCGATGTTGGTCGGGGTGATCGTATTGCGTAGCATTCGTTGGGCAAACGGCCTTGCCAAAAGCATGAATACGATCGATACGATGCAGAACACGGCAATCTGGATCCATAGGGGCGGAGCCCAGTTGTTGACGATGGCGGCCACTGCCGCGCCGATCGAGAACCAGATGGTTGTCAGCCCCTGTGTGATAATTTCGATCACGAGCGTCAGGATGATGATACCGAGCCATACGAACAGCATCGTTGTCTGGTCTATATACATGTGTACGTACCTCGCATTCCGGAGCGCCTGTGTGGCGATCACTGTATTATGTATTGTATCATAAAAACAAAATGTTCGCAATCTGAAAAAAACAAACAGAAAAACACATTTTTTAACGTGACAAACAAGGAATTATCGTGTATAATTGAAAATGAGGTACCTTGTTGTATAGGTGTGAAAGGAGTTGGAATATGAAAAAATGGAAAGATGCGGGCGCGATTGTCTTTACAGTGGCGTTGGTTATGATGGGGCTTTTTATGTTTGCGGCACCGTCGCTCGCGGCGCATGATATTGAGAAAGACCTCACGATCCACATCGGACAGATACTGAAGAAGGATTATCTGGTGAAGCTGGATTCCGCAACATCCAAGGATCCGAGTATAGCGGGAGTCACTATGGCGGCGTCCGGAACGGCGGCGAGTCCGGCGACGAGAGTGGTATACAGTGCGCTGAAGCCGGGGACGACAACCGTGGATCTGCCGTTTACACATGAGAATAAAAAACATAATGTAGGACCGATCAAGGTGCACGTTCAAGACCATATCTGGAGTAAGGATTATACAGTCGATGAAGAGCCGACTTGTATGGAGCCGGGTAAAAAGTCTCATCACTGTACCAATGAAGATTGTGATGCTATCGAACCGGGAAGTGAAGTTGAGATTGTAGGGGATCATAAGTGGTCAACAGAGTACACGGTTGATGAGGAAGCAACATATTTTGAGGAAGGGTCGGAGAGCCGTCACTGTACCGTCTGTGATGCGATCAATGAAGATTCGGTTACATCGATTCCGAAGTTGAAACTCGGTAAGGCGAAGATCAAGTCCGTAAAGAATAATAAGGCGAATACGACCAAGATCACGATGAAGATGATGGAAGGTCCGAGCGGCTTCGATTTCTGTTATGGTACGTCGAAGAAGTTCGTAAACGCGAAGAAGGTTTATGTCAAAAACATCCATGTGGTGATCAAGAATTTAAAGAAGAACCGTAACTACTACTTCCGTGCCCGTGCCGTTCTGAAGGAAGACGGCAAGGTGGCCAGGGGTAAGTGGTCAGCTACGAAGAAACTGAGGATAAAGAGGTAAGAAATTGCAATCGAAGAGTTCGCTGACTCATTCGCTGCTGCTGGTTCTGGCAGCAGCGATTTGGGGAAGCGCTTTTGTTGCGCAGAGCGTGGGGATGGATTACATCGATCCGTTCACGTTCAGCGCGGTTCGTAACACAGTCGGATTTCTGGTGCTGATTCCCGTCAGCATCTGGAGTCGGAAAAAGTTTCCGGAGACATCGGCCGGCCATCGGTTCGGTATATCAAAGGAAACCCTGATCGGCGGTCTGGTCTGTGGATTGGTGTTATGCGCGTCCAGCAATTTTCAGCAGTACGGCGTGGCATACACGACTGTCGGGAAGTCCGGATTTATCACGGCCTTATATATCGTCTTTGTGCCGGTGTTCGGTATATTTTTGAAAAAGAAGACCACCTGGCGCACCTGGATTTCGGTGATGCTGGCAGTAGCCGGCCTCTATCTTCTCTGCATGAAGGGTACGGATTTCACATTGAATATCGGAGACGGACTGATGATGGTCTGCGCGATGCTCTTTGCCTGTCACATTCTGACGGTGGATCACTTCACCGAAGGAGCGGACGGGGTGACGATGAGCTGTATTCAGTTCGGCGTAACGGCGGCTATATCGACGGTTTTGATGTTTGTGTTTGAGAAGCCGCAGGTGGAAAGCATCACGATGGCCTGGCTTCCGATTCTCTATGCAGGTGTGCTGTCCTCCGGGGTGGCTTTTACCCTGCAGATCATCACGCAACGACACTTGAGTCCGGTGGTGGCGGCATTGATCATGAGCCTGGAGAGCGTGTTCTCCGTTCTTTCAGGATGGATCGTGCTCGGCGAATGGATGACGCCTCGTGAGATGGCCGGATGTGTGTTGATGTTTGCGGCGATCATTCTGGCGCAATTGCCGGGGAAAAAGCCGGCTACTGTGTAGAGGAATGACCCGGGAGAAAGATATTGGCAAAACATGTCGGTAAGATAATGATATAAATAATAATATTAACATATTAAGAATTCGGGAGGTTTGCAAAGGATATGCCTAAGAAAAAAATCAGCCACGAGGAGAAGGTCAGACGGTACCGGATCCGTACAAGGATTCTGACTGTCATCGGTCTGACTGTCGTAGCGGGGCTCATCGTCGCGACATTTTTTACGGAAGGAAAGGTGGATGCCGAGACCTACCAACCGGCGGTGTACGCTACATTCGTCGCGGTTCTCCCGCCTCTGGCGGCGATCATTCTGGCGTTGATCACGAAGGAGGTGTATTCCTCCCTTTTCTTCGGTATTATTATCGGAGCCCTGCTTTATTCCAACGGAAACCTGGAGCTGGGACTGAATACCATGCTCTACAAGGAAGATGCCGGACTTATCAGTAAGTTGTCAGATACATGGAATGTGGGTATCCTGGTATTTTTGATCCTACTGGGAATCATGGTTGCGTTGATGAATGAAGCCGGCGGCTCAGAGGCCTTTGGCCACTGGGCGTCCAAACACATCAAGACGAGAGTGGGCGCGCAGCTTGCGACCGTCGTGCTTGGTGTTTTGATCTTCGTTGATGATTATTTCAACTGCCTGACGGTTGGTTCGGTTATGCGTCCAATCACGGATCGTCACCAGACATCACGTGCGAAGCTGGCCTATCTGATCGACGCGACGGCGGCTCCTGTCTGCATCATCGCACCGGTATCGAGCTGGGCGGCAGCGGTTACATCGAGTGTGCCGGAGGATTCGGGGATCAACGGCTTCTCGATGTTTTTGACGACAATTCCGTATAACTTCTACGCATTGACAACCCTTCTGATGATCGTATATATCACAACACGTAAGTTTGATTATGGTCGCATGAAGGTTCATGAGAGAAACGCTTTGAAGGGTGATCTTTTCACGACAACGGCCAGACCGTACGGCGAGCCGAATGATGACGAGCCGAAGGAGCGTGATATGAAAAAGGGAAAAGTAGGTCATGTGATCGATCTGGTATTCCCGATCATCACGCTGATCGCCTGCTGTGTTCTCGGTATGGTCTACACCGGAGGATTTTTCGAGGGAGAAAGCTTCATCGACGCGTTTGCAAACGCGGATGCTTCGAAAGGTCTTGTTTTCGGAAGTATGGTCACGCTTTTGATCAGTTTTGCTTTCTTTATGATAAGAGGAACACTTTCGTTCAGGCGCTTTATGGAGTGCGTTGCCAAGGGCTTCCGGCTGATGGTTGCACCGGTGCTGATCCTTGCGCTCGCGTGGACACTGTCAGGTATGACAAATCTTCTCGGATTGAAGGAGTTTGTCGCTAATCTGGTGGGCGGTATGGCAAGTTCCGTACAGATTTTCCTGCCGATGATCATTTTCCTGGTTGCGCTGTTCCTCGCGTTCTCGACCGGGACCAGCTGGGGAACCTTTGCCATCCTGATTCCGATCGTATGTAATGTCTTTGCGTCACCTGAGACGGCACATATGCTTGCTATCTCTATTTCGGCCTGTCTGGCAGGCGCGGTTTGCGGAGATCACTGTTCGCCGATATCGGATACGACGATCATGGCTTCGGCAGGGGCACAGTCGGATCACGTGAATCACGTTTCGACGCAGTTGCCTTATGCCGCGACGGCAGCTATGGTTTCCACGGTTGGATACCTTATCGCAGGAATCATCGGTTACACGGCGGAAAGCAATCTGGCGATGATCTCCTTGCCGATTACATTGCTTTTGATGCTTGGCACACTGATTACGATTCGAAAAGTAAGTGAGAAGAAGGACGCGTCGAAAGCGTAGATTATGAAAGGTCTGTTATAAAAATGTTTACTTGTTATCTGATTATATTTTTGGTATCGATGGTGCCCATTGTAGAACTTCGAGGAGCGCTGATCATAGCAGCGGGCTACAATGCTGTCTACCCGGAGTTTTCTATGATTTGGGCATATGTCATCTGCGTGATCGGCAACATGCTGCCGGTTCCCGTTATCTATCTTTTCGCCAGACGCGTTCTGGAGTGGGGATCGGATAAGCGTGTGCTTGGTAAGCCGTTTACCTGGATCCTGGAGAAAGGCGGCAAGGCAGGAAAGAAACTTGAGGATCGTGCAGGGAAGGGGCTGTTTTTCGCGCTTCTCCTGTTCGTGGGAATCCCTCTGCCGGGTACGGGAGCGTGGACGGGAACGCTCGGCGCCTCTATACTGAATATGAAGTTCAAGCCGACGATTTTTGCCGCTATGGGCGGAGTGATCCTGGCAGGACTGATTATGAGTGGCCTCGGAATGCTCGGATTCTCCTTTGTCAGCGCGTAGGAGTGAGTCGGAGCGCCGCGATGCATGTCGGTTAAGAGAGGGCGGATTATGAGAAAGACAAAAAGCGTATCACAGATTATAGCAGCACATACACTGACCTATTTCAACTTTTTGAATCTGGTCCTGTGTGTGCTGGTTTTGATTTCGGGACAGTATAAAAATATGCTCTTCATGGGCGTTGTGATCAGTAACGCATTGATCGGTATCGTGCAGGAGCTGCGCGTGAAGAAGCTGATCGACCGCTTGTCTGTCCTGACAGCGAGTAAGGCGCGGGTTGTAAAAGAAGACGGAAGCATCGAAGAATACGCGATCGAGGACCTTCAGGTCGGATGGACGATCAAGCTGGCAGCGGGCGATCAGATCGTCTGTGACGGATGTGTCGTCGTGTCGGAGGGCATGGAGGTCGATGAATCGATGCTGACCGGTGAGAGTGTGCCGGTACATAAGAAGCCCGGCGATGAACTGTTTTCGGGTAGTCACATTGTAGCCGGTGGCGGAACGGCGACCATCGTTCATACCGGTGAGGATAACTACGCGGCGCAGCTGGTGCAGAAGGCGAGGACGAAGAAACGTGCCTCCTCGGAGATGCAGGACGCGATCAATCGGATCATCCGCTATGTTTCCTATGTGCTGATCCCGGTAGGAGCCCTGCTTTTTTCGATCCAGTTTTTCCGCGTACATGCCGGACTGTCGAGCTCTTTGGTTAATACGGTGGCCGGTGTTCTCGGAATGATCCCGGAGGGCCTGGTTTTGCTGACCTCGATTTCCTTTATCGTCGGCGTCGGACGACTGGCCGGCAAGCGCGCTCTGGTGCAGGAGATGGAAGCGATCGAGGCGCTGGCACGTGTCAATACGCTTTGTTTGGATAAAACCGGAACCATCACGACGGGAGCGTTGCGTGTGGAGAGACTGATAAGGATCCGTGAGATCGGTGGCGCTGATGATGCTATGAAAGAGGCGACGTCATCGGTGAAGGATGCTGTCGGAACGAAGGATGAGGTGGTCACTCTCCTTGAGGGAATCGCCCACGCTTTTACGGATACCAACGTGACAGGAGAGGCGTTGCAGGCATTTTTTGAGGATACGAAGCCATATCCGGTGGCAGACACCCTGCCCTTTAACTCCAGACGTAAGTTTATGGGGGTGGCGTTTGAGGGGGCCGGCACCTATGTGCTCGGCGCACCGGATTTCATCACGAAAGAAGAACAAATATTATATAAATCAGAAGATTTCGCTAAAAAAGGATATCGCGTGCTACTTTTGTCAAAAGTTGATGCGCTGGTGGATATGCCGTCAGACCTGACCGGTGTGGAACCGATGGCGCTCGTCGTGCTTTCGGACTGCGTGAAGGAGGATGCGCCGGAGACATTGGCTTTC
>JAEEGL010009594.1_pt1 | contig 18648 bp, 12 predicted proteins | sample 9134231 | NCBI WGS metagenome assembly JAEEGL01 (sample SAMN16246548, study PRJNA631951) | gut metagenome | biome: gut microbiome; feature: rumen; material: fiber-attached | host: Bos | place: Iran: Karaj | collected 2018-10 | reverse complement strand
AGCGTCCTACCCGTAATGCCACCATTCAGGATATCACCTGTGACAGTGACGGTAAGATTGCAAACTTCACCACCAACCGTCATAACACTCACTCGCTGCCAGTCCATCCCTTTAAGAAGAACGAGCCCTACTATCTGGGTGTCTTCCTCGTGGGTGCCTATCAGGAGATTCTCGGCGACATGCACAACCTGTTTGGTGATACGAATGCCGTACATATCTCTGAGAAGGATGGCAGCTATCATATTGACCAGATAATTGACGGTGAGACGGTGGAAGAGGTACTCGAATATGTGCAGTATAATCCCAAAAAGCTGGTTCGCCAGTTGGAGGTCTGGGTGGCCAAGAGTGTGAAACAGGGCAAGATCTCTCTCGAAGAGGGTAAAGAGTTCCTATCGAACTATCGCAGCGGTCTCTACGGATACACCTATTTAGAGTAAAAAGAGAATAATTTGCTACCGCATGAAAGAAAGACTGACCATAGTAAAGGTGGGTGGAGCTGTCGTTGAGGACGATGACCAGCTCTCACAGCTCCTCAAGGACTTCAGTGCCATTGAAGGTCGTAAGGTGCTGGTACATGGTGGAGGCCGTAAGGCAACGAAGGTGGCAGAGAGTCTTGGCATCGAGTCGAAGATGGTGAATGGCCGTCGTATCACTGACGCTGATATGCTCAGTGTGGTGACGATGGTCTATGGTGGACTGGTGAACAAGAACCTCGTGGCCCGTCTGCAAGCTAACGGTGTGAATGCTCTTGGGTTGACAGGTGCTGATATGGATGTCATCCGCAGTCATAAACGACCGTTGAAGGATGGCATTGATTTCGGTTATGTAGGAGATGTTGATCGTGCAGACGGACAGATGCTCAGCCGTCTCATAGAAGTAGGTGTCACTCCCGTAATGGCACCACTGACTCACGATGGCCAGGGGAGCATCCTCAACACCAATGCTGATACCATCGCCTCGGAAACGGCCAAGGCCCTCGCTCCATATTACGATGTGACGCTGATCTTCAGTTTTGAGAAAAAAGGTGTGCTTCGTAATCCTGATGATGACGACTCCGTGATTCCTACTATCACACGTGAGGACTTTATGAAATATAAGGCTGATGGTACCATCAGTGGTGGTATGCTGCCGAAGATTGAGAATGCTCTGGCTGCTATCGACGACGGCGTTTCCCGTGTCATTATCACTCTCGCAACAGCCATCGACGGAAAATCGGGCACGACGATTAGTTTATAGTTTACAGTTTATAGTTTATAGATGAATACTTCTATAGGCATAATGGATTTGAGACTGACTTGTGAATGGCTTGCACAGTTATCATCTATAAACTATAAAACATAAACTATAAACAAAAAAAATATCAAAGTATGTAACTTTTCCGTTTCCTAATCGTCATTTAAATTAGAGAGGATGAAAAAGATCAGTTTCCGGAATGATATCCTGCCGCTGAAGAATGAGCTTTACAGGCTCGCTCTCCGCATCACTCTCAATCCGGCGGAGGCGGAGGATGTAGTTCAGGAGACGATGATCAAGGTCTGGAATAGGCGAGACCGCTGGGAGGAGTTGGACTCCATCGAAGCTTTCTGCCTCACGATCTGCCGGAACATCGCCGTTGACAAGATGAGGAAGGCGGAGAACCAGAATCCGAGTCTGGAAGAGGGTAGCGATGCAGCCGACAACAGTTATTCATCCAATCCCGAAGAGCAGGCCATGCAGCGCGATCGTATCGCACTTGTCAGGCAACTCATCGACAACTTGCCCGAGAAACAACGTAGTTGCATGCAGCTCCGGGAGTTCGAGGGCAAGAGTTATAAGGAAATAGCGCAGATTCTGGAAGTCACTGAGGAACAGGTGAAAATCAACATCTTCAGGGCACGACAACAGATCAAGCAGCAGTTTATAAAGACAGAGAATTATGGACTATAAGTACATCGAACAGCTAATGGAACGCTATTGGGAGGGTGAGACCACCCTTCAGGAGGAGTCGATCCTCCGGACGTTCTTCAGCCAAACGGACATTCCTGAGCATCTCAGGAAATTCCAGCCGCTCTTTATTTGTGAGCAGCAGAAAGAGGAACCGTTGGGTGAGGACTTCGATGCCCGTATCCTCGAGCAGATCGGTGAGGCCCCTGTGGCAAAGACCATCTCGCTGAAGCATCGTCTGATGCCTCTGTTCAAAGCCGCCGCTATTGTGGCTATCGTCCTGACCTTAGGAAATGCCGCTCAGGCGCCATGGGATATCTGGGAGGATCCGCGCGATGCTTATGCCAATGCAAAGGAGCAACTGGCAGATACTGTCAATGTGCTGACTACAATCCAGGCTGAGAACGTGAGTGATACAATCCAGGCTCCAGCCAAGGAGAACACCACTTATTTGGAATAACTTTTTTCTATGCTTTCTATATTTATAATTAAACAAAGAAACTGTGAAGTTTCGAATCTCTCAAATTAATTAAGTACTAACAGAAGCTATGGGCTGCGATTTTGGTCGCAGCCCACTTCATTTTCTCTCCTATGTTAGGGGACTGTAAGTCTGGACGAACTACTTCTGCAGCCTAAGATTCAACTGAAACAGTGCTGGCAAGAAAAGACAGAGCGAGAAGCCTACGGCCATCAGCACAGTACGTTCACTGCCGAAAAGGTCTGTCAGCGTCATCTCCGGGTTTGGGTAGAGATTGTACATCACATAGGCCACAGAGTTATTGATCCAGTGATAAACCACACCTGGTACAATGCTGTCTGTGCGGTAATACATCCAACCTATGAGTAGTCCAATCAGGAAGGCGTGGGGCAGTTGGGCTGGGTTCATGTGGGCCGCAGCGAAAAAGACGGCAGAAATGGCAATGGCAATCCAAGGTCGTTTGCACCATTGCAGTAAGGCCCGCAGGATAGCTCCACGAAACACCAACTCTTCGGCCAGTGGGGCCAGCAGTCCTACAGACACATAACCCCAGCGGTCTTTCATGATCATGTCGAAAGCGTCTTCTGCAATATTGGGAAGTTCGGGCATGTGCTCTTGGAACCATACGGAAGGGATGATGGCACCTAAGGCTGCCACGATACACCAAACCAGTGTCACCCAAGGGCGTGTCCTGATCCAGTGTGGTGATACCTCACTCCATTTGGCTAAAAGGAACACGACCATCACCGCTATACTGAATAGGATGGTTGTGAGGATAATGCACGTGGCATTAGCCGAAGCATCCTCCTTGCTGATGAGTGTCCAAAGACCTTGGACCACAAATCCTGCCACTATTTGGATGGCAAGAAAAACGATAATGTAGATAAATGCCTTCTTCATAAAAGTAATCTTTTCACATTTTCTTGATCTTCTTTGAGTTGGGCCACTAATGCCTCAGGCGAATCAAACCGCCTTTCTTCGCGCAGTCTTGCAACGAAGGTGATGGTGACTGTCTGGCCATAGATGTTGCCGTCGAAATCGAGGATGTTTACTTCAAGTGTGCGACTTCTGCCGTCGAATGTGGGTCTTGTGCCGATATTCATCATCGCGGGTAATCGTTCTTTTTCATTGCCGATGGTGGCCCATACCGCATAGGCGCCGCTGGCGGGAATCAGCTTAAAGGGATTGTCCGGCTGCAAGTTGGCAGTAGGGAATCCTAACTGGTGACCAATATGCTCACCCGATTCTACCTTTCCCCGTAACTGGTAGTAACGTCCCAAGCACTGAGGCATCTCGTCGACGCGGCCTTCTTCTGTCAGCAAACGACGGATTATTGATGAACTAAGCGGATAGTTACCATCGCCCGTCAACTGTACATCCCCCCTGAGCACTTCGATTCCCAGTTCCTCACCATAGCGCACATAGTCGTCGAATCCCTCTGCACGGTTATGGCCAAAGCGGTTGTCGTAGCCGGCGATGAGAACTTTTACATCTAATTGGTCACGCAAAATCTGTTGCATGAAAGCCTGAGCCGTTAGTGAAGCAGTCTCTTGGGTGAAGGGCAGTACTACTAACTTATCAACCCCTAAGGTTCTGACAGCCTCCGTTTTCTCCTCCAACGTTGTCAGCAACTGTGGACAGAATTTCGGATCGAGCAACTGTCTTGGGGCGCGGTCGAAAGTGATGACAGTTGAGGCGAGTCCCATGCGACGAGCCTTGTTTGCCACCATGCCAATCAGTAGCTGATGACCCCGATGCACGCCGTCGAACATACCGATGGTAGCGACGCATCCAGAACCCTTTTGGGGCTTGTTATTCATGTAAATCGTCTCCATGAGAGCGCAAAGTTAATCATTTTTCGTTATTTCAGCAAAAAAAATTTGGATATTTAAAGAATTTCCCGTAACTTTGCAACCCGAAACCCGGACTTGTAGCTCAGTTGGTTAGAGCAACAGACTCATAATCTGGAGGTCCCAGGTTCAAGCCCTGGCTGGTCCACGATGAATCAAAAAGCCTCTGCGTATGATAAAGAATTGTTGGATGAAAGTCTTCGCTGCTGTTACGATTTGTTTAACGGCAGTTGGATGTTCAAAGGAAACTGAATCAACGCCGGAGGAGCAATTTAAAGATAATTTCCTGGCCCTTGTGATGGGTGGAAAGGAGGTGGATACCCAACAGGATTGGAGTACATCTTCGGGTCTGTCTGTTAAGATATCCGTAGATTACGGTAACAGCATGGAATACCGTGTGTTTGTCCTTCCTTCACCCGCTATCTACGATGCTTCGGCAGCCTATCTTGGCATGGCCTGTCTGAAGTCTGGCGAGTCAAAGACTATTACCGTTTGCCGTCCTGCCCACAACGCCCTGCTTTATGCTGCCTGCTTCGACAGTAGCGGGCATGCCGTCTGCAAGGCATTCCCTGCGAAAGCTACTGGCAGCGAGGTGATCTTCAGTGGAAAGCAGGCTAATGCGAATGCTCAGTCAACGGGCGGGATGGATGAGCGCTGGAGTGTGCCCATCATGCAGATGCCCGATCTGAGCGACTATACTACCGGTCCTTTCGTAGAGGTGTCTTCGATGCAGTCGGAGCCCGAGGGTAATGATCGTCTGCGCCTCAGTATCACCGATGACTATACGGGTTATCTGCCCTCATTGGGCATTCGTGGTAATATGGGCCTCTACGTCTCTGGAACCTGGACGCTCAGTTTCAACCAGCGTGTAACTAATGGCAACGTGCTCGTAGTCGGCAGTGGCGGTAAGGTCATCATCCCTGAGGGTATGACACTTAGTGCAACGTCATCTGGTAATGGTGTGTCAGGTCAGATCTATGTTCTCCCTGGTGGAGAGATTACGGGCGATGGCACTTTGGAGTATAATACGGGTAGTGGTTCCTATAGTTATAGTGCTGGTACCATCAGTCCTATGGAAGTCCGCCTGAACGGCTGTGGCCTTTATAATAGTGGTATGATAGGCGACAGGACGTCGATATCCACCTCTTTGTCATGTGTTACTAAAGATGGTGTACAGGGTGAGCTTATCAATCGTGGAGGAGCTTGGCTGCAGCAGATTAGTGGCGATCACTTCTCGTTGAAGAATGCCGCCAATATGATTATAAGTAGTGAGTTGACACTCTCGGAAAGCAGCCGATTCGACGACTGGAGCTATACCCAGTGTCCTTCGCTTGTGCTCAACGGCAGTGCTCAGGGTGACAAGGTCGCCTATATGGGAAACGGTGCCATCATCGAGACGACCGACATCTCCATCAATAACTTTGGTGTTTGGGGTCCAACGGGTAGCAACTTCTCTGCTAACGCCCTATTGAAGGTCGACAATTGTAATGGATGTGTCACAACCGATGGCCAGGCAGGCACTTACCTGCTCGACCATGTGGAACTGATTCTGCCCGAATCATTCCCTGTCGACTATAACGTTGATAACATCTCCGATAACAACCGCCTGTTCTATTATTGGCTCAACGCTTGCGAGGGAAAACTCATCGACGGCAACAACTATCGTTGGGCTCAGGTGGGCAATAAGGATGCCCTCGTCTGGAACGATGATATCAGTGATAATGCTTGTGGCGACGCCTCGCGACAGACTTGTACCTATGGTACTTCTCCGTCTTATAGCACGGTCTATCTGTCGAAGACTGCTTCGACTGAGCCAGAGCCAAACGGCATGTACTATGCTTTCGAGACCATCGATGGTTCGGTGAAGGACTATGACTATAATGATGTGGTACTGCGAGTTGGTGTTCCCGTCGACAATGGTAATGGCACTTATGTCTCTAACGTGCTACTGATGTGTGTGGGTAACACCATAAAGACCAATTTACTTTATAATGGTGCAGACCTTGGCGACGAGGTACATCAGGCCATTGGTGTGGCAACCTCAAAGACTGCCAATGTATCGTCGATAACTCGAGTATTCACGAAATTAGGTGAGATCAGTTTCCCTGACGGCAATGCCCGTATCGACCAGCTCGTATTCTCTTTGCGTACAGAAAACAGCAGTGGTAAGGTGAGCATTCAGGAGACAGGTGAGACTCCGCTCTATCTCGTTATCAATGGCAGCAAAGACCGTTTTTGGTTCTGGTCAAAAGAAGGCATCAATATCGGTGTCGCCTATCCGATGTTCAGCATTTGGGCCTCGAACATGCAAACGGCGCTCAACTGGTATGCAGGAAGCAACGCAGCTGACGGCAAAGTTGTCACTTGGACGAAAGCCGACGAATAATTAGTAAACTTGGTTTTCAGTAGCGTTCTCATTCAGATACCAGTCCAGGGAAAGGGTGTGGTTCATGGACCATTCACCGAAGGAGTGCCCTCTCTTGCCGTAGGCGCCGAAGCCCTGCACATTCTTTTTCTTAAAGCCGATGTTCTTGCCCTCTAATGGGTGGCGGAATTTCTTGTAAGGGACGACCAACGACCATGGTAGTTTCGCAATCTCAGCAATCCTGTATTCTTTGAGCACCCAGTCATTACGATAGGCAAACTGGTGAACCTCGAAAGTACCGCCATTATACTCTTTGATAATAAAGGGGTCGATCAGGTCGAAGTCCAGATACTCCAGACCCTTTGAATCTTTGAAAGTGACGATATAGGTCACCTCTCTAGGCACTATAATCCGATATTTCATGTCCGAGCTGCTGGTCTTGCTTACGTTATAGTAATAGTGATCTATCATGTATTGTTCATTCTCCCCCAGCAGGTCACCAGTAGCCCAGTGGGCATCGCAGAACAAGTTGATTACCGCTTCCTTGTCTTCCTCCTTCGCTTGGTTTTGACTCTTCAGCAGCACTTCCTTGGTTCTGAGCAGATTAGGCGAGATGACTTGGTTGGGAATCTCTGCCCCCTTGCTGTTCACGTTGAACGAAGCACCTCCCACGGTGGTGACGCTCTCGATCTCGTCGTACTTAAAGTTCTTCAGATGGAGGGCTGCACTCATTGGATGATTTGTACCTACGGCAGCCAAAGAAACATGGAAACGTACTTCCCGTTCGCCAGTCCGTTCGTAGGAGATGTTCAGAACGGCGTCATTAAAGTCAAAGTCTGGATTCGTAAAGTCTGGCATCTCCTCCTCATAGCAGTAGACGAACGTTTGTGGCAGAGGCGTATAGCTGATCAACTGTTGGGTATAGAGGGGATCCGAGAAGTCCACCTTACGATTATCGGGTGTAAAGGCTGTCACCGTATAACGACCCAGACTGTCAACAAGTGCGGCATAGAGTGTGGTGGTGATCTTGGGATAGCAGAAACTCAGAGTAGCTGACCCGCCGTCGGAGATCATCACCTGTGCGGCCACTTCGGCATCAGCTTTCTGACGGGGGTCGGCAGTCAGGATCTTCAGCCATTGGGCATTCACGTTGGCATTAGCCGCTACCGTAACGGATCGTGAGTCCGTCAGCAGCCAATTGTGGTATTTGTCCAAAGAGTCCACGGGCGACAGACTGTCGCTGATACTCTGTGTGACATCCTGATCGAACAGGTCGCGGTTTGTGCAAGAAAAGTTTGCCGCTACTACAGCCGCTACCATCAGCAAGGTCATCCATCTTAGGCGTCTCATAATCTTTCTTATTATTATTAATAATGTGGGCAAAATTACAAAAATAATCGCATATTAACATCATTTTTTCTTCTCTTTTACAGAATTTAACAGAAAAAGTGATACAAGTTATCGATATTTTAATTAATTTTGCAGCCAAATCGATTTAGTTTTATAGTTACGTAACGTCTATTAAGTGTTTATTGCAATGAGAAAGTATTTGATTAAAGGCGCATTGGCTCTATTCGCAGGGACGCTTGTCCTCGGTTGCGCAGAGAAGGAATCAGAGTATGTTCCCATCGTAGAGAAGAAGGTGAAGGCCTATGAAGAGGTCTTCAAGGAGGTATATGGAGATATTGACCCATATCAGAACTGGGGATTCACTAACGACTTGTCTTTGGCTGACCCCAGTACAACTGAAGTGATTTATCAGGATTCTGTTGTTCCTGCGTCTGCCAGAATTCGTGCGGCAGGTACCCGTGGGCATGATGCTAATGCCAATATGTGGGGTCGTACTTGGAGTAATGTGCCTGATCCTTTGACTCCAGAGCAGAAGAAACGGGTACGTCTGTATTTCCAATACAACAGGTTCCCCACAAATGAGCCTGTAAATTACACAAATTTCTTTGTCCAAGACGTATATAAGGGTGCAACTACTCCCTTGAATGACGGAAGCGAAGGTAAGAGCCAATATAGTACAGAGGTCTATGGCTTTGATGGGGGTAGTAGAGTTGAGGCAGGAAGTGCGCACATGGACAAACTGACGGCAGGTTCTGATGATGATCATATCAACAATTATAATAATGCCCATTGTTCAACAAACAATAATGTTTGGGATGGAAGGACTTATGAGGCTGGTTATCCAAAAACTGCCGAAACAGGTACAGGTGATTGGGAGGCTGAGAATTTCAATCATGTCGTTTACCACAGTGATGAGATTATGCTGATGGTGAATTCTAAGACGGATTGTTTCGGATGGTATGAGTCCAATGGAAGTATTCAGCATGATGATCAGTATGTGATTATCAGTGGTGCCACAATTGATGCCTGGGCTAGTCAGCATTCTGAGCTTGGTGATTTGGGTGCATCTGTGACTGGTCGTGGTTTCGTGGGCTTTGACTATGAGTCCGTTCCCCAGACAGATGCCTATACTAATGTGATTTACACTGCCCCTAATGGTAAGCAGGTGAAATACCTTAAGGCAGAAATGAATATGTACTCTACGTCCGATATTCAGCAAGGTGTTGAGACGGATGCCAAGAGACTTGAATTGTTGGGAAAAGGGTATCTGCCAGTATTGAACTCTGCTGATAAGACCTGGGCTAAGCTTGGAAAGTTTGCCGATGGCTACTACTCTGACTGGATTGTCTGTATTGTAGAGGCTCGGGGAAAGACGATCACCTCAAGAGAGAAGATTGAGAAAGAAGGTAAAGATTATAAGATTCCTGTTCCGGCACAGTGTGGACGTATCTTCTGTGAGGACCTTGGCGTTTCCAGTCGCGAAGACCTTGACTTCAATGATGTGGTGTTCGACGTAGATATCTATCAGCATTATGAGGCAGGTACAAGGTACTATTATACCATTTATTCCGATGGCCGAAAGGTATTAGACAGAACGGAACCGTATTCTACGCTTGATCGTGCTACTTACACGGCAGAGATTACACTTCAGGCAGCAGGCGGTACATTACCACTTACAGTGGCAGAACGTGAGGTTCATGCCGCATTTGGAGTGGGCATCACGACGATGGTCAATACCCGCGACGACAATTCTACCACCCAAGGCACCTATGTGAATGAACTACCTGCTGTGTTCCTGGGTACGTTTACCCCATCGCAATTGTCCCCTGGCAAACAAGACACAGATCCGATCTATGCTATGGATATTCCTATCGTAGTGCAGTACGAAAATGCTGTCAATGAACTGGGTTCTTCCTTAGGTGGAGCTCCTGCAAAGATTTTCGTGCCCAATCACACCACGAAGTGGAGTGTGGAGCGCAAGTTGATGACGCTTGCCTATCCCAAGTTTGCCAACTATGTAAAAAACAAGAATATCGAATGGTGGAATGATGCATTGCTGAGCGAAACAGAACGTCAAACCGCTGAATATTATCGTTACTCTGGGGTTAAGTATGATGGGCGTGTCACACCGCCAATCGTTATAACCAGGATTACATATCCTGCTACAACTCAGGATAATCTATGGAGCGGTTCCCAACCATATACTTCATGGGGACTCGTAGACATTGCTTTGAATTTTGATAAGTACTATCCTGGTGATTATATCACCTTCTATGTTGATAATTTGACGGCAGACGCTTATATGACAGTAGTCTTTGCTGATGGCAGTAAGCCGTACTTCATCGATACGCAGATTCCGAATTATGATCTTGATTACCTGGGGAAAAAGATAAATCAGGGTAAGACCAGCGCAGTTGTTGAGGTGATGCTTGACGAGGCTAATGCAGAGAAACTGAACAACAGCAAGAAAAATGGTCAACTCACAATTCAGGTTCAGGGCCAAGGCTTTACCCTGACTCGCATAGGAAGGACGCTGTTCAAATAAAATTCTAATTTAATCAAATACTAAAAATTGCATTGTTGGGGGCGGCTGCGGGAGCAGCTGCCTCCTTTTTTCATTTTAACGTTTTGCCGTCATCCCTCACATTTTTGAGCAGGAATCCTTTATTTAAAGGTGTTTCGAGAGATTCATCCCTCACATGACCCCTCACTTATCCCTCACAAATCTCTCACATCAACCCTCACATTTCTGAAGTAGTTATGTAACCAGTAGCTAAGTATTAAAGCCAAATGCGAAACTTGACTCATTTATATTAAGGTACGCAAGAGGGGCTTTAGCCAGAAGAAGACACAATGTGAGGGATGATGTGAGGGTTATGTGAGGGATATGTGAGGGGTTTTTAGCACCCCTCACATTCATTTTCCCCTTTATATAAAGGCGTTTCCGAAGAAAATGTGAGGGATAAGCCCCAAACAACTCATTACATAATAGAAACTTCCAAGCGCATAGGTTTTGCCATCTCGACATAGCAAAATCGGGGGTGTGTTTGTAACTATATATACTTAAGGGTCGTGGAGATGCCTTCCACGACAGTAAGGGATGCCTGTTAACAGAGTAAACGATGCTTGTTTAGGGGGTATAACAGGCATCTCCAACACCATGACAAGGCATCTTAACGACCCTAAAGTGCCATCCCTTACTGTCATGCATGGTTTTCCGGACTGTGTTGGAAGGCATCCCAAGCATCACGTGATGGCAGGCTTTATAAAGAGAGATGACTTTAGTAAAAGTAACTTTTTCCTATACGAAAAGTAAAAAATTGCGAATGTTTGTGCAATCGTTAACATCATTTAACGCATAAAACCTTTTAATATATAAATAAAAGATGTAACTTTGCAACCGAATTTCGTGATTCAGTCGGAGATTATATTTTATATCAATTTATTAATAACATTAAAATTTTTTTTATTATGAAGAAGTATTTGATGACAGGTGTTGCAGCTATCGCATTATGCGCTGCATTCACAAGCTGCTCAAAGAATGAGGAGTTGTACAACCCCGAGCAGATCGAGAAGAATGCGATTGCTCAGGTCTACGAGAATTACAGTCAGTCCTTTATTGCGGCTTTTGGTCAGCCCGCTGCTAACCACAATTGGGGCTTTGTGAACTATTCTGCAATGGCTCGCACTCGTAACAGTGGCATTGATAACGCCATCAATGTAAATGGAAACATGTGGACAGAATGCCCAGGAGTTAAAGTTAATGAAGAGGTTGATGCCATATTTAATTATGTAAAGAATGGAACAGCATGGATGTTAGCAAACAATAAACCCTTCTCAACTACTGCTCCTGATAACTTGAATGGATATTTCGTAACTCAGGTTAGAAGCGGTAATAATAATTATACTGATAACACCTATACTAATACTTATAATAATAATGCAGTAGTATCAAATGTTGGTTCTTGGATGAATCATCTTCAGATTGCATTCAACCAGAATCATAGCATGGCTGATTTGAGTAATGTAACCAATTATGATAATGTTTCTGGCTGGCAGCATATTAACAACTTCAATGGTAGCTCTAATATTGATTGGGGCGCTGAAGATTCTAAAGAAAAAGGTAATACTAAGGTTGAGAATAAGGGAGCTTTTGATTTCGCTTATTACAATTCTCAAGATAGCAAATATCACAATAAGTGGATTCTTGTTGATGGTGCAAACATCTCTAGTGATCCTTATTATGCTGACTTCTACTATGTATGTTTTGACTTTGAAAGTGTTCCAGATGATAACACGACATTCTACCACTACACAGATGCTACTGGTCAGAGCCAAAATGGCGAACTGACAGGTACTTATTTTACAAATGAAGAGGTTGCAGCAAAACTTAAAGATATGGGTATAACCAATCGAACTAATATTGACGTTTACCGTTGGTTAAATCAAGACAAGATGATTCCTGGTAACAATGTCTATTCAGACTGGATTATTCGTATCACTAAGGGCGAACCAACTCCTCCTCCCTCTGAGTGGGATCTCCGTATTATCGCTGAGGACCTGAACGACAAGATGATTGAGAGTCAGGGTGATCCTGATGATTCTGACTGGGATTTCAACGATGTTGTTCTTGACGTGAAGTTCCTTGAAGGTACAGACAATGTTAGAATTCGCGTAACTGCAGCAGGTGCTACACTGCCTATCCGTATCAACGGTGAAGATGCTCTTGAGGTTCACCGTCTCTATGGACAGCCCACCAATATCATGATCAATACTGGTGCTGCAGCCGCTGGATACCCTGCTCAGGCATACGAGGAAAAATATCCTGCAGCAGCCACCTTCGAGCGTACTATCTCTGGTGTAGACGATACGTATGGTAAAGCTATTAAGATTGAGGTTGAAAAGACCGTTAATGGCGAGAAGAAATGGTTTGAGTTGGAGGCTAAGGCTGGAGAGCCCGCTTCGAAGATGGGTGTAATGCCAGACTACACATACTGCACAGAGCGTCAGGATATCCGGGGCCGGTACTCCACTTTCATATCATGGGTTACTAGACAGAATCCCGTATTCTGGTGGCGTAACCTCTAAGAAATACATCAAATACTTAAAAAAACTAAATTATCTTTGGAAGGGGCGTCTGCGTGAGCAGATGCCTCTTTATTTGTGTACTATATGGTAGATAAAGGATCTATGGTGAATTTCTGTTAAATATTTGCGTATTTTGTTGGTTCGTATAGAAATTATTCGTATTTTTGCGAAATAATTGCAATGTATTACCTAATAAGCTTATTTAAGGATTAGTATGAAGAAGTATTTGATGACCGTAATGACAGCTGTAGCTCTTGGAGGGCTGTTTACTGGCTGTACCAAGGAAATAGAAGGTGGCGAGGGTAACTCTGCCGCATTCGATATCGTGCAGAACTACGAGAATGCCTTTATCACTCGTTTCGGCCAGCCCGCCGAGACGCAGACTTGGGGTTTCGGCAATGTGGCTGGCACACGTGCTAATAATCCTGGGGAAGACGTTCCCTACACCAGCGATGATATCAACGCCAATGCCAACCAATGGGCAGACCAAACACCGGATGTAACCTATGGTGGATGGCTTGTTCCCGAAACTTTAACTAATGCCCAGAAAGAACTTGTGAGGAAATATTTCCAGGCAGTACCCATAAAGCAATATGAGGATCCACATTTGCGCCATTTCTTCATTCAGCAAGTGTACAAAGGTCATACAGCCCCCCCCACAACAGGAAACCAGGAGTTGAACACAGCTGCCGGCGGTTCGACATACACCAGCGACAACATGAACTATCTGACTGTGGGGCATAATGAGGCTCATATTAACGATTACAATACAGGAACATGCTCTTCAAAAGGCGTGCTTGACACAGGCTACACGACCAATGAGTACAATAATCACCACCACTCCGACCAAATCTCCCTGATGGTGAACATTGATGATACAGAGTGTTTTGGCTACCATAACAGTAGTTGCAACATCCAGCGCAACGACAAGGCTACCCTCGTTCATTGGACTACAATCCGCACCTGGGCAAGAGAACAGGGCATTTACACTGAAGATATTCTTAATGACAAGTGGGATCGCTCTTTCATGGGCTTCGACTTCGAACTACTCAGCAAAGAGGATTCCTACTACAAGGATAACAACGGCAACCCGATTTATGCTAAATTCAGTAACGGCCAGCTCAATAGTCTTCAGTATGTCTATTATGATGATAATAATATCATGAAGAGGGGCACAAGACCTGCCAGCACAAGACGTGCAAGAACTAGAGCCGGTGAGACATCTGTGAACATCTCTAATGAAACAGTGCAGTTATCAGATAATAGTGGTCATACCTTCATTTCACCTGGAGGCAATTTTTCTGAAGATATCAAGAATTTACTGGTAGCAGGTAATTATATAGGTGCAGATCTTTCCGTTACCGAATCGGGATGGAGACAATCTGAAGAATGGAAAGTTAAATTCCAAGGGGAGTGGAATGGGAAATTAGGTAATGGCGAGATTACACTTAATACCAATTCAACCAATATTGAGATTCAGCTTACTGCTGAAGACGTCAGGATTATAAATCAACAAGGCTTCCAAATCTGGTCATTAGTCAGTCCCGTCATCATCACACGTGTATACATCAGCAACTACTCTCAGGCCAATGGAGGCGGGAGCAGCAGCGGAACTGAAAGCGGAGAATCACAAGGCGGTGAGTCACAGGGTGGTGAGTCACAAGGTGGAGAGTCACAGGGTGGTGAGACTCAGAGCGATGACAATTACGAAATATACGATAGCGAGTACCTTATTGTCGACGGCAAGCAGATTCCGTTCCTCATTGAGAACAAGAATATGTACGGTGGAGAAAAGTATCTTAACGGAGACGAAATGCTCACCGACGCTGACATGACAATTTCGGCAGGTGGTAAGCAGTGCTTCAATATGAAGAAGATTAAGAAACTTGTAGACGATGGCTATCTACCCGTTTGGAACTCTAATCTCCGCACTTGGGTGAAGTGGGCTGGCGGTGACGGCTACTACAGCGACTGGATTGTTACGCTGACGGAAGCTAAGCGTGGTACGACTCCTCCGCCTCCATCAGGATTTGTTTGCCGTATTGTTGCTGAGGACCTGACGGTGGGTGAGCACAGCGATTTCGACTTCAACGATGTGGTGTTTGACGTTATCGAGGGTGGTACAGTACTCCGTTTGCGTGCTGCTGGTGGTGAACTGCCTCTCTATGTGGCTGGCCAGGAAGTTCATGACGCTTTTGCTACCAAATATTCTGGTATTACCCGGACTACATTGATCAATACAGGTTGGCATGGTGCTGTCGACTATGAGAATTATTATGTGGACATTCCCAGTTATGGCACTTACAGCACTCGTGCATTAGCAGAGTCTATTCCTATCGTCGTGCATAAGAACGGGCAGGATATCACGCTCAAGGCTGAGCGCGCAAAGGTGGCCAGCAAGATTGCCGTAGGTTCTGACTATGAGTGGTGTTCAGAGCGTGAGGACATCGACAGGAAGTTCCGCAAGAAGGATAATACAAAGTTATTCCAGCAGTATGTGATTGGTAATCTGGGCGATGATTGGGAGAGCGGTACTGCCTGGTATCAGTATAGAGGTAAGTAAATAGAAGAATATTTCTTTTCATTAAGAACTTAAATATCAACCAAGAAAGGACAGTTGCTTTAGCAGTTGTCCTTTTTTGCATTTATATTTGGTGGTGTGCAAAGATTGTTGTAACTTTGCAGTCTGTATGGTATTGAATTATATTTGGATTGCTTTTTTCATCGTCGCGTTCGTCATTGCGGTGGTGAAGTTGGTGTTTCTGGGGGACTATGATGTGTTCCCGGCCATGATGGATTCTACGTTCTCTTCGTCGAAGACGGCGTTTGAGATCTCGTTGGGTCTGACGGGTGTATTGTCACTTTGGTTAGGCATCATGAAGATAGGCGAGAAGGGTGGGGTGGTCAACGTGTTGGCCCGACTGTTGTCGCCTGTGTTTGCCAAACTGTTTCCTGACATCCCCAAGGGACATCCCGTGACGGGCTCTATCTTTATGAATATCGCTGCGAACATGCTGGGTCTCGACAATGCAGCTACACCCTTGGGCCTGAAAGCGATGGAACAGTTGGAGGAAGTGAAAAGTGAGAAACTGAAAGTGAGGAAGGAAGCTGGCGAGATCAGCGAGAGCGAGTTTCAGGACCTGAAGGTGACAGCATCAAACCCGATGATCATGTTTCTCGTGCTGAACACCAGCGGTCTGACGCTGATACCTATTTCTATATTAGTATATAGGGCCCAGATGGGTGCCGCCCAGCCTACGGATGTGTTTATTCCCATCCTGTTGGCGACATTCTTCTCGACCTTGGCGGGTATCATCATTACCAGTTTTTTTCAAAAGATCAACCTGCTGAATCGTACCATCTTATTGACGCTGGGTGGTGCGGCCTTAGTGGTGGCTGCTGTCATCTGGGGTTTCGGACAACTCGACTCCGTATTGATGAACAAGGTGAGCACCTCGACAGCGAACATCCTGCTGATGCTGATTATCATCGCCTTTATCCTGGCTGGTATGCGGAAGAAGGTAAACGTCTACGATGCCTTCATCGAGGGTGCGAAGGAGGGCTTCACGACGGCCGTCCGTATCATTCCCTATCTGGTGGCGATCCTCGTGGCCATCGGCGTGTTCCGTGCTTCAGGGGCGATGGATATGCTCATCAATGGTATTGGTTGGACGGTGGAGGCCTGTGGCGGAAACAGTGATTTTGTGGGCGCCCTGCCAACGGCACTGATGAAACCACTGAGTGGTAGTGGCGCAAGGGGTATGATGGTCGACGCGATGACCACCTATGGCGCCGACTCGTTTATCGGTCGTCTGAGTTGTATCTTCCAGGGTTCGACGGATACGACATTCTATATTCTTGCCGTCTATTTCGGCAGTGTGGGCATCCGAAAGACCCGTCATGCTGTCGCCTGCGGCCTGTTGGCAGATCTTGCAGGTATCATCGCAGCCATCGCAATAGCGTATATGTTCTTTGGATAAATTATGGCAAATCTGAAATCACTCGCAAAGGATACGGCTATCTATGGCCTGAGTAGTATCGTAGGCAGATTCCTGAATTATCTGCTGGTGCCGCTCTATACCCACTATATGCCCAAGGATTCGGGCGACTATGGTATCAGCACAAATGTCTATGCATATACAGCGCTGATATTGGTACTGTTGACGTTTGGCATGGAGACCACTCTCTTCCGCTTTGCCAATGACGAGAAATGTAAGCCCGATACCGTGTTCTCGACAGTGATGGTTACGGTAGGTTCGCTGACGCTGGTGTTCCTCTTGCTTATTTTCGGATTCATCACGCCCATCAGCGATGCCCTCGGCTATACGGAACATCCAGACTATCTGCTGATGATGGCCGTCGTCGTGGCACTCGATGCTCTGCAGGCCATCCCTTTCAGTTTTCTGCGATTCCAGAAGCGAGCCATTCGCTTTGCTTCGCTGAAAATGCTCTTTATCCTCTTGAACATTGTCATGAACGTGGTTTATTTCGTGTTCTTGGGCAAGACATCGGTGTTTTATGTGTTTTTCATCAATCTGCTTTGTACGGCTCTTATCACATTCTTCTTTATCCCGGATATGTTCAAGATCCGTTGGCATTTTGACGGCAATCTGTTGCGCCGGATGCTTGGCTACTCGTGGCCCATCCTGATTCTTGGTATTGCAGGTATCCTGAACCAAGTGGCCGACAAGATTATCTTCCCGTTGGTCTATCCTGATGGGGCCGATGCCAATGTGCAACTGGGTATTTATGGCTCTTGTGTGAAGATTGCGATGATTATGGCGATGATAACTCAGGCTTTCCGCTATGCCTACGAGCCTATCGTCTTTGCCAAGAGCAAGGACAGCGACAAGACGGAGTACTACGCCTCGGCGATGAAATACTTTATCATCTTTACGCTATTGGCCTTCCTCTGTGTAATGGGATGGATGCCAGTACTGCAGTATATTATCGGTGCCGACTACCGTGAGGGTTTGGGTGTGGTGCCAATTGTGATGATTGCTGAGATTATGATGGGTGTGTATTTCAATCTGTCGTTTTGGTATAAACTCATTGATAAGACTATCTATGGTGCTTGGTTTTCAACGGCAGGCTGTATCGTGCTCTTAGCTGTGAATATCATTTTTATTCCCAGATATGGCTATTGGGCCTGTGCTTGGGGAGGTGTGGCTGGATACGGAACGGCGATGCTGCTAAGTTACTTTGTAGGCCAAAAGAAGAATCCCATACCTTATCCTATTAAAGACATTGCGATTTACTTTATTGTTGCGATGGCTGCCTTCGGCGTGATGGAATGTTTTTCCATTTATATGGACCTTCCCACGTGGGCTACGCTTATAGTGAATAATATACTTATTCTGGGTTTTGTTGTCAGAATTATCAGAAGCGATATGCCGCTTTCAAGTCTCCCCATCATCGGAAAGAAAATATGTAAAGGTAAAAAAGTAAAAAGGTAAAAAAGTAATAATCAGGCGAAATGAATGACAATGTAATATATAAACTTGGTAAGACGTTTGCATTGAGAATCATAAAGTTATATACATATCTTTGTGACTAGAAAAAAGAATAGGTTATTTCAAAACAAATATATCGTT
>JAEEGL013958576.1_pt1 | contig 18649 bp, 13 predicted proteins | sample 9134231 | NCBI WGS metagenome assembly JAEEGL01 (sample SAMN16246548, study PRJNA631951) | gut metagenome | biome: gut microbiome; feature: rumen; material: fiber-attached | host: Bos | place: Iran: Karaj | collected 2018-10 | reverse complement strand
ACCGGTCGTCCCCTTTTTTAGTTGAGAGTTGATAGTTGAGAGTTGATAGTTGAAGCAGACCTGCGTGTCTGCCCGATTGTCATCTTCAAAGCACGGGCTGCAAAAGTACAGCTATTTTCTATACCCCGCAAGGTGATTTCTGTTTTTTTTGGAGCAAAGGTCCCTGAGCTTGTCGAAGGGCCGACAGATAGATGGGCCGGTGCTTCGACAGGCTCAGCAACCTGTATTAATTCAGCGGGTTTCCGAAACGTACGACGTCGTCCTTGGTGATGGCGTCGCCGCAGAGGATGACGAGACGCTCCACGATGTTGTGCAACTCGCGGATGTTGCCCGTCCACTGGTACTGCTGCAAGGCCTCGAGGGCACCGTCGTCGAATCTGGGCGCGACCTTGCCCATGTCTTGCGCAATCATCTCGACGAAGCTCTGCACCAGCAGCGGGATGTCGTCCTTGCGCTCACGCAGCGGCGGCACCTGGATGACGATGACGCTCAGCCTGTGGTAGAGGTCCTCGCGGAAGTTGCCCTTCTCGATCTCCACCTTCAGGTTTTTGTTGGTGGCCGCCAGGATGCGCACGTTGACGGGGATCTCCTTCTCGCCGCCCACACGCACGATCTTGTTCTCCTGCAGGGCGCGCAGCACCTTGGCCTGGGCCGAGAGGCTCATGTCGCCGATCTCGTCCAAGAACAGGGTGCCGCCGTCGGCCAGCTCGAAGTCGCCCTTCTTCTGCTTGATGGCCGAGGTGAAGGAGCCTTTCTCATGGCCAAACAGCTGGCTCTCGATGAGTTCAGAGGGTATAGCGGCGCAGTTCACCTCGATGAAGGGACCGCCGCTCCTCGCGCTGAGTTCGTGTAGCTGACGTGCCACCAGCTCCTTGCCCGTGCCGTTCTCACCCGTGATGAGGACGCGCGCGTTGGTGGGCGCCACCTTCTCGATCATGTCTTTCACCGCCAGCATCGGGGCCGACTCGCCGATCATCTGGTTTTGGAGCTTCACGGCTTTCTTCAGGACCTTGTTTTCGGTGGTCAGGTTCTTCTTGTCTAAGGCGTTGCGCAGCGTGATGAGAAGACGGTTCAAGTCGGGCGGCTTGGGGATGAAGTCGAAGGCGCCTTTCTTGATGGCTTCCACGGCAGTGTCGATGGTGCCGTGACCCGAGAGCATGATGACGGGCACTTCCGATTCCTTGCGGATGGCTTCCAAGGTCTCTAAGCCGTCCATCTCCGGCATCTTGATGTCGCAGAAGATGGCGTCAAAGTCTTGTTCCTTGATGTGCTGCAGGGCTTCCATGCCTGTGCCGGCGTCAAACACCTGGTAGCTTTCGTTTTCGAGGATGTCGCGCAAAACGCGGCGGATGGGGGCCTCGTCGTCGATGATGAGTATCTTGGTCATCTGTCTTATTTTTTGTGCAAAATTAGGCTTTTTTTCCTATTTTTGCTTCCTAATTCCACTGAAATATGAAGAAATATTTCCTGTTTTTCGGTCTGTTGTTTTTCATGCAAACGGCACTCTTCGCCCAAGATACGCTTCCTGCTCCGACTTCCTATCGCGTCAACAAGGTGTCGTTCAACATGATACGCGTCGAAAAGGGGGGCTTCTGGATGGGTGCGCAGCATATCGACACGGCAGAGTTCAACTATGACCGCGCCTCGCTCATCGATGAGCTGCCTGTGCATCACGTGACGATACACGACGACTTTTACATCGGCCAGACCGAGGTGACACAGAAGCTGTGGAAAGAGGTGATGGGCTATAACCCAAGTCATTACAAGTGCGCGAAACGTCCCGTGACCAATGTCGATTATTATGAGGTGCAGGAGTTCCTTCGCCGTCTCGACAGCATCACGGGGATGCAGTTCCGTCTGCCCACTGAGGAGGAGTGGGAATATGCGGCGCGAGGAGGAATGAACTCGCGCGGTTTCATTTACAGCGGCGGTGAGGATGTCGACCGCGTGGCATGGCACAACGGCAACGCTCGCAAGACCAAGAAGGTGAAGAAACGCAGGGCCAACGAGTTGGGTATCTACGATATGAGCGGCAATGTGTGGGAGTGGTGCTCGACGAAATACCGTTTTTATGACGCCGAACGCAACGCGAAGCTCGGGAAAGACGCCGACATGTACATCATCCGTGGCGGCGGCTGGCAGCTGCCTCCCACCTCGTGCCGGGTGTCGTGGCGCGGCAAGCGTCTGCCCGACCTGAAGAACTCGTTCGGCGGGTTCAGGCTGTGCCTTGATGCGCGTTATGTGAAGGAAAAGGAAAAGGCTGAGCAGGAGCTGCTCATGAAAGAGGGAAAAGAAGACGCTAAGGAGTGAGCCGTAGTTTCTTGCCCTTGTAGTTGACCACTGCCTTGTGGCGTTTCAGCAAGTCGCCACCGACGATGCCGTCGATATGGGGCAGCCCCAGTTTCCCGTACATCTCGTGGACGTTCTCCAAGTCCAAGGCGACGGCTTCATAATCCCGTATTTCCAGGTCCCCCAACGAGAAGACGTCGATGACGAAGGTGGCGCTTTCGAGGTCGGAACTGCCTACGCCGGCGGTCAGGCCTTCTTTCTTCTCGAAAACGGGGTCGTCGATGAAGGTGGCGATGGTGTTGGGGTCGAAGACGGAGCGCGACGCGCCCGTGTCGATCAAGAAGTTGGCTTCCTTACCATGGATCGTTCCCTTCACCATGATATGGAAGCCTTCTCCTTCGATGTCAAGCAGTTGCAGTGGAATCTCGATATAGCGTCGCATATCAGAAATTCGGCTTGATGGCGTATTTCTTGTAGAATTCCTTGATGATCTTCACGGCCTCGTCGGCGGTGTCGACGATATGGAAGATCTCGAAGTCTTCTTCTTTGATCATGTGGTTGGCGAGCAGGGTGTTTCTGAACCAGTCGATCAGGCCTTTCCAGTACTCGCTTCCGACCAGCACCACGGGGAAGTCGACCATCTTGTTGGTCTGGATCAGCGTGATGGCCTCCGACAACTCGTCGAGGGTGCCGAAGCCGCCGGGCATGGCGATGTAGCCTTGGGCGTAGCGCATGAAGATGGTCTTGCGGACGAAGAAATAGTCGAAATTGATGTTCTTGTCGCTGTCGATATAGGGGTTGAAGTGCTGTTCGAAGGGCAGGTTGATGTTGAGGCCCACGCTAGTGGCGCCGCCTTGGTAGGCGCCTTTGTTGCCGGCTTCCATAATGCCGGGGCCGCCGCCTGTGATGGTGCCGAAGCCATAGTCGGCCAGCTTCTCTGCGATCTCTACGGACATCTCATAGTATTTGTCGCCGGGTTTGGTGCGTGCCGAGCCGAAGATGGCCACGCAGGGTCCGATCTTCGACATCTTCTCCATGCCTTCCACGAACTCCGCCATGATCTTGAACACCGACCAGGCGTTGTGGGTCTTGATGTCGTTCCACGATTTGGGATGGAAACTGTTGCGGATGATTTCTTCTTCTTTCTCTGTGATGGGCATAATCTTTAGTTTATAGTTGGGCGTTGTTCAGTTTGAAGTTGAAAAATCACTGTTTTCAGGGTTGTGATTGAAAAAAAGTGTATCTTTGCAGCCGATAAATGCGAATGTAGCTCAGTTGGTAGAGCATCAGCTTCCCAAGCTGAGGGTCGCGGGTTCGAACCCCGTTATTCGCTCAAAACATAGAGACGCGCTATGGCGCGTCTCTATGTTTTTTTATGCCTTATTCTACGGGCGTGCCGCATTCAGGGCAGAACTTGCCCGTCACTTCGGCGCCGCATTTCGGGCATTTCTTGGGGCCTACAGCCGCCACGGGGGTGCCGCACTCAGGGCAGAACTTGCCAGTGGTCTCGGTGCCGCACTTCGGGCATTTCGCCACGGGTTTCGGTGCCGGGGCGGGCGTGCCGCACTCGGGGCAGAACTTGCCCGTGATGGGGGTGCCGCACTTGGGGCAGGGGACGCCCTTGGGGGCTGCTCCGCCTTGTGCATAGGGATCGTAGCTCTGCTGCTGTCCCTGTCCGTTCCAGGCGTTTTGCATCACGCTGCCCGTCATGCCGCCTGTGCCGGCGTTCATCATGCCGAGGCCGATGAAAGCGTTACCAGCGCCAGCTTCGTTGCCAGCGGCGGTTTGCATGACGTCGATGATCTTGCCTTGTTGCATCATCGAGTTGGAGCTGTACTCGTAGCGGTCGATCTTCTCCTGGCTGGCGTCGTCAAGCGAGACGGACTCGACGGTGAAGCTGACCAACTTGATACCGCGGGCGCGGATGGGCTCGTCGAACACGCGCTCGTCCAGCACCTGTTTCATCTCGTCGGTGTAGCTCGGCAGCTCGAGGACGGGCACGCGGTGTTTGCTGTTGCCCATCTCGTTGAGCACGTTCTGGAAGGCGGCGATGACCTCGCTGCGCATCTGCTCGACGATATCTTTCTTCTTCACGACAGTGCCCGTACCGGCGTGGTTGCGCATGAAGACCGCCACGTCGTCGAGTTGGAAGGTGTATTTGCCGTAGCAGCGCACGTTGACGCCCATCGGGCTCAGCGAGCCAGTCATCTGGTTCGGGATGGCATGCGACCAATCCTGGTAGGGGATGGGCGTGGCTGTGCCGAACTTGTTGTCAAGGATCTCCTTAACGTTGAAGTAGAAGATGGCTTGCTCCTTGGCGGGGGTGCCACCATAGGTGAAACGCTGCCACATCTCCTTGAAGACGGGGCCGAACTGTCCACCGAAGAACGACGGCGACGACGACTGGTCGAAGGTGTAGACACCTTCTTCTGCCGTAGCGTCGAGCACGGCGCCGCTGTCATAGATGACGGCCACCTGGCCGGGAGCCACGAGGATACGGCTGCCTTTCGAGATCTGGCCCGTCTTGGTGGTTTGCTTCACCATCAGGGTCTCCATGTCCATGTTGTCACATTTGATGAGGTCCAACCATTGGTCTTTCAGGGTTCCGCCGATGGCTCCGCCAACAGCGCCTACAATTTCTTTAATAAGTCCCATAGTGCTTTTGTTTAGTTGTTAAGTTGTTAGTTGTTTATTATTGATTGTTGTTGTTCTCGTAGGGGCGACCCTATGTGGTCGCCCCGTATCATTGTTCGTTTAATTCCTCGAATGTATATCCGTCAGCACCCAGTCGTGTTCGCCGTTGGTGATGACGCTGCCGCAGTAGGCACATTGTCCCGATGAGGTCACCTCGGTGGGCGCGCCGCAGTTGGGACAGTTGGTGATGCTGGTGCCTTTCTTGCCCGGGTCGGTCTTGAGGCCGGCCTTGCGGCAGAAGGTCATCTCATAGCGCATGTACCAGTCGCGGTTGGGGTCGCTCTCCAGTACTTTCTTGGTGGTGGCGTCGATGACGTAGTCACGCATCACGGCGTTGAGCCACACGGTGAGCACCTCCTTGTCGCCGTCTTGTCTGAAGCCTTGCAGCGAGCAGTGCTTGATGGCGATTTTCTCCACCACGTTGATCTTGCCCAGGCGGATGTATTCGTCGAGTTGTTGTTTGTGCTGGTTGAAGAGGGCCTCGCTCTCAAACGGGCGGATGGGCTTCCAGTCACGGGAAGTCCAGGCCTCTTGTATCTTCATGAACACCTCGCGGGCGAAGCCTACGAATTTGTCGGACGAGAACGCTGGGTCGATGGCTTGGATCTGGGTGGCCACGTAGGCGCTGTTGTCGGGAGTGAATTCGCTGTTGGCCTGCTGGTTGATGGTGCTGTTAATGACCGTGGGGTCGGAAGCCCGTTTCTTGGCCTTGCGTCTGCTGATGAGGACCACGACGACGAGGATGACCAGGACGATCAGTCCGACGACGGGGTTCTCGATGAAGAGGCCGAGAAGATATCCGATGAGGATACCCCAGTCGCCGTCGCCTCCACTGCCGATGTCGCCACCACCGCCACCGCTATAGCGGTTATTGTTGCCTACGTCGGCAATGGCCAAATTGCAGCAGATGACGGCCAAGGCAAGAAGAAAAATCGGGAGGTATTTTTTTAAATTCTTGTGATTCAATTTATTCATGCTATCTTGGGTTTCTTTTGTGCGCTTTTTTGTTGGTACAAAAGTAACAATTATTTTGAAATTTGCACGTTTGTTGCCGAAAAAAGCGAAAAAAGTGACTGCGTCGAATTAAAATTTCCTATTTTTGCAGCCGCAAATGACGAAGGGAGCTTAGCTCAGTTGGTTCAGAGCATCGCCCTTACAAGGCGGGGGTCGTTGGTTCGAGTCCAACAGTTCCCACAAAAAAATCGGAACTGCCTTTCGCAGTTCCGATTTTTTTTAGTTTAGAGTTTAGAGTTTAGAGTTGAGGGTTGACTACCGTTTTGCGCGTCACCATGCGGCCGTCTTGGGTCAGGCCTTGCAGGATGTAGACGCCCGTAGGCAGCGCGTTGGCGTCGGTCACCTTCAGGCGTTGGCCTTTCATGTTGTAGACGTTGAGCAGGGTGACGATGGTCAAGTCAGCATCTTCTTCGATGCCGGTGACGTTGATGTCGATGTGGTCCTCTCCGTCGGGGGTGAGGGCGAAGTCCGACTCACAGTCGTCGTAGACGGCGGTGAGCTGGTAGGTATAGGTGCCCAGCTCGGTCTCGTCGAAGTAGGAGGTGACGTCGCCTGGAACTTCGATGAGGAGGAAGTCCTTGGCGAGGCCATCGTAGCGGTAGAGGTTGTAGTGGAGGGGCTGCGTCTCGGGCGCGGTCCAGCTGATCTGCACGCCAAACAGTTGTGCCTCCATGTCAAAGACGTATTCGCCTTCGAGGTTCTCGGGGGCGAGGCACTCGGGCTCGGGGATGACGGGCTCGATGTAGCCCATACTGCCATCGGGGCCGATGTTCTGGCCATAGAGACCGCTGTTGCTGCTGTTCACCCATGCCACCACGTTCTGTCCCATGTGGAAGCCGGTGCTGGTCTTGCAGAAGGTCTTGTTGTAGCTGGTCATGCTCATCGTTTTGTTCCATAGCAGGTTGCCGTCCTTGTCGTAGCCTTTGGCCATAACCACATTGTCCTGCAAGTAGATAATGACGAACCCGTTGCCGTCCTCGAAGGCGTCCACTTTGATGCCGGAGTAGTCTGCTCCGGTATAGTCGGCCACGAGGATGCCCTCGCCCCAAACCTTTTCGCCTGTCGAGGTGATGCGGTTCATATAGATGTGGTCTTGCGACTGGGTGTAGGAGTCTTTCACTTGGTAGGCGATGATGAGGTCATGAGTCGTGGGGTCGACGGTGCCGTAGGCATCCAGATAGTAGTTCGCCGGGTCGGTGGAGTGGACGGCGACGCCGTTCAAGTCGGCGATGGTGGAGTTGCCGTATTCATCGAAGTGGAAGACATAGGTGTTGAAGGCGTCGCCAAGGCCGGGGTGCCACATGTAGGCGTAGCCGCCGTTCAGCCCGTCGGGCACCACATAATGGCAGTAGCTACCGCCCATGGTGAAGGGGTTCATCAGCTGCACCTCGGGGCCGATCTGCACGCCGTCGGTGGTATAGCCTACCACCCAGAGCTCCTTCTCATAATAATAGGTGTAGGCCCAGCTCTCTTTCTCGAAGGCGACGAGGACGCTGTTGTCGATGGTGGGCACCATCAGGCCGAACATGTATTGGTGTTCGCCGTCGCCCATGGTGATGACGGGGCCCAAGGTGCCGTCGGCATGGACATATTGCAGGTAGGTGTAGTCGTAGTCGGTGCCGGTGGCCCACACGCCGCCGTCGTTGCCGGCCATCACCTCTGAGCGGTCACCACCCAGGCCGTCGAAGAGCATGATGCCATCTTCGCCCCAGGGGAAGGTACCGTCGGGGTTGATCCTCACGGCATAGTGCTGGGCGTCGGCGGTGCGGAACACGCTGACCACGCTGCCATCAGAGGTGGCGGCCATGGCGTAGCCCGGCGACCAGGTGGCCAGATTATCCACGTTGATAGGGATGCCGCCCTCACCCCATTGCGGATTGCCTTCAAAGTCGACACATTGCAGAACGGGCGCCCAACCGTTGGAGCGCATCTGCGCCCATTGAAAATAGGTGTGGCCGTCGGGTGTTGTGGCGGCGTAGATCTCGCCAGCGTCAGCCGAGGTGTTGGCGAGGAAGGTGTTGGATTGCGGGTTGTCGACCCACTGGGCTTGCAGCATGAAAGAGGCTGCCAAAGCCAATACGAGGAGGTATAGTCTTTTCATAGCAGTAGTTTTTTTGTGCTTTTATGGCACAAAATTAGAAAAAATCGTTTCTTTGCAGAAAAATATCTCCCCATGGATGAAAAATTTTCCACAGAGGAACAGATGGCGATTGCCAGCGTGCTCAGCAACCTCGTCTATGCCGACTTCAGGCGGCGGCGCGTTGAGGAGACCTGCCTCAAGACCTGTTTCGACGAGCTGGGACTCGCTGTCGAAGGCTTCGTGCCTATCCCTCGCAACGAGCTTCCCAACAAGGCCTACGAGACCTTGAGACTCATGACACCAGAGAAGAAACACGTCTTCTCGCGCATGATGACCGAAATCTCACGTTCTGACAGCCATTTCGGTCCTCGCGAAAGGAAGTTCGTAAAAGAGATCCTGGAGATGTGCGAGATCCCGTTTGTGCATAAATAGAATGCTGAATGTGGAATGCTGAATGCTGAATGAGGAATGATTAATGAAGAATGCGGAATGGGCAAGCTTTGCGTCGCTTTGCGCCATTCCGCATTTTGCATTCCGAATTAAGAATTATTTCTTGATATTCGGCTCCTCAAGGTGGTAGTTGTTCTTCTTGTCGATTGCCTTAAGATAGATGGCAATCAGGAAGGCAATTAAACCGAAGGAGGCGAAGAGGATCAAAGGCACGGTGAAACGGTAGGGGACGAAGATGTCCGAACTGGCCTTGTCGATTTCTTCGGTGTACTTGTCGAGTTCGGATTCCTGGCTGTTGTCTTTCTTCTTCAGGAAGTCAAAGAAGCCAGCCTTCTTCTCTACAGCGGGATGTTGTGCGACATAGCTTGAGATGTTGCCCTTCTGTTGGGCGAACTTCTCCATGGTGCTTTTTGAAGCAGTGAAGGTCTTCTCGACGGAAGGCGTCTTCTGATCGTCAGTCAAGGTGTTGTAGGTGCCCTCCATCTTCTGGTAGATCGAATCCAGTTTGGCATAGTTGGTCTCGAAATCGGCCACGTTGCGGTTCATTGCCAGCGTGGTCTCTTGATACTGGTTGACGAAGTTCTTGGTCTCGATGACGATTTGGTTGTCGGCATTCGACGAAGCCAAGACGTTACCGATCAGCAAGGGGACAAAGCACAGACCGATGTTCTGTACCCAGAAGATTAGGGAATAGGCGCTGCCGAGGTAGCGCGGGTTCATCACTTTGGGCACCGAAGGCCACAGGGCTGCCGGCACGAGTGCGAACGAGATGCCAAGGATGACGATAGTGGCATAGGCGATGAGCTTGCTTCCCGTTGCAGGCACGAGGAAGGCGAAGATGAGGTGGCAGCAGATGAGCAGCAACGAACCCCAGATGAGCATCGTGGCGCCCTTGCCCTTGTTGTCGAGGAATGCGCCGAGGAATGGCGTGATCACGGCCGCGCCGATGGGGAACCAACGGAAGATGTTGGCCGCCGTGGTGGCGTCGATGCCGAGGTTGCACTGCAGCATGTTGGCGCCATAGCGCTGGAACGGGAAGATGGCCGAGTAATAGAGTACGCAAAGCAGGGCGATGACCCAGAAGATGCGGCTCTTGAAGATGGTGAGGATATCGCTGGCCTTGAACTGCTCCTCGGGATTGACTTCCTCCTTGCCGTCTTTGCCCAACTGCTTGTCGAGCTTCTTGTCCATGACGCAGAAGACGAGGAAGAAGATGAGGCCGATGAGGAGGAGAAGGGTGCAGAATGCCACGGGGGCGACGATGGTGCCGAAGTGCTTGGCGATGACAGGCGAGATGGAGAAGACCGAGAAGACGCCTACGCGGGCGATGGCCATCTCGAGGCCCATGGCGAGGGCCATCTCTTTGCCTTCAAACCATTTGGCGATGGCACGGCTCACGGTGATACCGGCCATCTCACAGCCGCAACCGAAGATCATGAAGCCAAGTGCCGACATCTTAGCGCTGCCAGGCATGGAGACCCACCACGTGTTGAGCCAGTTGCAGAACGAAGTGGTCTGGAACCAGTCGTTGACACCGACAAACTTGATGATGGCACCTAACAGCATCAATGATGCGGACAAAGTGCCCGTGAAACGGATGCCCATCCTGTCGAGGATGATGCCCGCAAGGATGAGGAAGCCACACACGTTGAGGATGTACTCGCCAGCGGCATAGGTACCGAACACATCCGGACTCCAGCCGCGTTCAGCCTCGAGTAGACTCTCGATGGGCGACATCACATCGACGAACATGTATCCGAAGAACATCATCAATGCGATGAGAAGAAGCGCAGCCCATCTGGCTGCCTTACTGTCGTTTAACAGTTTTTGAACTTTTTCTGTCATGATTATTTGTTTTTAGATTAAGATTTCATTATTTGGTCTATGGCCTGCAGGACCCTTGGGGAGATTGCGGATTAGGTCCGCAATGACGCCTAAAGGAGAAGCGGGCCATAAGCCATCGGCCATCGGCCATGGTATTATTCAGGTATCTGTACCACTTCCTTCAGGTAGCCCTTTAGCACGGCCTTGGCCATGTTGGCCACGTCGTCGCCGGTGATGCCGTTGATGATGTCGTTGTAGTTCTCCATCGGGTTGTAGCCGTCACGGTCTTTCGTGGTGATGCAGTTCATCCAGTAGCGGTTGCTCTCCAGGTCCTCGGAGTGCTTCTTGATGAGGAACTCTTTCACCTTCTTGAGGTCTTCGGGACGCGGGCCGTTGTTGGCCATGTTCTGCAGCTCGGCCTTGGCGATGCCCATCAGCTTCTCATACATCTCCTTGTTGGTTTGGAAGCCGATGAGGAACATGAAGCTCTCTTTCGGGCGGTTGCTCAGGTAGCCGCTGACGCCGACACCGTAGGTGCCGCCTTCGTCTTCACGGATCTTCTCGGTGTAGACGATGTCCATCACGTCGTTCAAGGCCTGCATGGTCATTTGGTTCTTGCGGTTGAACTCCATGTCGCCGTTATAGACCATGTAGCAGGTGACCATAGGATTCTCCATGGCCTTGGTGTAGTGGCAGTTGACGTCCTTGTCGGTGATGGCAGGGGCGTTGGCGGTCCAGGTCTCGTCGTTTTTCTTGGTCTTCAGCGAACCGAGGTACTGCTCGACCATGGGTTCAAAGGTCGCGGGGTCGATGTTGCCCACGAAGGTGAACACGAAGTTGTTGGCGTCCTTGAAACGGTCGGCGTAGAGCTTGAGGGCCTTGGCGTAGTCCACCTTGTCGTAGTCCTCGGCTTTCATACGCTTGATGAGCGGATGGTTGTCATAGAGGGCGAACATGAGGTTATCGCGGAAGGCAGTGTTGGGGTCCGACTCGATGTTGGCGACCATGGCCTTGGTGCGGGTGATATAAGATTGGAAGGCCTCTTCGTCGCTACGCGGTGAGGTAAAATACAGGTAGACGAGCTGCATCATCGTCTCCAGGTCACGGGCTGAGCAGTTGCCGCTCATGCCTTCCGTGAAATGGCTGATGCTGGGGTTGACGCTGGCTTTCTTGCCGGCCAGAACCTTAGGCAGGTCGATGGCGCTGAAGTTGCCCACGCCGCCGAGGGTGGCCAGCTCGTTGATCTCCTGCAGGGTGTAGGGGTCGCTCTGGTCCATGACGCTGTAGCCGCCGAAGCTGTAAGCCGACATCAGGATCTCGTCGTCCTTGAAGGTGGTGGGCTTATAGATGACCTTCACGCCGTTCTTCAGGGTGAGGACGGTGGCGTCGAAGGTGTCGTCGTGTTTCTTGTTGTCGATGGCGCCCTTAGGCGGCAGGGTGGCGATGAGGGGCTCGTTGCTGACGGTCTCCACGTAAGGCTCCACCTCGACTTCGTTGGCTTTCTGGAACAGGGCCAGCAGTTCGGCCTTGTTCGGCAGGGTCTCGTCTTTCTTCTCAGGCGCCGTCAGGGTGATGACGATATTGTCGTCGCGGATGAGCTCCTTGGCGTATTCATTGATGGCTTCAAGGGGCAGCATGGGCAGCACCTGGCTCAGCAGGGTGAACTCATTCTCGATGCCCATCAGCGGCTCGTTGGTGAGGAAGTGGGCGAGGATGGGGTAGAAGTATTTGTTGGTCTCCTGCTTGTCGCGTTCGTCGAACTGGTTCTCGACGCGTTTCATGAGGTCGGCCTTGGCGCGCTCAAACTCGGAGGCAGTGAAGCCGTATTGCTGCATGCGCTTGTTCTCGGCCACGATGGCGTTGAGGGCCTCGTCGATGCCGTCCTTGTCCTTGGCGACGGCGTAGGTCGTCCAAGCGTCCTTGGTGTTGCTGATGACGAAGGTGCCGTAGTAGCCGTAGCCGTAGATGAAGGGCGGGTTGGCCTTCTGGGTGAGCTCCATCATGCGGTTGTTATACATGGTGGAGATCAGGTCGTCGATGTGGCCTTTGACCCAGTATTGGACGTCGCCTCTCTCTTCAAACGGAACGATGTCGTGCTTGTATGACACCATGATGTTGTAGTTGGTCTCTTCCACGTCGGTGGCGACGCTCACGATGGGCTCGGCGTTGTCGGCCACGGGGAAGTAGACGCGCTCGGCCGGGTTGACGGGGGCGGGGATGTCGGCAAACATCTCCTTCAGACGGTTCTCGATCTGGTTCACGTCGATGTCACCGATGATGATGATACCCTGCAGGTCGGGACGATACCATTTGTTATAGTAGCTGCGGAGGAACTGATGGTCGAAATTGGCCACAACTTCCTCGGTGCCGATGATGGGCATGGGGACGCCGTAAGGGCTGTTGGGGTAGATCTCAGGCAGGATCTTGCCGTAGATACGCATCTGGGCGTCCAGACCTTGACGCATCTCCTCCAAGATGACGCCACGTTCGTTCTCGATCTCGTCATCCTCGAGGGAGATGAAGCTCGACCAGTCGTGCAGGACGAGGAGGCAGGAGTCCACCAGGCCAGGGTTGGTGGTGGGGACGTTGTTGAGCATATAGACAGTTTGCTCGAAGCTCGTCCAGGCATTGACGTTGGTGCCGAACTTCACGCCGTTGCGCTCCATGTAGTCGAGCATGGTCTTCTTGGGGAAGTGCTCCAGACCGTTGAAGGCCATGTGCTCCAGGAAGTGGGCGAGACCGCGTTGGTTGTCTTCTTCGAGGATGGAGCCTACCTTCTGCGCGATGTAGAAGTTGGCGCGCTGGGCGGGTTTCTCGTTGTGACGGATGTAATAGGTCAGTCCGTTCTCTAACTTGCCTCTCCTGACGTTCGGGTCGAAGGGCACGGGCATGGCTTGCTGGGCGAGCATCGTCGCACTCAGGGCAAACAGTGCCAAAAGGGTAAGGGTTAATTTCTTCATTTTTTATAGTTGTTTAGTTGTTCAGTTGTTCAGTTTGCAGTTGTCAGTTATTGAGGAGTCAACCAAACCCTGAAACCTCATTGCGGGCTTGACCCGCAATCTCCTAAGCGATAGGGAATCGTCTCTGCGCTTGGGAGATGGCGGATGTTCCTCCGCCATGAGGGTTAAGGGGTGGGTTTTGTCATCCCAGGTTAATATAGGTGTACAACGTATTTCTCCATAAAATAGTCTTCGTTAAACCATTTGCTTATCGCGGTCTGTTTGTGTTTCCAATAGCGGTTCAGGGCCTTGTATTCCTCGGTGAGGTCGCCGCCTTTGAGGTAGAGGATGCCGCCTGCCTGGGCGTCGCCCCTGATCCTCAGCTTGTTGCCCGCCAGGTTGGCGATCTCGGGCAGGGTCATCACGGCGCGGCCGGTGATCACGTCGAACTTGTCGTGCACCTCCTCGGCGCGTTTCTGCTCGGCTACCACGTTGTCCAGCCCGATGGCGTCTTTCACGGCGTTCACCACCTTGATCTTCTTGCCCGTGCCGTCGATGAGGTAGAAGTCGGTCTGCGGGAAGAGTATCGCCAGGGGGATGCCGGGGAAGCCGCCTCCCGTGCCGAGGTCCATCACCTTCATGCCGGGCAGCAGCTCGAAGTATTTGGCGATGGCCAACGAGTGCAGCACATGGTGCTCGTAGAAGTGCTCCATGTCCTTGCGCGAGATGACGTTGATCTTGGCGTTCCAATCCAAATACAAGTCTTTCAGCTGGCTATACTGCTCTTTCTGCCTGTCGGTCAGCTTGGGAAAATACTTGAAGAGGCTGGTCGTGTCCATAGTAGTGGCTTAAATGGGCTTCAAAAATAGGGATTTTTTCGGAGTTGAGACGCATTTTCTTTTTGTTTTATACGATTTAGGTAGGATTTGCTTATTTTTGTGGCCAATAGCCAATAGCCCATGGCCGATGGCCTGCTTCAACCTAGGTGAGCGCAGGCCATAGGCTATAAGCCATAAGCCATGGGCAAAACACCGAACGGAAATGAAAAAACTCGCCCTGCTTCTCATCCTATCCCTCCCTCTGGGCCTCTTCGCCCAAAAGATCACCCCTGAAGAATACATCCAGACCTATAAGGACATCGCCATGCGCGAGATGCGCGAGCACAAGATCCCGGCCTCCATCACCCTGGCGCAGGGCCTGCTCGAGTCGGGCGCGGGCAACAGCGCGCTGGCACGCGAGGCCAAGAACCACTTCGGCATCAAATGCCACAAGGGCTGGACGGGCAAGACCTATTATATGGACGACGACGAGAAGGACGAGTGCTTCCGCAAGTACGACAATGTGGAAGATTCGTTTAGCGACCACTCCGAGTTCCTGTGCACGCGGGGACGCTATTCGGCGCTCTTCGAGCTCGACATCACCGACTACGTGGGGTGGGCCAACGGCCTCAAGGCGGCGGGCTATGCCACCAACCCCAAGTACGCCCAGCTGCTCATCGACCGCATTGAGCTCTACGACCTCGCCAAATACGACAGCATCGCGCTGGGGCTGATGACCGACGACGGCCTGCTGCCCGACATCGCGCCTGAGGACGAGCTGCTGGAGCTGGCCTTCTCGCCCTCCGACCGCTCGGCCTTCCAGCTCGTCGACATGACGGAGGAGAAGCGTTTCATCTATGAGAACAACGGCGTGCGCTTCGTCTACGCCAAGGAAGGGGAGACGCCCGAGCAGTTGGCCAAGGACTTCGGCATCCGATACGACAGGTTCTGCGACTACAACCTCCTGAAGCGTCCCGACGAGATGGTGTTCCATAGCGGCGACGTGGTATATCTCGAGAAGCTGCGCAACAAGAACTGGAAGGCGAAGAAGCACACCGTAGAGGAGGGCGAGACCGTGCGTGACGTGGCGTTGCGCTATGCCGTGAAGCCCCGTAAGATCCTCCGCAAGAACGGCCGGGAGGAAGGCGCCCGCCTGCATGCCGGCCAGCAGCTGTGGCTGAGGTGATTATAATCTTCATGTTTTGAGGTTCCCCTTCGGGGAATGGAGTAGCTAAAGTTAGTGTACAGCGGCGGTTGATGACGCTTACGACGGGTATGCTCTTCATGCCGCCGCGTTATAACTCTAAACCAAACTCCATTCCCCGAAGGGGAACCTCATTTGCATCCCCGTGCGGCAACACCAAAAAAACCAGAGCCGGCAGCGCAAGCGCTGTCGGCTCTTTCAAAAAGTATGAAAAGGAAACTTTATTCTTATTCCTCACGGCGTTTCTTGCCTACGAGGTAGGCGCCGCCGAGAACGGCGAGGACGGCGATGCCAGCGCCCAGAGGGGTGTCACCGTCTTGGTTGCCGGGGAGGCCGTGGCCGGGAGGCAGCGCGGGGCCGCCGCCGTTGCGGTTGCCGTTCATATAACCACTCTCTTCTCCAGCAGTCTTACCGCGTTGGAAGAGGCCGCCGCCGTCGGCGAAGGTCGTCATGCTCAGTCCGAGGACGATTGCGATTGTCAGTGCTAATTTTTTCATCGTTGTTATGCTTTTATTTGTTGTTTTACTTTTATTATCGTATTTCAACTGGTTTCACTATTGCTGATGACCCATGGCCCATGGCTTGTCCCCACTGTGGGGTGAGCCATAGGCCATAGGCTATAGGCCATTGTTATCTGACAACCACCTTCTGCACCTTCACGTTGTCACCGTTGACGAGGCGGAGCATGTAGACGCCCGCGGCGGCGTTGACGTTGACGCTGGCGTTGCCGTTGATGGTCTCGGAGCTGATGATGCGGCCCATGACGTCGACGACTTGCAGGGTGGCCATGCCTTCGTTGGTGATGACGAAGCTGCCGTTGCTGAAGAAGGCGAAGTTATCGTCGTTGTTGCCGGCGGCGAACACCAGGCGGAAGCGCTGGGCGTAGTCGGTGGTGCTGGCCTCGAAGGTGTAGCTAGGAGTGCTGAGCAGGTCGACATCGTTGCCGGTCATGTTATCGATGAGGTGGAGGTAGCCGAGTTCGACATCCTCAGTGGTGAAGCTGAGGGTGTAGGTGCCGTTCTTCTCAGCCTTGAAGCTGACGGGCATCTCGCCTTCGTTCTCGGTGTAAGCCACAGCGACGTCCTTGCCTTCTTGAGTCATATAGACGCGGCTGCTGCCGTTGCGGAAGTTGATCTTGTCGAGGTTATGGCCTTGACCGAAGCGGATACGAGCCTGGTCGATGCTGCCACGGCCTTGGCTGAGGTTCATGTTGATCATGCCGGTCTTGTTGCCGGTAGGAGCTTCGGAAGAGAACTGGACCTTACCGGTGGCGCTGTAGTTGATCAAAGCACCGGTGCAAGGAGCCAGAGCCACGTTCGATTGTGACAAGGTGTAATTGTTGCTATTGCTCAAAGTATAGAAGTCGGCATTCAAGGCATCGCCATTGGCATCGACGTAGCTAATGTAAGCATTGCAAGTGAAGGGGTTGCCCAAGAGGGCCCAACCATTCCAGTCGTTTTCTTTGGATGTAGCAACGTAGGTGAAGTCTTCGGTCACTGTCTTGTCAAGCGACTTCACAGTGGTGGTGCCGATGAAATTAACGGTCGTGGTTTCCTTGTTGGCATAGAGGTAACCTTGGTTTGCAAACAGTTTTGTGAAGTCTTCAGTGTTTGCTTTGTAATTAATCCATTCATTACCATCGTCATCACCAGCAGCATCGAAATAGTAGAGGTCAAAGGTGCCTTCGCTGTTGTACAAGTTCTGAGCGTAACCCCAACCAGTAGCAGTGCTGGCAAACAAGGTGGTGCCCACAGGAGTGGCGATGAAGTAATAACCACTGTTATTATTATCATTCCAATTATCCTCGCCAACACCAGTGATGGTCTTTTGTACCGTCACATCGATATTGTTGGTACCTTGCTTCAGTTGGCCACCGTCCTGGATGGTGATGGAACCACCATCAGCAATTGATGTTGTCTTGGCGTAAGCAACCACTCCGCTAGGAATGGTAGCAGCAGCTTCGATGCGAACTTTGTCGTTAGTAGTAGGAACACGATTCACATCCCAGTTGGCGGCAACGTTCCAGTTACCAGCGGTTTGGAAGACGATCTCATCGTTCAAGGTTTGGAAGAAGGAAGAAGCAAAGGCACTTTCCTGGTCGCTGCAAACGCCTTTCACTTGCCAAGCGTAAGGAGTATTGGGTATTAAGTTCTCGACTGCATAGGAGGTGCCGGTGACAGGAACTTCAACGATGCTGTTCTCAGTGGAGACATACACGCAGAAGTTTTCGGCAGCCCAGTCTGCGTCTTGGGCGCAATAGTCGAAGGTGATTTCACCACCCATCGGGATGTTGTTGATGATCAGCCAGTTGTTGGGATACAAAATATCACCACCGTCATTGTCGTAACTATAGGATGCGAGACCATAGTTACCATCAACCCTCATGCTTGGACTTTCAGCGATTTCCCAAACATGGCCGTCACCGTCCATATCCATATTGGTGAATGCTGAAGGCATGGTGCCTCCGCAGCTTTCAAAGTCTTCGGAGAAGACCACATTACCGCGGGCGTCGGTCACAACGATGTTGTCAACAATCAGTGCGAATTGGTTATAGCAGTTGTAATGACGGATGACAACAGAACCATTGCCAGTGAAGCCGCTTAAGTCATAAGCGGCGGGAGTCAAGACATTGCTAGTGGGTTGCACATCGTCGCCAGCGGGAAGCCACGGACGGTATTGCAGCAGGTAGCTGTCGCTCGTGCCATTCCAGCTCAGGTCGGCAGTGGTGAAGGAGATGTTAGTCTCGGTGAGGTTGGTAGGCATGGAGCAGACTGTAGCACACATGGTGTAGGTTTCAATAACACCATCGGAGGGAGCTGCGCAGTCACTAGAGCTTCTGCATCCTTCATGTTCAGCGATAATTACACCATTGGGGTCGGTAATGACATAACCGTTTTCATAGGGCCAATTGTCAGTTGCAGCGAAAACAAAATTGAGTACAGTGCCTGCACAAGCGGTAAAAGTGTATTCAGTTGAAGCACCGCTGTTGGAATAAGTTGCCAAAACTTCATTAGTAGTAGCATTTACAACCTGAATGTTTCCACCACCGTCGCCATAAGCATCATTGAGTTCAATAGTGATGGAGCACATGTCTTCAGCCAAGCAAGCGTCAGTGGTGAAGCTCTTGGGGCTGGTATAGTCGCTGTATTCATCACCGCAGTTGGCACGCACTTTCACTTCGTAAGTGGTGGCCAGATCAAGGTTGCTGAGCGTGTAGGGGCTGGTGACGTTGTTGGTCACGGTACCATTCACGTCAATGTCATACTGGCTGGCAGTGCCGTTCCATGTTACAGTGGCAGTGGTGCCGCCTGTGTAACTTACAGCAAGGCCAGTGGGT